>OCVV011328096.1_pt1 | contig 11988 bp, 12 predicted proteins | sample 1539721 | NCBI WGS metagenome assembly OCVV01 (sample SAMN02144230, study PRJEB22623) | gut metagenome | biome: sheep rumen | host: Ovis aries | place: New Zealand | reverse complement strand
AACTCCGGCCTTTACGCTGTCGGCATTCTTTTTGGCGGCAAGAGCGGCACTTCGCTCTGTTTTGGCCATTTCTGCCAGTTGTTTTAAAAGAAGGGCCGAATAAGCGCTGAGAGCCTTGTCGGCATTGGCCCGCATGTCCTTACCGTTGTCTGAAGCTTCAAAATCAGACAGGGCCTTGTCAGCATCGGCATCCGAAAGACCGAATTCGTCCGCTTTAAGCTTTAATTCCTTTGCAAGACAGGCTGTGGCAAGAGCCTCGTAGCGGGAAATTGCCTCTTTGATTTTTTCGGAATGATCGGCAGCAGGATTTTCTTTTATTTCGGCTTTTAAGTCAGAGTAAAATTTGTCTGCGGCAGCCATTTTGTCTGGAAAATACTTTGAGGCCCCAGCATCAAGTGCCTTTTGTCGGGCAGCTTCAGCCTGAGAAAGCAAACTTTCGTTCTGAGCCGAGAAGTCTTCGGCAGGCTCAGCTTCTGGTTCCGGCTCGGGTTCAGGCTCCGGCTCTTCCACTACAGGAGCAACTTCTTCTTGTTTTTGCGGCTCTGGCTCCGGCTCTGCCGTTGGGGTTGAACCACATGAAAGCAAGGCCAAAACGGTCGCAAGGCTGAAAAATGTGAGCAAATACTTTTTCATTTTAGTCTCCCTTTATTTTGACATTTTCGTATTATTATCACTATTTAAAGCTAATTATAAAATAGAAACTAATCATAGGCAAGAAGCCAGACCGATTAAAAACAGGTCAAAGGCATTATAAAACATTCTCCGTTAAAAAAAATGGCTTTTCGGTCATGGAAAGGGCTGGTCGAAAAAGTAAGATGAGCCTTGCAAAATACTGAAGAAAAATGTGCATTTTGTAAAAGTCAGGTGTATAATTAGACAGTGTAGGAAAAGCACAAAAATATTTTCGGAGCAAAGTCATGGCAGAAAATTTCACTTATGATTTTATCGGCGAGCACCTGATAGTTGCCGAAGGAAGCGGCGGCTGGAATCTTGAGCTGAACAAGATTTCATGGAACAAAAAACCTGCGAAATATGACCTGAGAAGCTGGAGTGGTGATCACCAGAAGATGGGAAAAGGCGTTACCTTGACCACAGAAGAACTGGCTAAGCTCAGGGATTTGCTGAATAAAATAGAAATAAACTAAGTTCTGTATTTTGGACTAAGACTTAAACTGCCTCGTATTTGGCACAGCGACCGCCATTTTTCATAATGATTTCGTAGAGAAGCATGGAAAGCTGCGTTTCCTGCAAGCTTTGTCCGCTAGAACGAATTTCTGAATCCGTTCCAGAGATTGAGGCAAGCACGGCCGCACACTGCCCGAAGGACCAGACTCTCGCAGCCCTGGAATACTGATTGCGGGCTGTTTTGCTGGAAAAGCCCTTTGTTTTGAGGGTAAATTCATCAAGATAGGCTCCGCCTGCATGGATTGAATGCCAGAGTTCGAGACGACGGAAACAGGAAGCAAGGCCTGCAAGAATCATTACGGGGCTGTTGTTCTTTGTCAAAAGAATTTTCTGAAGTATTGAAAGGGACTCTTCAAGCCGACTGCTGGGACTTTCGTTGGGATTTGCCATTGCATCAAACAAAGTAAAGGCCGACTCTTCCCGGTTGTGAGCCAAAATCTGCTCTACATCGGACTCTGTGATTGTGTGATCTTTTGGGAAACAAAGGAAAAAGCGGTTACATTCGCCCCGAAGAGCCTCCGTGTTGTTTTCTGTTAGCTCCAGTATTGAGTCGACCGCATCCGCCTCGATAGCATAGCCATTCTTTCGGAAATAGCCCTGAAGCCAGGAAGCAAGCCTGCTTTCGTCCATTGCCCAGAAAATCTGTTTGTTTTCCTTGGGAACAAGCTTGTCCAATTTTGAGTCAACGGAAATTTCATCAGTGACGAGAATAAGGACTGCCGAATCTTTTGCCCCTTTCAGCCATGAAGAAAGCAGCTCGATTTCCTCTTTTTTTTTGACAAGCTCCGCCTCTCTGAGAACGACACATGTTGCAGGAACAAAAAGAGACTCGGTTTGAAGTTTGGCGATTATATCTTCAATTTTTGAATCAGAAGCATACAGGAGATAATTGTCAACATCGCCAAATTTCTTTATGAGAGAATTTTTTATTGATTCGACTTGCTCATTCCTGCTGCCAATTTCTGGCCCGGAATAAAGATAAATCGGAGCTGCCATTGTTCGCCAGTAAGCCTAGTATGTTCTTACGATATTTGAAAGAATACCAACGATAGTTACATCAGTAGAGTAAATCGGCTGGAAAGCAGCGTTTTCTGGTTGCAAGCGGATTCTGTCGGCTTCTTTGTAGAATCGTTTAAGGGTGATTGCATTGTCGATTACGGCAACAACAATCTGTCCGTCAACGGCAGTCTGAGCCTGTTCCACTACGGCCAAATCGCCTTCGAGGATGCCGGCTTCAATCATGCTTTGGCCACGAACACGAAGCGCAAAATAGCTTTTACCAGGACGAACGAAAGGCTCGGTGAGGTTTACATAGCCGTCAAGATTTTCCTCGCTCAAAAGAGGCTTTCCGGCAGCGACAGTGCCCAAAAGAGGTACTTTGCTGACAAAAGTTTCTGGCTGGTGATTTGCCCCGGAAATAACATTAAGAGAACGTGCTCTTTTTTGCGTCTGTGAAAGGAAACCTTTTTTTTGCAATGCTGCAATATGATCCTGAACTGCACGGAGAGAAATGCTGAAATGCTCGCCAATTTCGCGTACCGTAGGCGGATAATTGTTTTCCTTCGTGAAACCCGAAATGAAATCAAGAACTTCCTGCTGCCTTTCTGTAATCTGTTTCATGGTAAACTCCTTTTGCGTTAAGAAGGCATATTAGTCTTCTTCGAATTTGCTTTCAAACAGCTGGGCAATAGCTTCTACTGCCTCTTTTTCGTCTGAGCCTTCTGCTTTAAGGGTAAGCTGAGTGTTGTAACCAGCGGCCATCGTAATGACACCCATGATTGACTTAGCATTCACTGATGCAGAATCTTTTTCGATGGTGATTTCTGATGAAAATTTGTTTGCCGTCTGTGCAATCAGTGCGGCGGGGCGAGCGTGGATTCCAGCCCGGTTCAGAACAGTCAATAACTTTTCTGTCATAAAATATTCTCCTATACTTTTGAAAGCTCCGCAAAAGCGGTTTTGTTTTTTAATATGAATCGTCCATGCCGTAGTAAGTGCTCTGTGCCTCGCCTGTCTCAATCCATTTGAGAATGCTCTGATTGAAATCGCGGGCCGAGTTGTAACCACGGGCTTTGAGTCGTTCGTTCATTGCCGCCGCCTCAATGATGATGGGAAGGTTTCGGCCGGGCTTTACCGGGATTTCGATTGTCGGCACTTTTACGCCAAGGAAATCGACTGTTTCCATGTTATTGCCGACCCGGTCATAAACTTTTGAGTTATCCCATTCTTCGAGGCGGATAACAAGCTGGATTTCCTTTTGTTCGCGGATTGAGCCGACTCCGTACATTTGAGCGATGTTTATGATGCCGAGGCCACGAATTTCCATGTGATGGGAGATGAGGGTGTTTGCTCCCTGTCCCAAGATTGAATTACCGTTAACGCTGCGGATTTCTACGATGTCGTCAGCTACAAGGCGATGGCCTCGTTCAACAAGCTCCAGCGCGCACTCCGACTTTCCTACACCAGAATGGCCCGTAAGCAGGATACCTATGCCATAGACTTCCACCAAAACGCCGTGAAGAGTTTTTTTGGGGGCAAAAACATTTGCCAGCACCCGCATGAGCCTGAGAGAAAGCTCTGTAAGCCCCAGTTCTGTAATTAAGATAGAACAGCCCGAACGGTCTGCGAGCTCAACGAAATCTTCTGGAGGCTGTGTATCCCGGGCGAAAATCATGCAGGGAATGCCGTACTTGAAAAGCTGGGAAATTGAATCGAGTTTTTGCTCTTCATAGAGCTTGGTAAGATAAGCGCTTTCTGCTTTTCCAAAAAGCTGAATGCAGCCACTGGGAAATGAATCGTAGAAACCTGTAAGGGCAAGCCCCGGCCTGTTGATTTCTGGCACGGAAACAGCATTTGCGAGAGCCGTACGCCCGCCGATACATTTTAAATGCAGCTGGCTGTGTTCCGGCAACTCCATATCGAGCAAATCTAATACGGTAAAAAGCTTGTCCGCCATAAGTGTACTATACATTTTTTAAGCGAATTATTCAAGCCGTTTTTAATATTTTGTAATGCTTTATATAAAAAAATCCCCATACCATTTTGGCATGGGGAAAATTGCAATGAATTATAAGGAGATAGGATTCGGCATGAAAAATTGCAGGTTTTCAAGCCGAAAGAAAACTAAGGCTTATTATTTTTTTTCCTGGATTTTGTCCTTTTCCTTCTTTACTTTTGTATCGAGGACATCCATAAGTTTGTTCAGTGCGGCACCGAAGTCAAAGTCTTCTGAAGCGACATGAGCCTGTGCTCCCCACTTGAAGTTTACTGTACAATCAAAGCTGTATGCCTTGTCGTGCTTTACTCGAAGAATAAGGTCAACGATTAAATCTTCGGCATAGGAAATTCGAGAAAGTTTTTTCTCGATCATATCTGATTGTTTTTCTTCTAGTACAAAGCCGACGGCTGAAACTGATTTTGTCATTTTAGTGCTCCTTTAAATAGCAATTGTTTTCGCCATAAAACTTGCGACGCAGTTATGAGGAATGGCGAAGGAGATATTCTCTCTCACTGAATTTATTATACTACGGAATTTCAAAATCTCCAAATTTTATTTTAATTTAATTTTTTTCATTTGTTTTTTTCACGCTACCCTATTTTTTTTACATTTTTTTTCACTTTTTTCCTGAGTTACTGCCGAAAACCGAATTTCTTTCGCTATATATAGGCAAGGAGATTTAGAAAGATGACTATCTATTCATTTTCACCCTTCGGATACGAGGGAGCCTTGGTCACTGTTGAAGTGGATTTGCGACGGGGAATTCCGGCAATTGACATCGTAGGACTGGCTGACAATGCCGTCAAAGAATCGAGGGAAAGGATGCGCTCTGCCATCAGGAATTCGGGCTTCGATTTTCCCATGGAGCGGGTTCTGATTTCCCTTTCACCGGCAGACTTAAAAAAAGAAGGTTCTGGCTTTGACCTGCCTCTTGCCCTGGCCGTTCTTTCGGCACAAAAAGAGGGGGCGGGTCACTCCGGCAGCAATGACAGGAACGAAAACTGTGAGCCTATTCTTGTAATGGGCGAACTGGAGCTTTCTGGGGCAATCAGGCCGGTAAGAGCTATTCATGCGGCAGCAAGCACAGCCCTTCAGGCAGGAATCACGAAATGCATTGTCGCCCAGGCAAATGCGGCTGAAGCGAGGGAAGTTTCAGGAATGAGGGTTTTCGGAGCTGCAAATCTTTCGGATGCATTTGAAGCCCTCGCAAAAGCAGAGTTTTTCACCGCTCTGGATGAAAAGAACGAGGATTTTTTTATTCCAGAAGAGAGCGTAGAGGTAAGGGGCGTGCTTTTTCCTGTGGAAGACAAAAGCATGGAATTTGCAGACATCAGGAATCAGAAAAAACTCCTGCGTGCCCTTCAGATTGCGGCGGCCGGAGGACACAATATTTTAGCTTACGGACCTCCAGGTTGCGGAAAGACACTGGCCATGTCAAGATTTTCAGCCCTTCTCCCCCTTCTGACGGTGGAAGAAGCCCAATCAACGACCAGAATTCATTCAATCGCAGGCCTTTTGAGACCTGAACAGCCGCTAATGAGAATTCCTCCATTCAGGATGCCCCATCAGACTTCATCAATAGAAGGAATTTGTGGAGGAGGACAAGGCTGTAGACCAGGGGAAATTTCACTTGCACATAACGGAGTGCTTTTTTTGGACGAGGCGGCGGAATTCAAGACTTCGGTTTTGCAAATGCTCAGGGTTCCTGTTGAAAACGGAAATATAACAATAAGCAGGGCTGGAAGAACGACAATCTATCCGGCCTGCTTTCAGCTTTTGGTTGCGACAAATCCCTGTCCCTGCGGAAACTATGGCTCTTCAAATAAAATCTGTCTTTGCTCCATGAAAAGCGTCGAGCAATACTGGCGAAAGTTCTCCGGGCCACTTTTAGACAGAATTGACATCCGCATTCATGTGGAGACACCTACGGACAAAACCCTGGTTATTGAAAAAAAACAAAGACACCCCTGCGAATCTTGCTGTGACCAGAGCAATTGCGGTAACTGCGAGAAAATTCAGCAGCTTGCAGAAGAAGATGAGGCCGGGCTTTCAACGGCAGAACTTCGTCTGAAAATCGCTGATGCAATTTTAATTCAGCGGGAAAGGCAGGGAAAGCGGAACTCAAGGCTCTCCCCTCAGGAAATCCTGGATTTTTGCAAGTTGGGACGGGAAGAGCAGGCAATTTTGGATGCTGCGATTACAAACCATGATTTTTCACACAGGGCAATAAGCTCAATCCTAAAGCTGGCAAGAACGATTGCTGACATGGAAAAGTCCCAGAAAATCAAAAGCGAGCACTTAATGGAAGCAATCGGGCTAAGGCAGGACTCAGGCCCTCTGGATTTGTTCAACGGGGAATAGGAAGTGGAAAGTTGAAAGATGAAAGTGGAAAACGGAAAGATGAAAGTGGGAAGGTGAAATCGGGAAGTTGGAAACGGGAAGATGAAAACGGGAAACGGAAAACGGAAAACGGAAAGTGGGAAGGGAGTTGCCGGGCGCCACCTTGCTTCGCATGGTCGAAAACCTCGTGTTTTCTCCCGCCACGGCGCCTGCGTTCGCTCCCGCCTGCATCCGTGCAGGCTCTTTCTCCCCTTGGTCGGCGCTCACTTCGGAGCTCGAGTCGCGTTTTTAATTTAAAATAAAAAAACCTTGCTAGATTTCTTTTAGCTAGCAAGGCTCTAAATACCGGGTCTGAGACTCGAACTCAGACGCCCGTGAAGGCAACAGATTTTGAGTCTGTAGTGTCTACCATTTCACCAACCCGGCAAGTTAAGAAAGAATATCAAAAAAAATGGAGAATATCAAGAGCTTTGTATAGAATTATAGTAAAAAAGTGATTTATCACCCCAAACAAAATCAGGCTCCCGGTGAGAACACGCCATCAAACTCGCGGTGAACAAGTTCAAGCGAGTTTGTGTCGCAACCTCACCTACGCCTGATTTTGCATTTGGCTGACACCAGTCTTTTACATTAACTCTTTTCAAAGTTTTTGTTATTCTTTCATCTTACATAAAAAAAGGAAGATATGATGGATTTTGTTGGAAAGGAAGCGGAGGTCGTCCTTAAATCTGTTTTTGGATATGATTCCTTCAGGCTTCTTCAGAAAGATATTATTTCTAATGTGCTTGCCAAAAGGGATACCCTGGCAATTATGCCCACTGGCGGAGGGAAATCGCTTTGCTATCAGATTCCGGCTTTGATTTTTGAGGGGCTTACGGTTGTAGTATCGCCTTTGATTTCCCTCATGCAGGATCAGGTGGCGGCTTTGAATGCGGCCGGCGTAAATGCGGTCTTTTTGAATTCTACGGTGGAATGGGAAGATTACAAGGATTCGATGAATTCAATCCGGCGGGGTGAAACAAAAATCGTCTATCTTGCCCCGGAAACCCTGGTCACGCCGAAAATCAATGATTTGCTCCATGATTCCAGGGTGACAGTAAGCTGCATCACCGTTGACGAGGCTCACTGTGTCTCGGAATGGGGACATGACTTCCGCCCGGACTATCTTGAAATCTCATCACTGCGGAATCAGTTTAAAGATGCAGTTTTTCTTGCCCTCACTGCAACCGCAACCCTACATGTCAGGGAAGACATCATCAAAAATCTCAGACTGCAGAATCCGGCCGTGCTTGTCTCAAGTTTTGACCGCCCCAACATTTACCTTGATGTGAGGCAAAAAAATCGAGACGCCCTTGACCAGGTTGTTGAATGCATAAAAAGGCACTGGGATGAAAGCGGAATCATATATTGTTTTTCAAAAAGACAGGTCGATGAGCTCACCGATAAACTTGACCGGCTGGGATACTCAGTGCTCAATTATCATGCGGGACTTACAGATGAAGTGCGGGCTGACCATCAGACAAAGTTTATCCGGGATCAGGTTCAGATTATGGTGGCAACCCTTGCCTTCGGGATGGGAATCGACAAGCCTAATGTCCGCTTTGTGATTCACTATGACATGCCCAAGTCCCTGGAGCAGTATTATCAGGAAATAGGACGAGCCGGGCGTGACGGACTGGCAAGTGAGGCTCTTCTTTTGTACTCGGCGGGCGACATCCATAAAATCCGCTATTTCTTTGAGGAGGCAGCCGACAAGTCAAGGTGCGAGAATCTTTTGCAGGGAATGATTTCCTATGCCACAGGAAGAACCTGTCGGCGAAAACTTCTGCTCTCTTATTTTGGCGAAACTTTTACGGGTAAAAATGAACACTGCTGTGATTTGTGCGACACAGGTCCTGCCCCGGAAATTGACATGACCATTCCCTGCCAAAAACTGATGAGCTGCATCATCAGGACGGGAAACAGGTTCGGCTCTGCCTATGTGATTGATGTCCTTCTCGGCTCACGAGGGAAGCGAATCCTTGAAAACGGACACAACATGCTCTCAACCTGGGGAATCGGCCGGGAGCTGGATAAAAATCAGTGGCATGAAGTCGTAAATCTTCTAATCGAAAAGAATTTTATCACGAAGTTCGGGGATTACAATATTCTTCTTCTGACAAACGAGGGACTTGCGGCGTTGAAAAACCGTGACAAAATCATGCTGCCCTTCAACATGCCCAAGAGCAGGGCCACAAAGTCAGACGACTTGTATGCGGAAGGAAGTTTTACGCCCAAATACCACGCCAGCGTAGGAAGTGCCGGCGGAATCATGTTCCCCAAACCGGAAAAGAAAAAATCAGCATGGGCACAATCAAACTCTCAGCAAAAAACCCAAAAAGAAGGCTTCGTCCTCCACAAAAAGGAAGTTGATTTCGGAGAGGATGCAGAAGCCAGGAGAATCCAGACAGACCTCAAAAAATGGAGGCGGCGCAAGGCTGAGGAAATGAATGTCCCGCCCTATGTAATCTTCGGCGACAGAACGATGAACGACATTGCGATCAAAAAGCCACGGTCAGAAGTCGCCCTGTTCGATGTGAACGGACTGGGAGAGAAGAAAGTTGAGAAATTCGGGGCGGACATACTGGCAATTGTGGGGGAAGAGTGAAAACTGAAATTTCATTATATGACACAGAAAAGCTGAAGGATAAAATTTTCACAATACGAGGACAGCAAGTTATGCTTGATGTTGATTTGGCTGAAATTTATGGCTATGAAACAAAATATTTTAATCGCCAGATAAAGAACAACATCGAACGATTTGACGAAGATTTTCGCTTTCAGTTAACAGACGAAGAAGTGGCAAACTTGAGGTGCAAAAATTTCACCTCAAGCTGGGGAGGCTCCAGATATAAACCTTATGCTTTTACAGAACAAGGAATCTATATGCTAATGACCGTCTTAAAAGGCGAACTGGCCATCAGTCAAAGCAAAATGCTCATACGAATGTTCAAGGAAATGAAGCATTTCATTCAAAATAACGCGCACATCTTTGTAGAAATCGACAACATCAAAAATCATCTGCTTCAATCCGACATTCATCAGAAGGAAACCGATAAAAAAGTTTCAGAGATTTTCACCCTTCTTGATAAATACAATGTGTGCGACAGACAAGGCATTTTCTTTCAGGGGCAGATCTTTGATGCGTATGCAAAATTCGAATCTTTCATTGCACAGGCAACACAAGAAATAATTCTGATAGACAATTATGTTGATTTAAGCATTTTGGAACGATTTGCAAAGAAGCAGTCGAATGTTAGCGTTACGATTTTCACCGCCCCGAAAAACAAACTGACAGCACAAGATATTCAGAAATTTAACGCGCAATATCCTACGCTGACAGTGAATCACACGACAAAAATGCATGACAGATTTCTGATTATCGACAAACAAAATTTATACCACATAGGTGCTTCGCTCAAAGACTTAGGAAAGAAATGCTTTGCATTTGAGGTTCTTGACAGCTCGCTGATTCCACTGCTTTTACAGGATGTTTGATTTTTCAAAAACCAAAACGCCGCTCTGGAAAATGCATCAAAACGGCGTTTAACAGATAGGAAAGGGCGCAGTCCAATCAGCTAAAAACTCCCCGTGCGCAATCTATCGTGCTATCTATAGTAAATATAACATAAATCACTGTAATGTCAAAAATTCTTGAAATTGAAACTTTTGAGCTCAAAATCCATTCGCTTTTTCCACACTTCTGCCTTATACTGATTCCATGTGTAAAAAATGTGGAAAGCCGATTAGTCAGGCTCAAATTTTCAGAACTTCGACATGCGAAGTTTGCGGGGCAGACTTACATTCTTGCGTGAACTGCAAATTCTATTCTCCGGGAAGCCATTACGACTGCCATGAGACAATCGACGAGCTTGTAAAGGACAAGGAAAGTGCAAATTTCTGCGATTATTTTTCGGTCGCTCAGATTGATGCGGGGGCTGGAAATCAGGGGCCGGGCAAGTCTGACCAGGCAAGGGCTGCCTTTGCCGCTTTGTTTGGATGAAAAAAAACTTCCAGGTTGAGCAAAAAGCCGTTCTGGGCTTCAACTCAATTAATTTGCGGACTGATTATTTTTCGACTTCCTCTTTGTAACATTCTGCGGTGCTGGCAGGTCCGTCCCACCAAAGTTTTGTCGCATCATCGTAAGCCATTTTTGCGGTGTTTGATTCCATAAAATCAAGAAGAACGGACTCAGGGCTTTTTCCTTTTTCTTTTGCAAGCTGCTCAACCGCAAGAAGAGTGTTTATATCCATTGCAAACAAAGTTTTTTCACTAGGCATAAACTACTCCAAGGAAACTTTTTCAAATTTTAAAAAGTGCAATTTTGAAAGAGCTTTATCTGTCCTAAAACAAAACTGGTCTTGCAATCGCTCAGGAAGAAGAAGGCTTATACACATTTTGTCAGATTGTTCGCTCCCCATCTCGCCGAAGACATTTCCCATATATGCCATAATTGTCGTATTCGTGTCATCGTTCGCAATTTTCCCGGAAATCACATCATAAGATTCCAAGTTCTTGCGGATATCAACAAAAACATCATTTCGACGATGGGCTACTATACAATGAAGCCAGTTCACATCAGCCGTTTCAAAGGCAAAAATATTCAAATCATCGACAGAATCAACTTTAAAATAGGAAATATAAGCGAATTCCTCACCGCTGGAAACATATCCTCTTGATTTTGCTTTGGTCGCAGTTATTTTTGCAAAACTCTTTGCCTGTTCTTTTGACAAAGTAAGATAAAATCCCCTGCCAAAATCTTTAAATCTCGCACATTTTTCCAAATCAGGCTCTTCGACTGCACAATAACTACCATGGTAAAGAACAATTCCTTCTGACAGATTTTTCATACGAACGCCCCCTTGATTTTGAGATATTCGTACACATCCTCAAAAATAGCCTCGTCGCCCTCAACATGAAAAACACCGAAACCCTCGCGAATATACTTTAGAACATCAAATTTCTTGAAAAGCCGGGAGGTCTGCTTTAATGAAAGCTTTAATTTTGTCGCCGTGATTCTGAGAATTCTAATCTGCATGTATAAAATCTGCTGAGATTCTGTCATGGTTTTTGCAGTAATTATAAAGCGATTGTGGCTATTTTTAAAGCAGGAAATGGATAAAGAAAACCGCTGTTACAGAAGATTAATTTGGGGAGTTGCGGGGCACAAAGCAAGTTAATTTGCCCCGCAGAGGGGGTAGGGCGCAACAAAGTGCGACCGAAGGGGGAGACTTTTCCCTTTCAAACTCTTAAAATTTTCTTTACATTTTTCTTTATTTTCCGGCAAGTGGTGGTATAATTTTGAGTTAGGAGTTCGGAAAATGAGTGCAGAATCTAACGAAACATCTTTGAGCAAAAACATTTCTCTTGTGCCGACCTGGGCGTTCGCGGTTGGAACCAGTATCGGCTGGGGGGCTTTTTTTTTC
>OCVV011356916.1_pt1 | contig 11992 bp, 8 predicted proteins | sample 1539721 | NCBI WGS metagenome assembly OCVV01 (sample SAMN02144230, study PRJEB22623) | gut metagenome | biome: sheep rumen | host: Ovis aries | place: New Zealand | reverse complement strand
CTGCCGCTACAAGACGCAGACAGGTTTCCACGTCGAACGCAAGGCCGGCTGGGACACCCACGGCCTGCCGGTCGAACTGGGCGTCGAGAAGAAACTCGGTATCACCAAGGCGGACATCGGGACGAAGATTTCCGTGGCCGACTACAATGCCACCTGCCGCAAGGAGGTGATGAAATACACCCGGGAATGGGCCTCCCTGACCGAGCAGATCGGCTACTGGGTCGATATGGACGACCCCTATATCACCTACGACAACCGCTACATCGAGACCCTGTGGTACCTGCTGCGGAAGATTTACGACAAGGGCCTGCTCTACAAAGGCTTTACGATCCAGCCCTATTCGCCTACCGACGGTACGGGCCTGAGCTCCCACGAGCTGAACCAGCCCGGCTGCTACAAGGACGTTTCCGATACGACCGTCACGGCGCAGTTCGAGATCGTCCGCGACGCGGCTTCGGCGCCGCTTTTCGCCGAAGACCTGCCGCTCTATGCGCTGGCCTGGACCACGACGCCCTGGACCCTGCCCTCCAATACGGCGCTCTGCGTCGGTCCGGAGATCGAATATGTCCGCGTCCGCTCGTTCAATCCCTATACGGGAGCGCCGGCCGTCTATCTGCTGGCCAAGGCGCTGGTCCCCGCCTGGTTCAATGCCAAGGCGGAAAATCTGCCGCTGGAATATGAAAAGGGCGGCAAGCTCGTTCCCTGGCGCCTGCTGGAAGGCAGCCTGAAAGGCCGGGAACTGACGGGCATTCGCTATCGCCAGCTGATCCCCTGGTTCAAGCCCGACGGCGATGCTTTCCGCATCATCCCCGGCGACTATGTGACCACCGAAGACGGTACGGGCATCGTCCACATCGCACCGACCTTCGGCGCCGACGACAAACGGGTCGCCGCCGCTTCCGGCATCGCCGCCGTCCAGCCCGTTGACAAGGACGGGAACCCACAGGCGCAGGTGGACCGGCAGGGCCGTTTCTGCCGTCTCGAAGACCTGGATCCGGACTATGTCCGCGACTGCGTGGATCCTTCCTATGCCGAATTTGCGGGTCGCTATGTGAAACCCGGCTACAAACAGTATTTCGAGCATGTGGAAGAGGAGGGGAGCCTCGACATCGACCTGTGCGTGATGCTCAAGGCCGACGGCCGCGCCTTCAAGGTCCAGAAGCATGTGCACAGCTATCCGCACAGCTGGCGGACCGACCTGCCCGTGCTCTACTATCCGCTCGACTCCTGGTTCATCAAGGCCTCGGCCGTGAAGGACGAGATGGTCGCGCTCAACAAACAGATTACCTGGAAACCCGCCTCCACGGGTACGGGCCGTTTCGGCCAGTGGCTCGAGAACATCCAGGACTGGAACCTGAGCCGCAGCCGCTTCTGGGGCACGCCGCTCCCGATCTGGCGCACCGAAGACGGCCGGGAAGAGAAATGCATCGGGACCGTCGCCGAGCTCTACGACGAGATCGAAAAAGCGGTGGAAGCCGGCATCATGCCTTCCAACCCGCTGAAAGAAAAAGGTTTCAATCCCGCCGACATGAGCCTGGAGAATTACAACCGCATCGACCTGCACCGGCCGTTCGTGGACGAGATCTTCCTCGTCTCGCCGTCCGGCCGCAAGATGGTCCGCGAAAGCGACCTGATCGACGTGTGGTTCGACTCCGGCGCGATGCCCTACGCCCAGGAAGGCCTCCGCAACCTGGCCAGTGAAAAATTCGGCGCCACGGCCGATTTCATCGCCGAAGGCGTCGACCAGACCCGCGGCTGGTTCTACACCCTCCACGCCATCCATACGATGGTCAGCGGAACACCCGCGTTCAAGCGCGTGATTTCCAACGGACTGGTGCTCGACAAGGCCGGCAACAAGATGAGCAAGCGCCTGGGCAACGCCGTCGATCCCTTCAAGGCGCTCGACAACTACGGCGCCGACGCCCTCCGCTGGTATATGCTCACCAACGCCGAGCCCTGGGACAACCTCAAGTTCGACGAAGGCGGTGTGGACGAGGTGCGCCGCAAATTCTTCGGCACCCTCTACAACACCTACGCCTTCTTCGCCCGCTACGCGAATATCGACGACTGGCGTCAAGGTCCGGTTGACCGGACGTCCCTCACGGAAATCGACCGTTGGATCATCTCTCGCCTGAACAGTCTGATCCGCGATGTGCGGGCCGCTTACGACGACTACGACATCAAGACCGCCGGCCGCCTCATCGAGAACTTTGTCTGCGACGACCTTTCCAACTGGTATGTCCGTCTCAACCGCTCGCGTTACTGGGCCGGCGAGATGACCGCCGACAAACAGGCCGCCTATCAGACACTCTATACGGCGCTGTACGACGTGGCCGTCCTGATGGCTCCGGTGGCCCCGTTCTTCGCCGAGCGGCTCTATCTCGACCTGACTGCGGGACAGTCCGGCAGTAAAGCCTCCGTCCACTTTGTGCAGATGCCCGCCGCAGACCTGGGCGCCATCGATCCGGAACTGGAGGCGCGGATGTCCCTGGCCCAGCAGGCCACCTCGATGGTGCTCGCCCTCCGCAAGGCCGAACACCTGGCCGTCAAGCAGCCGCTCAAGAAGATGCTGGTCCCGGTCATTTCGGAGCAGGTCCGTTCGCGGCTCGAAGCCGTCAAGGACCTCATCCTGGCCGAAGTGAATGTCAAGGAGCTGGAATTCGTCGAAAATACCGACGGCATCCTGACCAAGAAGATCAAGCCGAACTTCAAGACGCTCGGCAAGGTATATGGCCCGCGCATGAAGGAGATCGCCGCCGCGATGGCGGCGCTGCCGCAGGATGTCATTTCCGCCATCCAGCGCGCTGAAGCGGCCGCGGAAGTTTACCGGCTCGCCCTTCCGGGCGGGGAAGTGATGCTCAATCCCGGCGACTATCAGATCTCTTCCGAGGATATGCCAGGCTGGCTCGTTTCCTCGCAGGGCGCACTGACCGTCGCGCTCGACGTGGAAATCACCCCCGAACTCCGCAAGGAAGGCCTGGCCCGCGAACTGGTCAACCGCATCCAGAACCTGCGCAAGGCGTCCGGCTTTGAAGTGACCGACCGCATCGAGGTCACCGTCGAACCGAATGCCGCCCTGCAGGAGGCGCTCGAAAGCTTCGGTACATACGTCTGTGCCCAGACCCTGGCGCGTTCCCTCCGTTTTGAAGCGGACCCGGCCGGAGCCGTCCCGGTGGAATGGGAAGACGGAACGCTTGCGATAGCTGTTGTGAAATTGAAATAAAAAGGTTATATTTGACTTTTGGTTTTAAACACGTATGCGTTATGGAAGAGAAGAAAGAAGAAACCGTAGAGAAAGTCCGCTACAGTGACGAAGAGCTCCAGGAGTTCAAGGAACTGATCCTGCAGAAGCTTGCCAAGGCCCGCAGGGACTACCAGATGCTTCAGTCCCAGATCGACCACAGCAGCAGCAACGACACGGAAGACACCTCCCCGTCGTTCAAGGTGCTGGAAGAAGGATCCGCTTCCCAGGCGAAGGAGGAAGCCAGCCAGTTGGCGGCCCGGCAGTACAAGTTCATCCAGAACCTGGAAGCCGCGCTCATCCGTATCGAGAACAAGACCTACGGCATTTGCCGGGAAACGGGCAAGCTGATTCCGAAAGAACGCCTGCGGCTCGTTCCGCACGCCACGCTCAGCGTTGAGGCCAAGAACAAGCGCTAGCCGATGAGAGTCTCCAAGGGCACCCGGATCACGCTGCTCGTCATCCTCCTGCTGATCATCGACCAGGTCATCAAGATCCTGGTCAAGACCAATATGTCCATCGGCCAGAGCATCCATGTCTTTGGCGACTGGTTCCAGATCCTCTTCATCGAGAACAACGGAATGGCGTTCGGCCTGCAGTTCGGCGAAGGCTGGGGCAAACTGGCCCTGAGCCTGTGCCGGCTTGTGCTGATCGTGCTGATCATCGTCTATATCCGCCGGCTGCTCAAGAAGCCGGATGTCCCCGGCGGGGTCCTGGTCGGCATGGCCGCCATCCTGTGCGGGGCCATCGGAAACATGGTCGATTCGATGTTCTACGGCATCATCTTCGACTATGCCCCGTTCCTCTACGGCAGGGTGGTGGATATGTTCTATTTCCCGATCATCGATACGACGCTACCCGCGAATTTCCCCTTCTGGGGCGGACGGCACATCATCTTTTTCCGTCCGATCTTCAATTTCGCGGACAGTTGCATCACCTGCGGGGCCATCTATTTGCTTTTATTCCAGTGGAAATTCTTCGCCGGAGGCAAAGCCGGTGAGAAAGCGGTGGAAGAAACAGGCGGAAGGTAAGGGATTCGAACCCCTGAGGCGTTGCCGCCTAACAGTTTTCAAGACTGCCGCCATCGACCACTCGGCCAACCTTCCGAATCGCTGCAAAGTTAGTAATTTTTTTGAATGATGCTGTCAATTCTCCATATCCTGCTCGCTTTTGCGCTTGCAGGTGCCAATCCACCGGTGGTCCACCCGACCCCGGGCGTTACGCGCCTGGAGGCTGATTCCGTGGTGATTACCTTCGTCACCCGCAAGCAGAACTATGCGGGCGGCGATGCCGCGACGCGGGATGAAGACATTTTCTCTCCCAAGTCCGTGCATATCCATCCCGACGGCAGCAAGTATTATGTCAATTCGCTGGAAGGGATGCGGACCGTGGCCTTCGATTTCGCCACGGGCGACAAACTGAAAGTGATCCACCACCGCTTTGACTCCACCGCCCTGGACCGCTGGGCGCCGGACAGCGGCCTGTTCCCCTTCTCTTACACCTATAAGGAACCCGGGACTTTTTCCGGCAAACCGGTAGAAAGCACCTTTTCACACGGCGGGCGCTATCTCTGGGTGCCGTACTATCGCCGCAGCTATGACATCAACGCCCAGGACCCTTCGGCCGTGGCTGTCATCGATACACAGTGCGACTCGATCGTCCGGCTCTTCGAGACCGGACCGCTCCCCAAGATGATCGCGACTTCGCCCGACGGGACCAGGATCGCCATCGCCCATTGGGGCGACAATACCGTCGGCCTGCTGGACATTGCCGGTGAGGACGTGGCCGCCTGGCACTACATCGGCTGCTATACGGTGGACTACAAGCTCAAACTCAATTACAGCCGCACCACGCCGGTCAACCGGGACGTCGGCAGCGGCTACTGCCTGCGCGGCACGGTGTTCACGCCCGACGGCCGCTACCTGTTGGTCGGCTGCATGGGCGGAACCGGCGGCATCGCGGTCATCGACCTGGTGCAGGAACGCTATCTGGGCCGGATCCTGGGCATGATGTCCAACCTGCGGCATCTGCTGCTCCACGGCGATTATCTCTATGCCAGCATCAACAGCAAGGGCTATGTGCAGCGCATTCCGCTGCGGCGGATCTATGATGCCATCTCCGACCTGCAACCCGACAAAAAGACCACCGTGCTGGACGGTTGGGAGAGTTGCAAGGTCCCGGCCGGCGCGCGCACCATCGTCATTTCGCCCGACGGGCGTTTCGTCTTTGCAGCCTGCAATTTTTCGAGCAAGATCGCCGTGGTCGATACCCGTACGATGAAACTCGTCGGGACGCTGGATGCTGATTCCTATCCGGTCGGACTCGACATCTCGCAGGACGGACGCTATCTCTTCTCGACTTCCCAGGCCCGCGATGCGGGCGGCAATGCCGTGGATATTTTCCGGATTGACTACAAATAGCCCATGAAACGCGCTGTCCTGTCCGTCTGCCTGCTTGTCCTGTGCGCCGCGTCGGTGCACGCGCAGCATCTGTACGCCTATCGCGATTCGGTCAAGGACGGCTACAATTTCATGCTGTATGAGCCTTCACGCAGCGATTCCACCTTGCACAAGGAGCTGCCGCTGATCCTCTTCCTGCACGGCAAGAGCCTCAGCGGGACCGACCTGAACCAGGTCCTCCGTTACGGGACGATCGACGCCGTCAAGCGCGGACTGCCGCTGGAAGCCGTCGTCATCGCGCCTCAGACGGAAGTCGTGGGCTGGAAGGCGGACCGGCTGAAGCGGGTCGTGGATTTCGTGACCGACAAATACTTCGTGGATACGAACCGTTTCTATGTCATCGGCATGAGCATGGGCGGGTGGGGGACCCTGAAGATGGTGCACCACTATCCCGACAAGATTGCCGCCGCGCTGGCCATGTGTGGCGGCTATGAGGAATCTACCCTTGACGGTCTTTCGGAGGTTCCGCTCTGGATCATTCACGGTTTCCGCGATACGGTCACGCGGGTATCCTATTCTGCCGATCTGGTCAAGAAACTGTACGACAGCGGCCGCGGCGAGCGGCTGATCTTCGACCAGCCTGCCTGCGGCCATTCCGAACTGGCGCGCGTGTTCTACCTTCCCGAGCTGTACGACTGGCTCTTCGAGCACAATCTGCAGGACAAGCTGCGCCCGGTCAACCTGGGCTATACGATCACGGAGAAGAAAATGAACGCCGCCTATTCCCGGCTCGATCCGGACAAGGCCCTGTCCCTGACGCCGAAACGGCCGCCCTATATCCCTTCCCGGCGGAAGGAATTGGAGCAGCCGCTTCCCGAAATCAAGTCGTGGAAGGATCTGCCTTCCCTGATCGACTATAACTGGGAGAAAGGCCCGAGGCCGGCTTACGGCTCCTTGGGGTGGATCTTGCGGTAAAACTTGGCGCCGGACACCAGGGCGGACAGGTCTGATTTGCTGACCGTGGTCGCGCGGATGTAACCGTCCCTTTCCAGACTGAACTCGAGCATGCGGCTCAGCAGCGGCTTGCGGTAGGTCACCTTGGCTTTCTCCAGTCTGTCCGTGGGGAAGGTCGGCGAGAAGCAGCAGTCCATTTCAATGGAAGTGCCCTTGGGCTGCTTGAACAGCTCCTGCATCTGTCCCAGCGTTTCCATGGCTTCCGCAAGCGTTCCGCCGAGCGGAATGAACAGCTTGAAGAGCGGATCGAAATTGACCTGGATGATCTCGTCGCCGATGCCCAGGTTCCCTACGTTGAGATAGTACTGCAACTGGCCGTCCTTTTCCATGGAAAAGAGTTCCAGATACGTGTCGCTGTCCTCCTGCTCGATCGTGGTGATTTCCTTGATGACAGGGATCTTGGACTCCTGCGCGAACACCCCCGACGCGAGGGTGAGCAGGATGATGAGGCTGAAGATTTTTTTCATGGATGATAGGGTTTAAGATGGATGATTCTAATATTCTTTAAAGTATTGCTGGATCTGCTGCCAGTCACGGGTCCGGGTCAGGGCGAGCATCAGCAGGATACGGGCCTTTTGCGGATTGAGGTCCAGGGAAGCCACGAAATGATACCTGGCATCGTCCACTTCGCCGTCCAGACAGGTCGGGCCGGTCGGACAACGGGAGGAACGAACAATTTGTATGCCTTTCTGCTGAGCCTTGACAGCCACCTCGAAAACATCCTTGTGGAAATTGCCGTCGCCGACGCCGGCCAGGACGATGCCGTCGAATCCGGCATCCACGAAAGCCTGCATCGGCAGGGGCGAGGCATTGGCGTAGCCATAGACAATGCCGACCTTCGGCAGTTCGTCGAGATCGGAAATGTCGAATTCCGAGTCTTCCGTATGCTTGTTGAGGGGTTCCTGGAGGTAGTACGCCTGGCTGTTGTGCACATAGCCGATGATACCCGACGGACCGCCCTCGAAGGTATCGCTGTCAATGGTATGCGTCTTGATGACGGTCTTGGCATCCAGCAATTTGTCGTTCATGCAGCAAAGCACGCCCATCCCGCGGGAATCGGGTGAGATGGCGGCCGCCACGGCGTTGTAGAGATTGATGGGGCCGTCCGCGCTCAGGGAATTGGAGGGCCGCATGGAACCGACCAGGATGACGGGCTTGTCACTCTTGACCGTCAGGTTCAGGAAATACGCGCTCTCTTCCATCGTGTCGGTCCCGTGGGTGACGACGACGGCGTCGTAATCCTCCTCTTCCAGCAGGTGATTGATGCGTTTGGCCAGGCGGAGCCAGATGGCATCCGTCATGTCCTGGGAGGCCATGTTGGCGAACTGCTCGCCGGAGACCTCGGCCAGTTCCTGGATTTGCGGGACGGCTGCGAGCAGGGTCTGGACGCCGACCTGACCGGCAGTATAGACGGATGAGGTGGAGGAACCGGCGATGCCGGCGATGGTGCCGCCGGTGGCCAGGATGCGGACTTTCGGTTTGGCTTCCAGCGTGACGCTGGCCACGAGCATAAGGATCAAAAGGGTGTGTCTGAGATATTTCATGGTTTTTGGGAATGAACGGTTCGGGGCACGACCCAGCGGTCGGTCAGGACCAGCGTGGCGGGAAGTGCAAAGAGGACGAGGAGGATGGCCGCGAGCGCGCCGGCCGAGATGCTGCGCAGAATCGAGATGATCATCGGGTCGGAAATCACCAGGGACATGATCCAGGGCGCCAGCACGAGGATCAGCCCGGAGGTGAGGATGGTATGGATGGCACCTTTGTAGGCGGTCGCCAGGGCCGGGATACGGTCGTGCGACAGGCGGGCGTCGCGGTAGTAGTGGGTGAAAAGGATCGAATAGTCGATGGCCGCGCCCATCAGGATGCCCTGTACGATGAGATAGGCCAGGAACAGCATCGTGCGGCCGCCCAGCCCGCTGACAGCCACATTGAGCCAGACCGCCATCAGTACGGTCGGAATCAGCAGCAGCGGAATGAGTGCCGAGCGGAAGGTCAAGGCGATGATCAGGAAAATGGCGGCGATGGTCAGCAGGGTCAGGACCAGCAGCTCGCGCGGGAATCCTTCCTTGATCTCCTTGTACATCTGGGAGAAGCCGATCAGGTAGCTTTCGACCTTTCCGGACTTTATCGGGTGTATCTGGTCGATGAAACGGAATGTTTCTTCACTTTCGACGGGCAGGTCGGTGGCAATCACCGCCAGCGACCAGGGATCACTCCGCAGGGCTCCCAGTTCGGTGTCCAGTTGTTTGCGGATCCCTGTCAGCCGTGCGAGCTGGGCGGAATCGGCATAGGCGGTTATCAGGGGATTCCCCGACAGCTCGTCCAGAAAGTCCGCGATTTCCAGCAGGGACAGGCGTGCGCTCGTATCCCGTGCGGACCGGTAGCCGTGATAGAGGTAAAGCAGGTCGAGTTCTTCCTTTTGGACGGAGACGCCGGCTCTTTTCAGGGCCCGGTGGAACTGTGCGCTGCTGTAACGCTGCCCGGAAAAGGCCATTTCGGCGAGTTGCTCAAGGGGCGAGGGAGGGATCGGTGCACTTTCCGCCGCAGCCGGTGTGGCTGGTGCGGGATTCGGTGCGGGATTCGGTGCGGGATTCGGTGCGGCGTCGGCTGCCGGGCTGGGTGCCGGGGCCTTTGTGCTGTCCGTCGCGGGCAACGGCGTGGGAATCGTTGCAGGTGCGGGCGGCGCATCGGGCCTTTGCGTCGGACCGGCGGACCAGATGACATCGATCTCCTGCTTTGCTGTACGGAATTCCGCTGCCATCTTCTTCGGGACCATCGCCGCATAGAATTTGTTGCTGAGGACATTGTCGGAGACCAGCTGGAAGAATTCGTGCATATTCAGCGTGGCCGGCCGGCCTTTCCGCCCCACGCCGCCGATCCGGTACACAAGGGCGATCTGCTGGGGATCGAAGTGCAGGATTTCAGCCATTTCCGCCGCGGTGCGCTGCTGCGCGACCTGTTCATAGTTGAACTGACTGGCGGAAAAACTGCTGTCTTGTCCGGCCTCGTCGGCCACAGGCGGTTCCGTCTCCCAGTCCGCCTCCCAGTCCATATCCAGTTCCAAGTTCGATTCCGACTCCGATTCCGACTCAACGGCTGTATCGCTACCCAATTCTTCGAAGGCCGGTGGAGGAGCCGATGAAAAGTCCAGCCGGCTTACGATCTGCTGCGGATCGAAGCGCTTGGCAATGCCGGCCAGCGCGTCTTCCGGCAGGAATTGCCGGGCCAGCGCCAGGAGCGAGTCGGCGGTCGGCTGGAGTTCGTCAAGGCGCATCTTTTCGTCCCGCTGCGGATGGGTGACGGCATAGTAGATCAGATCGACCGCCTCCTTCGGGGCCTGTCCGGCCAGATCCTGGCTAAGCGCTCCCAGTTCCGAGACCAGTTCCCCTGCCGTACGCGGTTTGAGCGCGATGGTGGGATAGCTGATGAGGGATGCATCCTGCGGCAGCGCCGCGATCTGTTCACCCAACGGAAGGATGACCTCTTCGTTTTCGGTCGGATAGAGCAGCAGCAAGGTATTGCGGGGTGGGAATTCTTTCGTAATCTGCGTCGGCCAGACGACGGAGTAGGAGATTTCCGTCTGGCGCTGAAGGAACCAGGAACCGATGAAAAGGGCGGCAAACAGGGCGGCCAGGGCGATGCGATGCCGTGATTCGAAACGGGCCAGTCTGTCGGTCGGGATCCGCGGAACCTTTTTCTGGGTGGCTTCGATGCCTTTTTCGAAAGCCAGGATGAGGGCGGGGAGTACGGTGAAGGTAGCCACCAGGCTGCACAGCACGCCTTTGGACAGGACGATACCCAGGTCGGCCCCGATCTTGAGCCGCATAAAGACGAGCATCAGCAAGCTGGCGACCGTGGTCAGGCCGCTGCTCAGGATGGAAGGGGCTGCGTGCGCGATGGCAGCCGTCATGGCCGAGGGACCCGTGAGACCGCCTTGCTTCTCCTGCCGGTAGCGGTTCATCAAGATGATGGCATAGTCCATCGACAGGACCAGCTGCAGTACGGCTGAAAGCGTATGGGTGAGCAGATTTACGCTTGGAAGCAGGGCGTTCGTCCCCATATTGACCGCGACGGCAATCCCGATGGTCAGCAGAAAGAGCAGCACCTCTACGACCGAAGGACACATCAGGAAAAGGATGAGCAGGACCAGCGCCACGCCGACGCCCAGCATCAGGACCAGGTTGTCGGGCATGCCGGAATTGTCTTCCACTTCCACGACGGCCCGCGTTCCGAAACGCGCCTGTACGCGATTTGTAAGGGCTTTCCCGTCCGCATCGGCCGGGAGCATGTACTGGTAGAGCGTATGGGCATCGTGCTGCCGGACTTCTGCAAGGCGGGCGCCGTCGAGCAGGCCCGTCAACACCGTTTCAAGGGAATCGGCCGACGGCTCTGCGAGAAACATCACGCGAAGCGTCTGCATCCGGATGTCCATCGCCGGGAAATACTGCTCCAGGATGGTGATTCCGCGCCGCATGGGAGAATCCTCCGGCAAGGTGGCGGTCACGTCGCCGTTGATCCGGGTCCGCGGAATAAGCAGGGCCGAGACAAGGGCGGCGGCAGCCATCAGCGCGAGGAGATACCAACGCCACCGAACCAGCAGGCCGGCCGCCAGATGCTTTTTATCGTTGGTTTTCTCCATAAAATACAAAATTACAAAAAACAGCCATTATTCCTTCCGCCTGCGGTGGAGTTATGGGAATTAATCGTATCTTTACTGAAATGATTCATTGCCTGCTTTTGTTACTGGCGGCCCTGCCTTATGTGGATGCCGGGCGGATAGGGTGTTTCGGTTGGTCGATGGGTGCGCACCGCGCCTGGCTGCTGGCTGCGTTTTGCCCTGTGGTGAAAACCGGTGTGGCGCTCTGTTGGATGACGCTCAAGCGTACGCAGGCGCAGCCGCCTTCGGCCTCGGATTATTCGATGATGATACCGGCGCTCCGCGAGCGCTGGGATTTCCCCGACATCGCCCGCTGGCTCTACCCCAAACCGTTCCTTTTCCTGAACGGCCGTTCCGACCGCCTGTTCCCGGCAGCGGCTTCCCAGGAGGCCTTCGAGCGGATGCAGGCCATCTATGCGGAAGCGGGTACCCCGTCCCTTCTGCGCACGGAATGGTTCGACGGCGGCCATCACTGCGGCCTCCACGAACAGGAGACAATCCTGCAATTTTTCCGGCAGCAGCTCCTGGACGCGCCGGAAATCCCTCAATAAAGTGTATCTTTGCATTCCAAAGAAGCTCCTTTTGTAATTTCATTGCTTTCCATGTTCAACAGACACGATATCGCACGCGATGCCTGCCAGCTCTTCGGAGCACAGGCGCATCAGGGCTACGACTGGTGGT
>OCVV012884079.1_pt1 | contig 11993 bp, 7 predicted proteins | sample 1539721 | NCBI WGS metagenome assembly OCVV01 (sample SAMN02144230, study PRJEB22623) | gut metagenome | biome: sheep rumen | host: Ovis aries | place: New Zealand | reverse complement strand
CTCTGCTGTCTCTGCCATGACGAAACACGATGAGACGCCTATAATACACGAGATGTTGCCACAGGCGCTCAATGACCTGCACATAGCTGTAATAGAGGATGACCCTGACATGCTGGAGCAGATAAAGTCGGAGATGGGAGTGTATTTCCATGTGGATGCCTATACCACTGGCAAGGACGGCTACGACAAGGTATGTGAGAATAAACCAGCGCTGCTGATATGCGACGTGACGCTGCCCGATATGAGCGGCTACGACATAGTAAGGCAGTTGCGCAGCCATGCTGACACCATGCTAATACCTGTGATAATGCTCACCGCACTCGATGATGACCACCATCGCATAAAGGGCTATGAGGCGGGGGCTGACGACTACATGGTGAAGCCTTGTAACTATCAGGTGCTGGCAGCAAGGACTGCTCAGCTCATAAAGTGGAACCGCGAGCGAAACACTCTGCCGGCAGACGGTATGCCAGCCGCCGCCACTGCGGCGCCGACGGATGTTGCGGAGCCTGTCATCACCAGTCGTGCCGACAAACGCTTTGCTGAGCAGGTGGACCGTATCATAGAGCAGCATCTGGATGACTCCGACTTCTCTGTTGACCTGATGGCAGAGATGCTCCACATAGGTCGCACCAAGCTCTTTGGCAAGATTAAGGAACTAAAGGGGATGTCGCCTAACAAACTGCTGGTGTCTGAGCGTATGAAGCGTGCTGCCGTGCTGCTTGATGATGTGTCGCTCAATATCTCTGAGGTGAGCTATAAGGTGGGCATAAAGGATGCCTCTTACTTCAACCGCTGCTTTAAGCAATACTATGGCATGTCGCCGAAGCAGTACAGGGAGCGAGGATAAGAGGGTGATGTGAGGACAGCGTTTCATCCTTATAATAGCTATGCTTTCACACTGCAGAGGTTATCATCTAATTATCATCTGCCTCTGCTGCCATCATCATATCACTATCTTCTTCAAATCGAGGATACATCTTCATAATATGCGTCTCTGGTTCTGCTACAACGTTATCGTCATCGTCAGCCCACTTGTTGCATTGGGCCATCACTGTTTCAAGAGCCTTTTCCTGTCCTTCAGGTGGGTACTTGTATTTCTTCAGCAGTCGTTTTACCAGCACACGCATTTTCGCACGGGCAGATTCCTTGCGGTTCCAGTCGATGGTGCGGTTGCGGCGAAGTTGCTCTGTCAGTTCGCGGGTTAGCGCCACAAACTGTTCGTCGGTATAAGCCTCGCGGATGCCTTCAGGCGAAGACAAAGCATCGTAGAAGGCTTTTTCTTCAACGGTCAGCCCCAGTTTGTTGCTTTCTTCCTCATTCTTCTTGATTTCCTCAGCCATCTTCAGCAGTTCCTCAATGACCTCCTCGTTGGTAAGCATCCCTTTCAGATAGTTGGAGAGGGCCATATTCAGCAGGTCGGAGAATTTCTTGCTCTGCACCACATTGGTACGCTCAAAGCTGTGGATGCGCTCTTTCAGCAACCGCTCCAGCAGTTTCACGGCCAGGTTCTTTTCCTTCATTTTCCGTATCTCCTTCTGGAAGGCTTCATCAAACAGTGAGAAGTCGTGCTGTTTGCCTCCTTTCAGGTCTATAACACTAATCACTCCTTGGCTCTGTATGCTCTGCTCTAACAGATGGCTGATGCGCTCGTTGATGTCCTGTTTGGTAATCTTCCCTTTCTGAGCCAAACGTGACAACAGCACACGCACGGCATCCATGAAGGCAACCTCCTGTTTCTCTCGTGGCTCAGCCAACGAGCGGCAAAGGGTCAGTGCATTATGTAGCAGTTGGCTCTCTTTCATGAAGTCCTTCATCTGCTCCGCACGCTGTGGGGCCAGCATGAAGTTAACTCCACCCTTTATTAACTGCGCTCTTTCTGGGTCTGTACCACTATAGAAACCGTTATAGTCGAAGCCATAGAGCAGGTCGCGGCATATTTCCAGTTTCTCTTGGAACTTCACACGAGCCGTCTTGTTGATGTCCGGATCACCAAACTGCTGACGGTCGCGCTGGGTATAGTCCTGCATGGCCTGTTTCAGTGCTCCGGCTATGCCCACATAATCAACGATAAGACCACCTTCTTTTTCTGGGAACACACGGTTCACACGGGCGATGGCCTGCATCAGATTATGTCCTTTCATCGGTTTATAGACATACATCGTTGCCAGTGAAGGCACGTCGAAGCCCGTCAGCCACATATCCACCACGATGGCAATCTTCATGGGCGAATTATCCTCTTTGAACAAGGCTGCATATTCCTTGTTCATCTTAGGCTGTATCACATCGTGCCACTCTTCCTTGTCCGTATTGGCAGCACTGGCCACCACGTGAACTTTCTCCGTCCATGCGGGCCGCAGTTCCAACATCTTGTGATATATCTTGACCGCTGCTTCCTTGTTATAGGCTACAATCATGGCCTTGCCCGTCAATTCCTGCTGGCGGTTCTTTTCATAGTGCTCAATGATGTCGCGGCAAAGGCTGTCGATGGTATCAGGATGACAGAGTATCTGCTTGATGCCGCTGTTGTCCTGCCGTGCCTTGTTGATTTGTTCTGGTGAAGCTCCTTCCTCTGCCAGTTGGTCAAACTCATCATCCAGTTTCTTCAATACATCCTCGTCAAGCTTCAGATTGACCACACGACTCTCGTAATAGACGGGACGTGTAGCACCATCCTCTACGGCCTGCGTCATGTCATATACGTCGATGTAGTCGCCGAACACCTCTTTTGTGTCACGGTCTGCTTCACTAATAGGTGTACCCGTGAATCCGATGAACGACGCATTTGGCAGGGCTTCGCGCATCAGCAGCGCATAGCCTTTCTTCATGCGCTCGGCTTTCACGTCCCAATGCTCATCACCATATTGTGAGCGATGGGCTTCATCGGTGATGACAATGATGTTCTCTCGTTCCGACAGCAAGCCTGTTCCTTCCTCAAATTTTTGTATGGTCGTGAAGATGATGCCTCCCGTCTGCAGGTCTTTCAGCTTGCGCACCAGGTCCTCGCGTCCGGCAGTCTTAGTCAGCTTGCCTTTCTCGTTCAGGTCGAAGCCTACGCGCTGTGGCTCCTGACGCAGAAACTTCTGGCATCCTGCAAACTGCTCATACAGTTGCTGGTCCAGGTCGTTGCGGTCGGTCACCACCACAATGGTACATTGCGGGAACTGCTGAATCAGCCGATGCACATAAAACACCATCGACAGCGACTTGCCGCTGCCCTGCGTGTGCCAGAACACACCAATCTTTCCATTGCCGCCAATCGCCTCGTGCGTCTTGGCAACGGCCTTGTTCACGGCAAAGTATTGGTGATAGGCAGCCATAATCTTTGCCGTGCGTCCGTCCTTATGGTCGAAGCACAGGAAGTTTTGCAGTATGTCAATCAGTCTCTCCCTGCGGAAGATGCCTTCAAAGAATGTCTCATAGTCAATGACTTCTGCCGATTCCGTTTTACCATCCATCGACTTCCATTCCATATAGCGATTCTGCTTGGCGGTGAGCGTTCCGGCTTTCGTGGTCAGCATATCGCTGGTAACGGAGAAAGCGTTAAAGACAAACAGCGAGGGACATTTCTGCTGATACTGTTTGATTTGCAGATAGGCATCGTCTTCCTCCACATTGTCGTTGGCAGGCGATTTCAACTCTATCACCACCAACGGCAAGCCATTCACAAAGACAACGATGTCGCAGCGTATCTTCTCTTTCTCTACGACGCGCCATTGGTTGCATACCTTGAACAGGTTCTGCGCAGGATGCTCGAAGTCAATGAGCCTGACCAATGCCGTCTGGTCGCGTCCATCGGCCACAAACTTCACCTCCACACCGTTTTGCAGGTAGTCCATCATCTGCTCATTGCGCTGCTCCAGCGTACCCTCGTTCACATGGGTCACGATGCGGTAAGCTTCTGTCAGTACCTCATCGCTCATTTTTGAATTCAACTGTCGCAATGATTGTTTCAGGTCAGCCACATACCATGGCTCGCGGAAGTCTCGCTCCACGTCGTAGCCACACTCATACCGATAGCCCATTCGCTTAAATAGGTCTATCAGCGTCTGCTCATAGCTGTCTTCTGTGAATTGGTTCGTGCTCATATCTCGTCTATCATTACTTTCCAATATCCTGTCTTGTTACTGCCCACACGTACAAGAAGTCCCACTTGCTTCAGTTTGGTGATATAGGTCTTGACCTGACGCTCCGAAAGACCCACCTGCTCTCCAATTTCTGAGGCATTAAAGCTACGATGAGCGTGAATGACTTCAAGTACTTCGATGGCTTTATCTGATAGCTCCAGAAATTTATCGTGCAGCTTATCGTGCAGCTTATCGTGCAGTCCTTCGACTTCTTCATCCTCGGTTTCTTCAAAATTTTCCATCGCTTCCAGCAGACATTGCAGCATAAACTCCACAAACAGCGTGCTCTCACCGACAGCATCACATTTGGCAATGACACTGTAATAATCTTGTTGATGTTCCCTCACAATAGTCTCTACAGGTAGCCAAGCGAACAGCCCTTTCCATCGGCTAAGCAGCATAGTCTGCCAATAACGCCCCATGCGACCGTTGCCGTCGATGAAGGGGTGGATAAACTCAAACTCATAATGGAACACACAAGAATAAACCAACGGATGCGTCTTGCAGGTCTTGACCCACTGAAACAAATCCCCCATCAGTTCTGGCACCCGCGCTGCTGGAGGAGCCATATGCAGACAGTTGCCATTGCCGTCGAACACACCGACACCATCTTGACGATAATGTCCTGCATTACGCACCAGTTGGTTCATCATCAGTCCATGAGCCTTTAACAGGTCTTTCTCACTAAACGCATCCAAATGTGACATCAGCCGATAGGCTTCAATGGCATTCTTCACCTCTTGTATCTCATCGGGAGCGCCCAATACGTGTTTGCCGTCAATGATGTCCGTCACCTGATTCAACGACAACGTGTTGTTCTCAATAGCCAGCGATGAATGGATGGTCTTAATCTGATTCTTCTTGCGCAGCATAGGCGAAGGCGTGTCGCCGCCAATCCGAGCGTTGAGCATTCCCACCTGTTCCGCAATCTCCGAAATCAGATGCAGTATTTTTTCCGTTATATTGAATGGTGGTACGTACATATTCTGTCCTTTCTTTATTTATAACGTTACATCCCCCACTTTTATTTCACCTGACATCAAGCGAGGAAGAAGGGTGTCGCGAAGTTGGGCGAGACGGAAATTTTCTTCTTCAACGACCTCCTGTTGATTGAATAGAGGTCTCAACATAATTTCAAAATTATCAAGAACCTCTTTCTCTGGAATAATTGCAGTAAGAGATTTCATTAAAGCCCCCGATGCTTCTTTGAAAGTAGAACCAGTTGCTTTGTTTTCTATCTCCTGCGTTGACTCTTTCAGGAAGCAATAGAGGAAGGCTGTACCAGCAAACGTCGGAATTACGGATTTGAATCCTTGATTAGTACAGATGTTATTCTTCGCGATTGTAATATAGCCAATAGGGGCACGAGAACTGAAAAGCACTGTTCCTCTTGGCATTAGTTTAGTGCTACAACTATCATATCCTTCCTGGGTAATATCTATTTCACCTTTAGAGGTAAATTTCCGCTGAGAAATGGACAGATCCTTGGGAGTAAGCCATGCAATTCCGTTATTCGTATAATACTCTGGCTTTGCTTTTGATGGAGTACTGCCTCCGACAACATCTCCTAATTCATTCAAAGTTCCCACTCTCCATCCTTCAGGAACCATTCCGAGTTCTGACTCCACGAATTTTCCGTTTTTGAATGGGGCGAAGTCTATGAACCAATGCTTAAATAAAGCCTGAGCCTGAGCCTCTAAGTTCTCACAAATACGACGGTTAATCGCTATTTTGTCATCGAGGGAGGAAAGGATGGAAGCGATTTTTTTTTGAGTTTCTATTAGAGGAATATAACAATTAATCTTGGAAAAAGTATCTCGAGTAATAGTATCAAAAACAGAACCATGAGAGTTTTTTTGTAGCTCTGCTATCTTTGTTTTTGTGAGGTAATAAAGATATTGCTGATCTATGAGTTCATTGGAGCGAATACCAAAACAAGACTGATTAAATGCCATTTCTGATGCAAGCATAGCGATTGCACCAATTGTTCCCCTTGCAGAAATGATTATATCATCTTTTTGAAGTAGTTTTGTTGAACTATTATTTAACCCTGCTTCTGTTATTGTCTTTTCAGTTTTATGCACATATTTCTCGTCATTCCCAAAATCTTTTACAGAAAGCCAGGGAATATTGCCACCCCAATATGTAGGTTCACAGGTTTTAGGAGTACCTCCACCAATCAAACTACATAAGTTTGTATACTTATATTCCTTCCACTCACTCATACTCATAATTCTCTTTTTTCTTTTCTTAGTCTTTCTATCTCTTCCTTTTGTTGTTGGTAAGTATTGAGGGCGCGTTGTTTTAAGTCCTCATACTTTGCTTTCCATTCAGCTGCCTCCGCCGTTGCCTGTGCCAGTTGCTGCTGCAAAACGGGGACGGTGCGCTCCAGTTCTTCGAGGCGACTGTCTTGTTGCTGGCGATAACCTGTACGCGCCTTGTGCATACGTTCCTTGATGCCCCCTTCAGTAACAAAACGTTTTTGCATGGTTGACAAGAGGCTATGAAGCATCGACATGGCTTGATGAATCAATGTGATGCACAGATTGGCTATTTCTTCATCGCTCATCTGCCCTATCTTTAGTGCATATTCGTCAGAGAATTCTTTACTTCTGGCATAGGCTCGCATCTTCTCGTAACGAGGATGCCGGACGTCCCACTGCGTTAGGTTGCGCACCCGAAGGTAGTCCTCATAGTCATCGAGCAACTCCTCAAGACTCGCCTTAGCCACATTTGTCAACTTTATCTCCGTTTCGCTGGATGTTGCAGCCGCCTGATTGCCCTCTGCAATGTTTTGCTTGCCAGAGCGCGCAGCCTGCACCATTTGGTCAACAGTCCTGTCACCACGACTCAGGAAGTGCTGGGTGAAGTAATAGGTGATATCATAGATGATCTCAGTAACCTGATATACACGCAGATGGCGGTAATGCCCATGCTGGGGAAGGAAAGTGGTAGGAGCCTTCTGAGTGCTCAGAGTAGTCTGACTATTCTGAGTGCTCTGATTACTCTGACCACTCGGAGTATTCTGACTACTCCGACTATTCTGATTATTCTGATTCATATCACTTAATATTATATCCTATCTCCGATAGTTTCTCCACAATTATATTCTTTCCACTCTTCCATAAATGAGAATTTAATTGTCTTTATCAGCACTATCTGGCAACAGGTAGTCACTTGCCTTATCCTTACTGATAACACTACGGCCTAACTTGCTCTCCAGTTGCTTACGTGCTGCCTTGGCTACACTGCCACCTTCTTTTGCCACCTGCGTCTGAGCATTGTAGCCCTTGGGATTACGGTCTTTAGAGATTTCTGTGGCTGATGCTTCCGCGAGGATATTAAGGGCTATCTCCAGATTAGTCATATTGTCGCGCAGGTTCTCTTTCTTCAAACCTTTGTAGTGCTTGTATTGCTTGGTGGTGAAACCGCTCCACTCGCGAGTGATTATATCCGTCAAAGAGGCATACTCTACCCCTTCTTGCACTCCAGTGCGCTTCCATTCGTCAGTTAGTTCTTTACGCACTTCTATGGACTTGATTCTTTGGTTAATCCATGCATCGCTATAGCCCAGCCTTTTGTAGTCCAAGATAGCCTGTTCTATATCCAATTCCGGGTCTTGCATTTGGTCAATTCGCTGGCTTGCTATTTGTGCCATCCATTGTTTGAACGGCTCTGCCTTGGGTGAAGGAATAGACAGGATGATACGAAATAGTCCCTCTTGTGTTGCACAGTTAATTCTTTGCTTGCCGCCTGGAGTTGGCAATGAAAGGGGGGTGACAATCTGTCCCCACCCTTTGGCCAGTTCAGGGTCGCGTTTCTTCATTTTCTTGATGTAATCAGTTGGGTTAGCACTATCTGTTAGTGCTTCCACGACATCCACTACACAGAAATACCATTTCTCTTCTTTATCGTCCCACACTGTTCGTACTTTGCGTTCTTCAAACAGTTGTATTGCTTGCTTTTTTGTCATATCAATTCTTTTTGATAAATGAGAATTTATACATTGAATCCAATACTCCCTAACTGCTTCCTAATTTCCTCCTCCAACTTGTGGCTCTGCTCAAAGAGCCCGCTCAGTTCTGATGTCAGCCGCCTCATCTTATCTTCAAATGGTTCTCCGTCGTCTTCCTGCTCGGCGATGCCTACATAGCGACCAGGCGTGAGGATGAAGTCCTGCGCACGGATGTCGTCGATGGTACGCACGGCACAGAAGCCCTTCTCGTCTTCGAGCGTACCATTACGGAACTGCTCGAAGGTGTCTGCTATACGGGCGATGTCCTCCTGCTGCAACTCGCGCACGGCACGGGTCACCATCGTTCCCATCTGGCGGGCATCGATGAAAAGCGTCTTGCCGGGCTGCTGCTTATTGCGCGTCAGGAACCACAAGGATACGGGAATGCCAGTGGAGTAGAACAACTGCGACGGCAGGGCAATGATACCTTCCACAAGGTCGGCTTCAATGATATGCTGGCGGATGTCGCCCTCACCGCCTGTCTGTGATGACAAGGCACCATTGGCCAGTACCAGACCGATACGGCCCGTAGGTGAAAGGTGGTGGATCATGTGCTGCATCCAAGCGAAGTTGGCGTTGCCGGCAGGTGGCAGTCCGAACTTCCAGCGAGGGTCTTTCTCCAGTTTGTCGGCTCCCCAGTCACTGAGGTTGAACGGTGGGTTGGCCATGATGAAGTCGGCCTTCAGCATGGGGTGCTGGTCGTTGAAGAACGTGTCGGCATACGACTGTCCGAGATTAGCTTCCAGCCCACGGATGGCCACATTCATGTGTGCCATCTTCCATGTCGATGGGTTAGCCTCCTGACCATATACGCTGATACCCGAAAGCTCCTTCTGGTGGTTCTTGATAAACTTGGCACTCTGCACAAACATACCGCCCGAACCACAGCATGGGTCATAGACACGGCCTTGGAAGGGCTGCAATATCTCAACGATGGTGCGGACAATGCAACTTGGCGTATAGAACTCGCCAGCATTCTTGCCTTCCATCGAAGCGAACTTCTGCAGGCAATACTCATAGACGCGCCCCAACAGGTCTCTCTCGTCGCCAGAGGCATACATCTCTATGTTAGAGAAGAGGTCAACTACATCGCCCAGGCGGCGCTTGTCCAACTCAGGACGGGCATAATTGCCAGGCAACACACCCTTCAACTTCGGGTTCTCACGCTCGATAGCCTGCAGCGCATCGTCGATGACTCGTCCCACCTCAGGTGTATGTGCAGCCAGACTGATGACATTCCATCGGGCATCCTGCGGTACGAAGAAGACGCCATCGGCCTCATACTCGTCCTTATCTTCCACATCGGCGTATTCATCCTCTGATAGTTCCTTGAACTTCACTTCGAACTTGTCGCTGATGTACTTCAGGAAAATCAGTCCGAGCACCACACCCTCATACTCTGAGGCATTTAGGTTGCCACGCAGTTTGTCGGCTGCTCGCCAAATTACTTCTTCAAAACCTATCGAGGTTGTATTATCATTCTTTTTCTTTGCCATATTACTCACTACGGATAATGTCTTTTCTTTGCTACAAAATTACATAAATTCTTTTGAATAACCTTCGGTTATGCAAACTGTTTGCCGTATTAGAGTTCTTTTTTATGTTTTTTTTGTGGAAATTGGCCTTTTACATGATAGCGCATCGTGCAAAAATCAAATTGTTGGTTGAATTTCATTCTTCCAACTCTCGTCATGGCAAAGTTCAAACAAGTTTGGAAGAGGTTGGTCTTAGGGTCATTTTTCGACTGATGGTTTGTCATGGAATAACTTCGACCTGTAAGGTTGAGAAATTTTTGAAGTTTCATTGAGCTATGCGAAAAACTTTGTCCTCGGTAATCATAACGATATTCTTTAATTTGAAAAATTTCGCCAAAACTTGCTATTTTTTCAGATTTTATTTGTAACTTTGCCGTGTCGTTCAATGATTTTTATGGATTTTTTTGCAGCACAAACTTAGGCGAAATTATTGATATGACATAATCCCGAACAACAAAAAGTTGCTCAAGAACTTAAAAAACATTTCAAATCAAATGCTGCGGAATTAAGGAATTGAAACGAATAGTATATGGTAAATGGTAATTGGTCTATCTCTGAGGGTTTAGGCGAGAAGATTTTCAAGGGCTGTGGCTGCTTATCTATCGGCGCAGTACTGTTGTTCGTCATTTTAATCATCATCGGCATTTATGCGGAAGATGAGGAAACCACCGATAAGAAAAAGGAAGAGCAGAAAACAGAGCAGGTAGAAAAGAAAGACAGCGTGGTTGTTAATACCCCACTGGAAGGCGACCCATACAAGGAACTTGACGAACTGATAGGTCTTGACCAGGTGAAGGAAGAGGTTCACTCTCTCGCCAATTTCGTAAAGATACAGAAGCAGCGTGAGAAGAAAGGATTGAAGATTCCGAAGATGTCATTACACCTCGTGTTTACAGGTAGTCCGGGTACCGGTAAGACTACCGTTGCACGTATCGTGGCAAGAATATACAAAGACCTGGGCGTGCTGAAGAAAGGTCACACGGTAGAGACTGACCGCTCAGGACTTGTTGCGAACTATGTAGGTCAGACAGCCACCAAAACCAATGCCGTTGTTGATTCTGCCCTTAACGGCGTTCTCTTTATTGACGAGGCGTACGCACTTGTACCCTCAGCCGACAAAAACAGCGACTACGGACAAGAGGCTATCTCTACCCTACTGAAACGTATGGAGGATGACCGCGACCGTCTGGTGGTCATTGTGGCCGGCTATACAAACGAGATGAAGCGTTTCATAGATTCTAACCCTGGACTACAGTCACGTTTCAACCGTTACATCAACTTCCCCGACTATACTTCCGGCGAACTCTGCGACATCTTCAAAATGTACGTCAAGAAGAATCAATATATCTTGACGCCAGATGCTGAGCGTTATCTCAAGACGCGCCTCGATAGTGCGGTAAAGCATAAGGACCGTAACTTCGGTAATGCCCGCTATGCACGCAACATATTCGAGAAAAGCATTCAACGACAGGCAAACCGCTTGTCTAACGTGAAGAATCCTACAACCAGACAACTGTCTGAACTCACCGCAAGTGACATTCGCGAAGCATTCAACAAATAATGTGTGCGAATTTTATCCCATAGACAGCATTTATTCGGGGAAACTTGGTTTCTTCAGAAAAGGTATGTACTTATTGCACCAATAAACGTAAAGATGCTAAGAAATAGGGAATGTCGGATTCGATGTTTGATAAGGAATTGAAGAGAATAAAATCATCATATATCAGACCGAGGACGGACAGACACAGATAGATGTCCGGATGGATAATGACACTGTGTGGCTGACACAAGCTCAGATGGCAGAACTAAAAGAGTGTGGATACTGCGGATGTGTCAGATGAAGCGGTTGTAAAGACAATGAAAATATTGTTGCAACAAGTGTACGAGAACCTGAGAGAAGAACCCAGAGACACACAGCAGAAGATGCTACATGCGATATTTGAGAAAATAATAGAAAAGGTAAACATAGAAATGTGATTGTGAAATGCGCCAATAATATTGTATTTGTGCAAAAAAACTTAATTTACCACCGTTCAAAACCGTTTTTCTTGATTATTCTTTGGTGAAGACACTGAAATTTATTATATTTGTACTCGATTTTAATTAAATTAAGATGAGCGAAAGACCTCTTAATAGAATCAAAGTAGTTCTTGTTGAGAACCAAAAGACGAGTAAATGGTTGGCAGGGCAGTTGGGCGTTTCTGCCGTTACCGTGAGTAAGTGGTGTACCAATATGCATCAACCATCCCTGCCACAATTAACAGAGATAGCAGAAGTTTTAGATGTCGATGTCAGGACACTGATCTGCACAAACAA
>OCVV011258815.1_pt1 | contig 11993 bp, 8 predicted proteins | sample 1539721 | NCBI WGS metagenome assembly OCVV01 (sample SAMN02144230, study PRJEB22623) | gut metagenome | biome: sheep rumen | host: Ovis aries | place: New Zealand | reverse complement strand
ACAAGCATTAGAACTTCTGTATAAACGGAATCTGCTGTATGAGCAGAAATCATACTGTCTGAGCGAAGCGAGTTTATGATTTCGCGAATATTAACAGCAGATGAAGTGAATACTTAGAAGTTCTTTGCGCGGAAGCCGTTTGAATCGTCACACAATTTCCAGGCTGCATGGAGTTTCGTAATTACCTAAGATTACTGGCATAGGAAAGGAAAGCAAGCATGAATGCACTTAATGAGAAAATATCGAATATCGGAATCGTTCCCGTGATCAAATTAAACAATCCGAACCGGGACGCGATACCGCTGGCAAGAGCTCTGTGCGCCGGAGACGTACCGGTTGCAGAGGTCACTTTCCGCGCCGAGGGCGCAGAGCGGGCGATCAAGCTGATGAAAAAAGCCTGCCCGGAGATGGCTGTCGGCGCCGGAACGGTCCTGACTGAAGAGCAGGTGGATCTGGCGGTGGATCACGGTGCGGAGTTTATTGTTTCGCCGGGATTCAGCGAGAAGCTGGCAAGGAAATGTATCGAGCGGAACGTTATGTATTATCCGGGATGTACGACGCCTACAGAGTATCAGATGGCGATTGATTTTGGTTACGAGGTATTGAAGTTCTTTCCGGCGGAGCAGTCCGGAGGTCTGGATAAGATCAAAGCGATGAGCGCGCCGTTTCCAATGGTAAAGATCATGCCTACCGGCGGAATCTCCCTGAACAACCTTGAAAAATATATTTCCGAGCCGGTGATCGCCGCATGCGGCGGTTCCTTTATGGTGAAAGCTGAAGATATTGAAAACGGTAAGTGGGATAAGATCACGGATCTTTGCAGAAGATCCCGCGAGATCATTAAAAAAGCCAGAAAGAAAGGAGCATGATCAATGGGAAAAGTCATTACTTTCGGAGAACTTATGGTTCGCCTTCAGCCGTTTAACTATGAACGTTTTGTGCAGGCGAATACGCTTGAATTTTCTTTTGGCGGCGGAGAAGCGAATGTGGCTGTATCGCTGGCAAATTATGGAGTTGATGCTGCTTTTGTCACGAAACTTCCATCTCATGCGATTGGACAGGCGGCGGTCAACAGTCTGCGCCGTTACGGGGTCGATGTATCCCGCATTGTGCGAGGCGGAGACCGGGTAGGTATTTATTATAATGAAAAAGGCGCCTCCCAGAGAGGTTCCGTCTGTATTTATGACCGTGCGCACAGCGCCATTCAGGAAGCGGAGCCGAAGGATTTTGACTGGGATATGATCTTTCAGGATGCCGACTGGTTTCATTTTACCGGAATCACGCCCGCGCTTGGAGAAAACGTGGCGGAGATCTGTAAGGAAGCATGTAAGGCCGCGAAGGAAAGAGGGATCAGGATCTCCTGCGATCTGAATTACAGAAAGAAGCTCTGGACAAGAGAGCAGGCGAACAAAACGATGACAGAGCTGTGCGGCTATGTGGACGTGTGTATTTCCAATGAGGAAGACGCGAAGGATGTATTTGGCATAGAAGCTGAGGCTACGGATATTTATGAAGGCAAACTGAACCGTGACGGATATCGTTCCGTCGCAAAACAGCTGGCAGAGCAGTTTGGCTTCCGCAAGGTGGCGATCACGCTGAGAGAGTCCTACAGCGCGTCCGATAACGGATGGAGCGCGATGCTTTATGACGCGGAGTCCGGAGAGTGTTGTTTCTCTAAGAAATACAATCTCAGGATCGTTGACCGGGTCGGCGGCGGCGACAGCTTCGGCGCAGGCCTGATATATGCACTCAGAGACGGCAGATCCGCGCAGGATACGGTGGAATTTGCCGCAGCGGCATCGGCGCTGAAACATACGATCGAAGGCGACTACAATATGGTCACCGCCGACGAAGTAGAAAAACTCGCTGCAGGAGACGGCTCCGGCAGGATCCAGCGCTGAAAAAACGGAACAGGGGACGGAGACGGGTTCCACTTGCGAAGCAATGTGGAACCCGTCTCCGTCCCCTGTTCCGTTGTGGAACCCGTCTCCGTCCCCTGTTTCATCGTGCGGAGAGGATGAGGCTTTCGGGCGGTGTGGCGGAACTTGTTTTCATGGGCTGCAGTTTCAGAATGCGGCGGCCGTACCGGTCTGTTCCGGGGAGCGCCCGGGCTTCCAGAAGGATCCAGCCGCTGTTTGCGGAGAGAGTGTCTTCCCGGGAGAGTTCAAAGCCCATGAACTGAAGATCTGCCATGCAGCAGGTCATCACAACTCTTCCTGCGATCCATGGTTCATTTTCTCCTTGCCGGCGAAGCTCGAGCGGGTCTGTAAAGATAAGTGTTTTGCCGTCATAATGTTCCGGGTGATCTGCCGCGTCCAGCCAGAGCGGCAGATACATATTTTCTGTGATCACTATCTCTGTCCGGTCCAGAGAGAAGGGGACAAAAATATCAAAGGCTTTTTCGTGATAGCCCATCGGATCCTGACGCAGATAAGACGCGCTGCGATTCATGAGCCGGAAAGTCTGGCTGTAGGGCGCAAGTACCTCCTTTGAAGGACAGTCCACAAAAGTGATCTGATGGGACGCCCGAACCATCTCGTTCATCATCGGACTGAAATTATCGAGATAAAGCTTGAGAGTGCGCCAGGCGATCCGGGTCGTCACATAGGTAACGTTCATTATCTCGGGGAACATATCGCGAAGCCCCTGCATCATGATATTCATTTCTGCATAAATACGATCAGGCTGATATTTGCTGATGTTTTTTTGACAAAATACGGCAACATCTTCAGGTTCGGCCATGCCTTCGAAAAACTCCACGTGTGTTCTTTTTGCCGACAGCAGATCAAGGTCATACTCCGACTGTCCCTGTTCAAAGCAAAGAATCAGAGTTGTCCCGTATTTGTGAAAAAAGTCATTCCTTATACAATCCTGGATAAAAAATGTCTTTCCTGAACTCAGGAATCCATAGACCAGCCTTGTGTCGATCGGTTTCTGAACCATAATACTGCCTCATATCAACTCAGATGGGGAGTCCCCCGCCTCTGTAGGCGGTGGGTTATAACAAATTCAACTCAGTGGCGGGGGACAATCCCCGACTGAGTAAAAGCCTTCTGCGGATCGCAGCCGCGCTCAGAGGAAGGGCTTCGCCCCGAGCGTGGCGAGGCAAGAACGCAAGAGGCGTTCTTGAATTCCCACTCTGAGTTGAGCCTCCGACGGATCGCAGAGGAAGACGCACAAGTGCGTCGCGCAGCTCGCGCGCGATCAGAGATCGCGATTGAAAGAATCAGTCGTAAACGCATACAAGACGTCCGTCAACTTCTCCGCGGCGCAGCTTTTCAATTCCTTCGCCGATTTCGTCAAAAGTACATGTATGGATCGTTGGATCGAGTTCGCCGCTGGCGAGAAGATCAAGACATTCTTTTAAATCCTGAGTGGTGCTTCCCTGAGAACCTTCGATCTTCAGCTCTTTAAAGATGATCGGATAGGTGTTGATCTGGGAAGTGTCGGCTGCCATTCCGACAAGAACCACTTTGCCATACTGGCCGACTGCGTTAATAGCGTCAGCGGTGGTTTTTCCGGCTCCGGCAAAATCCACTATGACATCAAGATTTTTATCAGCAAACTCCATAATGTTTGACTTTACTTCTTTTGCGCCAAGCTTGCGGGCACGTTCCTGGGCAGAGGGTTTTCTTGTGGCCACGTAAACTTCGCAGCCTTTTACAACTGCAATTCGTACCGCGAATTGTCCCAGACCGCCGATGCCGATAAAGCCCACCTTCATTCCGGGCTTGATGCCGCCAACGGTGCAGACTGCGTGATAAGAAGTGGCTCCGGCGTCTGTCGCAGCCGCAGCTTTTACGGGAGAAAGACCTTCAGGAACCTTGACCAGCTGTTCAACAGGCGCTGTCGTCATCGTTCCATAGCCGCCGTCGCGGGTGTATCCCGGCGTTGTTCCGTCCTTCGCATAAAGAGGACATACGGCTACAATATCGCCTACGCTGTATCCCTCTACGCCTTCTCCTATTTCAACGATCTCACCACAAACCTCATGTCCCATGATGACAGGTACGCTGAAGCTGGACATCCAGGATTCAATATCCAGAGCGCTGACATCTGAATGGCACAGACCGCCTGCCAGCGTTTTCAGCACGACATATCCCGGTTTTGCTTTCGGATCCGGTTTTTCGACAACCTTCAGCGGCTGATGGGTTCCTGTAAATTCCCAACCTTTCATAATTCAATGCACCTCCCTTATAAAATAATAATATGAATTTTCGCATAATGCCTGCTATTTAGCACATAGCATAACAAAAAACATAATGATTATAAATAGCATTATGCAGAAATAATTCGGGAAAACAGGCGTAATGAAAGATAAATTTCTGCCGGCAAACGAAACAGGGGCGAACGAAACAGGGGACGGAGACGGGTTCCGCATTGCTTCGCAAGCGTAATCCGTCTCCGTCCCCTGTTCCATTATGTGGAACCCGTCTCCGTCCCCGGTTCCGTTTATTGGGTTTATCTGGAGCGGGCGGCTGTGATGAATGATTTCCACAGGCGGAGACTTTCCGCATCTCCGCTGTTTCCGAGGCATTCGGGATGCCACTGAACGCCGACGAAGAATTTTCTGTCATAAGCTTCAATAGCTTCGATGATAGTGCCTCCTTCAGAGACCCAGCCGGATGCTCTGTAATGAAATGCATCTAACTGCTTTATACCCTCATGATGTGCCGAGGTCACGGAAAGAGAGGTGGTTCCGTACGACTGTGCTGTAAGACTTCCGGATCTGAGATTTGCAATGTGGCGTTTGGCCGTCACGCTTGCATTGCCCATATGGTTAAATGTGGAAGCACCCTGAATGTTCAGATCCTGATACAGCGTTCCGTAGATGACGCCGGAAGAAGCGTTATCAAAAGCAACATTCATGATCTGAAGCCCCCGGCAGATCCCAAGCACAGGAATGTTCATGTCATACGCGGCCTGGATCAGGTACATGTCAGAGATATCTCTGGCGTAATTTGATCCATAGCTGTAGGTTTTTGCCTCGCCGTAAAGAGAAGGAGTCACATCGCTGCCGCCGGTAAGACAGAGCGCGTCTACGCCATTCAGCGCGGAGCATGCCTGTGAATAGTTTGTGACCTGCCCGAGCATTGCAGATGCGCCGCCGGAGCGGCTGATAGAACCGGTGTACCAGTTTATGCCTGCCCTGTCATAACCCCAGGCAATTCCTACAACAGGCGTTGCCTTTACCCTTACAATAGTGTATTCCCAGATATTTTTCCTTATATTTGCATAAGTTCCGGAATCAAAAGAAGCCTTTCCGTTTTGCCAGGAGGATAATCCTTTTGTGGCAAAATACTCAATCATACCGATATCATCGTCGCCGATGGAGGACAAAAGAGAAGGATTCTGCGTGGTGTAGTAATCATAGTCATAAACAGATGACAGATCAAATGAGAAAGTATCGTTTTTATACCGTCCTTTATAATTGCTTCCGGAAAAAACAGTCACAGGTTTCTGCAGAGACGTGGTTCCTGTTCCTTGTCTTTTTTCCTTACATCCATAGTTGATATAATGCAGATAATACAGCCGGTACTGATTCCGGTATGCTGCCCGCAGATCCGGGTACTGATACCGGTAGGATTTTTCGTCAAAGGAGCTGATGGCCTGCCTCTGTTCCCGCATACCGTATATAACGAAATGATTCAGAACAGCCTTGTCGTCAAATCCAAATGTTTTTTCAAGGTCAGCATATTTTCTGACATAAAAATTATAATCATAGACAGTTGAATAATTTGTTCCATATTGAGAAACGGCGAAGCCCCTCATCTCAGAAACATTTTTACACTCCCGATGCTCCTTATATCCGTACCTGATGTAATGGAGATAATATCCCGAAAGATCCTTTCCGCAAAGATTTCGTACGTCAGGATTTGCGTATGCATATGAGCGGACGTCAAACGTTTCGTTGCCATGCCTTCCGGACGGCATACCCCATCTGACAAAATTTGCCAGCGCCGCGATATCATCGTCGCCAAAGGCGCTCCGGATGTCCGCGTTGGAAGAATAGTAGTCATAATCATACACGAGGCGATAATCCTGCCCGTTAAAGACCGTAATTTTTCCAACTCTGACGGAGACGCCTTTTGTAACGCGCCTCTCGCGGGCACCCCACTTTATGTAATGAAGATAGTAAGCGGCGTTGTCTGTTCCATATGCCGCCCTGAGATCAGGGTGAGCCTTTTTATACGAGGAAAGGTCAAAATTCAGGCTGGATTTCCTGCCCTCTGCCATTCCCCATTTGACAAAATGAGAAAGTGCCGAACTTACGGAGTTACCATATGCATTTTTTACATCCGGATTCTGCTCAAGGTAATAAGAAGGATCAAAAACCGAAGTGTAATCAATATCTTCGTAAACGTAAGATCTCGCCGGCAGATCATATACTTTGAAATATCTTACAATTGCTTTTTCGCCCTGTTCCCTGTTTCTCCGAAGGTAGAGATGGATAGTATAGGTGCCCAGAGCATTGTGCTGTAAAATCGGAATTTTTACATACATACCGGTGTTATCGCATCGAACCGGCGTATACCAGACCACATCATCCTGGCCGTTTTCACTGCTCCATACCGCAAATCTTCCGCTGTAGTACCACGAACCATCGTTAAAATACGCAGTGTATGTTTTCAGATCAGATGAAGAAGAAACTTTAATACAAGTTTCCCGGATACGGTCTATGGAGAATTTCTCGGAACGGCCCTTAAGCCATGTTTGGATCTCATCCACATTGGAAATATATTCAGGATGACTATATGTTCCCTTGGAATCCGTGGTATCCCCCAGAGCCCAGCGTATATAATTCATTTCTGCTGATCCGGAAATGATATTTTTGTAATAATTCACATTGTCTGTCGCGGAAGCAAAAAGAGCTTTATACTTATTGTTATACAAATCCACCAGCAGGTCATAGAATTCAGGATACTCAAAAAGAGCCTTGAACAAATAGTCCCTGTAAACGTAATATATGTCTTTTGGAAATCCCTGAATCCCCATGCAGCTGTCAAAATCCCAGAGAGGTCCGGGATGGATCTTATCATTTGGTCCGTCCATGTACATGAAATAGCTGGTCATGAGCACTTCGTCATTAGAAAAGAATTCATTTGCCAGGTAGAACTCTGCAAATGCTTCAGCATCGATTATTGAACATATATCGGACCACCTGGTATCCCCTGCGTTTAATAAAGCGTTAAGGGAATTGATTTTATTCAGGAAAATTTCCAGAGTCTCGACATCTTCATCTGTATTCGAATCTTTTAAGGTATAATGTTTGCCCTTACTGTCTGTCAGCCAGTGATCCTCTTCCGCGAAATTAGCGTCGTCGCGCTCTGCGATAATTGCATGCTCATCTGTCAGGTTCAGCCTGTTCTTATCCAGTTCGACCTTTTCCCCTATAAGGTAAACCCCGCGATAATCTCCGTTTATCCATAAGTCGACATAACGCTCATCAGGGACGAAGCCCAAATTCATTTTCGCTGCAATATCATATACGACAGAGGTTCGCATGAGTGACGGATCGCTGGAATTTGCCAAAAGGATCCATTTTTTTGCCTTATCCATACCGAGTACGGAAGTCCTGGATGAAAATTTGATCTGATAACCCTTTTTTTCATATTCCGTCCAGGAAGAATTGCCGCGGCCTTTCATTTCTACGTTATCTGCAGTTAAACAGTATGAATCGTTCGAGGGATCATAGATGGTTACAGTATTTCCCTTGTATTTCACATCTTTGTTCCGGTGCAGTTTCTCAAGGTCAGTACCATTGAGTGAGATGGAGACGGCCGGCAGAGATGACTGCATGCAGTATAGCAGGATTTTCTGCTGAAGCGCGGACATCATCTGTATATTGTTGTCACTGGAAAAATCTACGGTAATAGTATTGTTTTCTGAATCCAGATTTCCTCTGTTGGCAGATATTATCCCGCCGCCGGTATAGTGAAGGGTGACATGTCCGATGTTCACGGAAGCGGGCAGGAACAGGTAATGATCACCATTATCGGATATAAAGTCATTAAACGGAGTGATGTCATTTCCTTTACCGTCATCTGAGACGGAGAAGGAAAAATTATCTTCAGGTTCTTCGGACAAGGCCCCGGGTACGGAGTCAGAAGAAAGGTCTGAATTTTTATTCCCCGGGCTATTGTTCTCCGGGTTATTATTTCCCGGGGCATTATTTCCTGGATGATCTGTGTTTTCTGTATTATTTGCTGATGAAGGAGAGTCTGCGGATTCGAGAGGGTTCTCTTCGGATCCGGAATCTTCCGTTTCGCTGTTTTTTTGCCCTGCAGATGTAGAAAGGGTTTCTGCAGGACCGTTTTCTTTTTCCTGCGCCCCGGACGGGACAGCCGTTTCTGCTGCGGACTCTGACTGTGATCCCTGCTGAGGCGCAAAGTATGCCCCGGTATCGATCTGCTGTACAGGCATTATATCCCGGGAGCTTTCAGATACGTTTTCCGCAGAAGCTGACGCATTATCCTCTTCCTCTGCATACGTCCTGGATGCGGGCGCAAAAAATAAACCGGTTATTAACAGAACCATGGTAATGAGGATTCGAATAGTTTTCCTGTTATTCATTTTGTTTCCTTTCTTCCTGAAAAATCAGGTGTTATATTAAAATGTTCGAAAATATGGAACTGGGGACGGAGCTTCGTTCCGTTTTTTCAGATAAGACACGATCCCGATGTTTCCGGCTTTAACCGTGAAAGCAATACTCTAATACTCAATTCCCTTTCTATCCGAGGTGGAATACCTCTGTTTTTAACGCCGGAGTGGAACCTGTCTCCGTCCCCGGTTCCGTGGTGTGGTATACTGATGGTACTAACGGGAAAGGGGAACTTGGTCATGGTGGATAAGGTAAAAAGGAGAAAGTGGTTGCTGTGGCTGATACCGGTCGTGGTGATCGGGCTTGGCATGATAGGATTTCTGATGTACGCGGAGGTTTATTATCACGCGGACGCAATTGCGGAAGAGGCGATGAGAAGCGGCGCGGATGTTCAGGTCACAGAAACGGACTATGGCTGGTTTTTTGACGGAGAGGGCGAAGAGGATGCGCTGATCTTTTATCCCGGCGCGAAGGTGGAGGAGACGGCTTACGCTCCTTTGCTCCGTGAGATCGCAAAGCGGGGGATAGACGTGTGTCTTGTAAAAATGCCGCTTCGTTTTGCTGTTTTTGGAGCAAATAAGGCCGAAAAAGTCATGAGGGAGTATGAATACGATCATTGGTATATAGGCGGTCATTCTCTCGGCGGCGCAATGGCGGCTGACTTTGCCGCGACCAAAGGAGACGGCCTTGACGGCGTGATCCTGCTCGCCGCGTATTCGACGAAAAAGCTAGATCAGCATCTCGATGTGGTATTGATATATGGTTCCGAGGACAAGGTTCTAAGCATGGAAAAATACAGTAAATACATGAGAAACGTCCCGGATATGACATCAGAGCATATCATCGGAGGAGGAAACCATGCCCAGTTCGGTTCTTACGGACCACAGAAGGGAGACGGCAAGGCCCTGATCCCGCCGGAGGAACAGGTAAACAAGACCGTAGACGCCATATTAAAAAAAGTAAAACCGCAGAAAAAGACAAATAAGGAGAAAATATTATGACTTTAAAAACATTGAATTATGACCTGACAGTTTGTAAAACCGCAGCAACAGAGGATATTGATCTTTCCGCTGATTTTTATTTCGTGGGAAAAACAGACGAGGAGATCTCTCTCGTATGCAGAACGGAGGATACTCCGGCAAATACTGTTGCCCGGGATGACGGATGGCGCGGATTCCGTATTCAGGGAGTGCTGGATTTTTCGATGATCGGAGTTTTGTCAAAGATCTCAACGATCCTTGCGGAGAATAAGATAGGGATATTTGTAGTGTCCACCTATAATACTGACTACATCCTTGTGAAAAAAGAAAATTTTGAAAGGGCAATAAAAGTGCTCGAAGACAAGGACTATGAAATCACCCGCTGAAAGGTAAATGAAAAAAGAAATTGACACATTCATTATATAAGGCAGTAAGGGGCGAATCAAGTCAAAACTATCTGTTTGGCTAAATAAGACACGATCTGTCTGGGCGAAAGAGAACAACAGTCTGTCAGGAAAAAGGAGGCGATAAGTTATGATGCCAGACAAGAGATTGCTGGGACTGGTGCCGGAGGCAATGCGGTACATGCTTTTAAAGGTACTGTTCAGCTGGATAAGCCTTGCAGCCGGTATCGTTCTGTGGTTCAGCGCGGGGAGACAGATGCAGGCCCTGAAGGACGGAGGCGGGATCATGCCCCTGGCGTTTGCCGCGGCGGCGGTCTGCATCGCGGTCAGATTTGTGATGACGCGCGTCATCGCGGCAGTTACGCATAAGGCGTCAGCCTGTGTGAAAGTAAAAGTCCGGGGAGATATTTACGGGAAGATCCGGCGCCTCGGCAGCGGTTACGCCGACAGCTTTCCGACTTCTGAGGTCGTTCAGCTGGCGGGCGAGGGAGTAGAGCAGCTTGAAAGTTACTTTGGTAATTATATTCCCCAGTTTTTTTATGCAATGCTTGCACCGCTTACACTGCTGCTGGTGTTTTTGCCCCTGTCGCCGCTTACCGGCATCGTTCTGTTTTTATGTGTGCCGCTGATTCCCATAGCCATTGCAAAGATCCAGAGGTTTGCAAAGAAAATGCTTTCCGGATACTGGGACGCATATGCAAATCTGGGCGACAGCTTTCTGGAAAATCTGCAGGGCCTTACGACCCTGAAAGTTTACGGGGCGGACGAACGGCGCCATCAGGAAATGAACAAAGAGTCGGAACATTTCCGAAAAGTAACGATGAAGGTCCTGACCATGCAGTTAAATTCGGTCACGATCATGGATTTTGTGGCTTACGGCGGCTCCGCCGCGGGCTGCATCCTCACCGCCCGGGCGTATCTCCACGGCGGAGTGGATTTTGGCCAGGCGGTCGCGATGGTCATGCTTTCCTCCGAATTCTTTCTGGCGATGCGGGCTCTGGGAAGCTATTTCCATACCGCGATGAATGGAGTGGCCGCCAGCGAGCGGATGTTTCGGCTTCTGGACCTTCCCGAAAGGACGGAAGGTACGGAACGGGCAGAAAACGGCGATATTATCATCAAGGACCTGACTTTTTCCTACGATGGAGAAAAGCAGGCTTTGAAAAATGTGAGCATTATCATTCCAAAGGGATCCCTGGTTTCCATAGCAGGGGAGTCCGGCTGCGGAAAATCAACTCTGGCAGCGATCCTTTGCGGAGAGAGAAAAAGCTACAAAGGAAGCGTAAAGATCAAAGACACGGAAATAAAGGACGCGTCAGATGACAGTCTGCGCCGCCTTGTCACGATCGTATCCTCCGGCAGTTATCTTTTCTCCGGAACGGTGCGGGACGCCCTGCGGGAGGGAAAAGAAAACGCCTCCGATGAAGAAATGAAGGAAGCCCTTAGAAAAGTCGCCTTATGGGATTTTGTGCAGGCGCAGGGAGGCCTGGACTTCAGGCTGAGAGAACGGGCGGAAAACGTTTCCGGAGGCCAGCGCCAGCGGCTTGCTCTTGCGCGGGCGCTGCTCAAGGACAGCCCCGTATACATCCTCGATGAAGCCACGAGCAATATAGACGCTGAGAGTGAGAAAGCCATCCTGGACGCCGTGGATTCCATGCGGGGAAGACACACTGTCATCCTGATATCTCACCGTCTGGCAAACGTAACAGGATCCGACGCCATTATATACATGGAGCAGGGAGCGGCGAAGGAGACGGGAACCCATGATGAGCTGATGCAAAATAAAGGAGGATATGCTGCTCTGTACATGGCACAGCGCGAACTGGAGGAAGCGGTAATCAGAGGACGATATACCGGATAAGAGAAGCAGGTAATTGCGAAACTCCATGCAGTCAGGAAAATGTGTGATGATTCAAACGGCTTCCGCGCAAAGAACTTCTATGTATTCACTTCATCTGCGTTTAATACTCGCGAAATCATAAACTCGCTGCGCTCAGGCAGTATGAT
>OCVV011194002.1_pt1 | contig 11998 bp, 10 predicted proteins | sample 1539721 | NCBI WGS metagenome assembly OCVV01 (sample SAMN02144230, study PRJEB22623) | gut metagenome | biome: sheep rumen | host: Ovis aries | place: New Zealand | reverse complement strand
GCAGGCACGATCATAATACCTCTGCCCTTACGCTGAAACATTCCCGAAATGCGGAGATAACGCATATTCATGTCACTATAATCAAGGAAGTTGTCAGCTTTTTTATCATAATGCTTACCACGTTCCTTGATCTCATTTTTATCAAAAGTACGCTTTGCCGGAGCCTTTGCTCTGCGCTGTCTGAGATCAAGAATATGGTCAACAACTTCTGAGAGATTATAACTCGGGTTGGTTGTATGTCCCCAAAGGGCGAACTCTATACGGCTCATTTCCGTAGAACCTGTCCGCTTTTCCAATTCCAACATGATAGCAAGCATCCAGCGTAGCGGAGAAAAATAAGTTGTTTTATCAGGCATTTCAAACTGTTCAACGCTCATTGCTCTGAGAAAACATTCCTGAACCGCAGGAAAAGTATCAGCTTTCAGAAATGTTCTGCCGAACGGAGTTATCTCATCCATAGCTCCGAGATCGTCCTGATTGCCGTCCTTTTTGCCGACTTGTGGATAGATATAGCCGTTCTTCGCAAACATCAAACGCCATTTACGGGCATGACTGCCTGATTCGTCCTTGCCGCTTTCATTTTGAATAATGCCCTCTTTATTCAGCAGATTCATAAAGCCGATTTCATTATCTCTACCGTGTAGTTTGCCGACAAATGCAGACTTGGCGTATACTGCAAGACCTTCCTGTATTCTGTTAGGATTTCTCAAGCCGGTATTACCGACAAGCCATATTTTAATACTTTCTTCCATAGTGATTTCTCCTATCAATACCCGATAAACAGGTATTCCTGAACAGAATTTCTATGTGTTTTAGCATCAGCCTGATTACCGAACGCATATTTATAGTCTACGGGAACTACTTCAACGTATTCCTTGTATTTCTTCATCAATGCTACCATATCCTCTTGCGTAGGCAAGCTGTTGGAGGAGTATGAAACAATAAGGATACTGTCGGAGAATTTGCTAAACAGCTTATCGAAGGCTTCATACGCTCCGTTTTTCGTTGAAAAAGGTGTAGGATATGATTTGAATTTCTTCGTTTTTGTATGCTCTTGTATTTCTACGCCCTTCCAGTCACGGGCAAGTCCCTCGATAAAATGGTATCTCCGCACATATTCATTGTCCGATAACGGCGAATAATATGGGGGATCTATATATACAAGATCGGGCTTTTCAACCTCTAAAGCCATTGCATCGCCATTTACAGACTTGTTCGTCTTATGATTATCAAAGACAGCATTATTAACCGCTTCCACAGCTTCAAGAAACTGTTGCGACAGCGTTTTCTGCAAGTCTTTTCGACCGTCATCATACCTATGCCCCGTGTATGTAAATATGCCGCGAGGTCTTTTCTTTGTGCAGGCACGAATAAGAGCTGTCATTGCGATAGCTTTCTTATACTGATCATCAATCGCTGCTATGTTTGTGCGAAGTATATCAATCAGCTCGTTTTCCTCATCAGTATAATATAAATCCCTGAATGTATCCGATACAAAATGGTCTGTGTCACCTTGTTTCACCAACAGCTTTTTGGCTTCTTCCATAGGGAGCGTAACAGTATTGTTCTCGACCATAGCTTTCGTAAATGTCGCAGACATAGCCATATAATCGTTACTGATTACAGCTTTGCCGTGAGATTTAAACATATATCCAACAATCCCCGAACCAGAAAACAGATCGACTACAGTATCAAACTCAAAGCGTGAAGCCACATTCCATATTTCACCGAGCAGTTTTCTCTTGGAACCCATAAATCGAGTCGGAGGGTATAATGACACCTGATCGGAGAGCAGTTCACTTTTAGGAGTTTTTTTCTTTTCTGGCGGTATAGTTACGATAACATCTTCGCCTTTTCGGGTATCACCATGGCAAGAGATGTGGCGTTTCGTTTGAATTACCTCTATCTTATACTGCTCATAAAGCTGATGAACGAGAGGGTGATTAGAATTAGTGAGTATAACATAGCATCCACGCTCATGAAGAGTACCTATCATCTTAGCAAGTTCAACATGATCGTCCTCATAAAACTGTTCTTTGGTATAGCGCTTAAAATCAGAGTTCGGTCCGATAGGAAGATATGGCGGATCCAAAAATACAAAATCTCCCGGTTGAGCATAGTGTTCAAGCACAAGAATATAATCACCACAGAGAATATCTGCCTTACGAAGTGCTTCGGAAGCAAGGCGGAGTGCATCTGTATCACATATCTTCGGATTCTTATACTTTCCATAAGGAGTATTAAACTGCCCACTCTTATTAACGCGATACAATCCATTGAAACAGGTTTTATTCAGATAAATAGTTCTTGCGGCAGCTTCGGCTTTAGGGAGTGATTGCCAGTCTTCAGCGCGAACATCATAAAACATTTCACTTGTATTTTCATATTTCTGAAGGCACGCTATAACATCATCAACATTATTAGCAACCTGAAGATACATATTGATTAGTTCCGGATTACTGTCCGCGATGATAGCTTTCTCGGGCTTCAGAGAAAAGAATAATGCTCCGCCACCGAAAAAAGGCTCGATATATCTGCCGTATGTTTTTGGAATTCTCGGCATAAGCTCACCAAGCATTTGTGTCTTACCACCTGCCCATTTTAAAATAGGCTTTGCTGCGGGAGCTTTAATTGTTTTAACACTCATCCCTTTGCACCCTTTCGTTCTACCGTTTCAGGCACCATTTCCATAATATCTCCAATATCACATTGCAGAGCATTGCAAATCTTTACAAGCACATCTGTTGTAACATTCTCATTCTTTCCAAGCTTTGCCATAGAAGCGTGACTGATGCCTGCCGCAGCACACAAGTCTTTTTTCTTCATATCCTTGTCGATCAGCATTTTCCATAGCTTTTTATAACTTATAGCCATATAATACACTCCACACCATTATAATACATCACTTATTGCAGAATAAAAATCAGCAAATGCTGATTTTATAATTGTATTATAGCATACAAATTCTAAAATAGCAATAGGGTTTGGCTTTTTATTTTGTTCAGCTCATATTATGCGGCGCCTCGTTTTTTACCGTTTATTCTTCATTGGAATCAGTATTATAATCTTCTTCTTTATACCAAAACAACTTTAACGCACCTTGCATTTCCTCCTCACTAACCCCCAACCTCTCCATCATCACCCTCACCGCATCCTCCGGAGTCTTGATCTGTGCCGTTCCTGCCTTCACCATATCCAGCACATCGACCATATTAGCAGTCATCTCATTTGTTTCTGAAATTATTGGCGGCATCTGCGTTTTCTCTTCATTCTTCCTATACAAATCCCTCAAAATCTGATTAAACCGCTCGGTGATCCGATACCGCAAGAACTCGTCCTCATTGACCTTCGTTTCATTTATGTATTTTATTGCCTCGTCGTAGCCCTCCTGCTGACCTACCGAAGCTGCATAATTCTCCACACCTCGCTGCACCACCGCAGTGAGATTATTTATTGTATTTATCGACTTGGCGGCAAGCTGCCGTACATACAAGTCTATGGCATTGATGAGATTACTGAACTCGTCGTGCTCTATCAGCTTGCTCACAAGTTCGTTATCCTGCCGCTTGGCGAGCAACACCTCAATAGCCTTGTCGGTCAGTCCGAGGGCTTTCAGCTCAATATTCTTTGTGATGCGGCTCTCCGTAAAGCCGAGCAGGAAATCCGTTGGCACCTCGAAAAACTTCGCCAGATCGATGATACGGCTATAGCCCACATCTCGCCCGCTGTTGTTCTCCAGACCGTTAAGCACCGCCTCGGATATGCCCGTTGCCTGTGCAAGCTGCTTTGTTGTCATGTGCCGCTCTACGCGCAGGTCTTTGATCTTTTCTCCCATTGTGGTTTTCATGCTCCGCCCTCCTTTTAGGTACAACTTTACGAATATATTTTACCATACAATTAATAATTTGTGGTAACATTTTTTGGACAGTTGAGTTTTTCAGCGCAAGACGAGTACAATCCATTGGACATATATCTGTTTGCAGAGCCGTTATCATCATTATTCCATATATGAAATTTCAAAACCTGAAAAAGATAATTTTTCGGATTATGGAACATACGGCACAAGCATATTTTTTGTGATATTATAGAATTACAGAGGGAGTTATCATCGTCATTTCCTCTGACCTATCGCAGGCGAGTGTGAACTGCTAACACGTGCCTGTGACATCAAATAATATCACAAAGGAGAGATGAGACATGGCAAACCGAATAATCAGAGAGGAACTTAAATCGAAGGGTATTCGCCATTGGGAGCTTGCAGCTGCGCTGGGCATTTCGGAGCAGACTATGGTGAGACGGCTGCGCTTTGAGTTGGACGAAGATCGTCAGCTTGAAATGCTGATGAAGATCGAGGAGATAGCAAAACGAAAGGAGAGGTCGCTTGAAGCTGAACGAAAAGAATGAACTGATATTACAGATTGCAGAGTTGCTGCGTCAGCTGATACCTGTAGATGAGGCTGCCCCTGCGAAAACCGAGGACAAGCCTGTGATACCTGAGTTGCTGACCGTTAAGGAGTGCGCTGCACTTGTGCCGGGGCTGTCGGAGCATACTGTCAGGCAATTGGTGAAGCGCGGTGAGGTCGCATATATGCGGAGCGGTGCAGGCGAGCGTGGCAAGATACTCGTGTATAAATCGAGTCTGCTGAAATATCTCGGTGAAAGCTAAAAGCAGGTAGAAGGCTGCTGTCTGAAATAAAAAAATCGGGCGACAGCCCGATACCGCAAGGGAGGGCGAAGCCCGACCAAAAAGGGAGTGCAGGGGGAACGCCTGCCCCACCGGACTATTTGATGACGAGCTACGTCGAGTCGTCAAATAGTCCTAGTGGGTTACGACTATCCTCGCGGATAGGCCTACCCCTCACGAAAGATAAATCAAATTACAGGAGGAATGCATATAAGCTACGCAATAATCAGAAATCAAAATCACAAAATGGGCGCGGTCCCTTTGGTCGAGCGGCACAATGAAAGGCGTAATCATAATTATTCAAATAAGGACATCGACCACTCGCGCACCTCGGAGAATTATGCTCTGAAAACGCCTGTCGCTGAAAGCTACGAAAAAGAGTTCTATCGCATAAAGGAAGCCTACAACCTAAAAGGCAATCTGCGGCTTACTGGCGAAAAGCAGAGCACCATACTTTGCGAGTTCATTATCACTTCGGATAAGGAGTTCTTTGACCGGATAGGTTCGGAGCGAACGAAGCAGTTCTTTCGTGACGCTTACCGTTTTGCCTGCGACAAGGTCGGCGGTGAGCAGTTCATAGTGTCCGCAGTTGTCCACATAGACGAGAAAACGCCGCATATGCACCTGACGTTTATCCCGACGGTGCAGGGCAAGGACAGAAAAGGAAATCCCTGCCGACGTATCAACGCTTCGGAGTTCTGGAAAGGCAGGGACAGCTATTCTCGCTTGCAGGACGAGTATCACGCATGGATAACCTCCTGCGGTTACGACCTTGAAAGAGGTAACAAGGGCAGTACAGCAGAGCACTTGTCGGTAGAGGAATACAAGGTCAAGAAAACAGAGGAACAGCTTTTAAAACTGCAAGGTCAGGTCAATGAAGTCAAGACGGTGAACGATATAAATACAAAGTCTTTGCCGTTTAATATGGTGTCGGTCAAGCGTGATGACTTTGATAATCTGTCGGCTGCCGCTAAAGGTTATGTAACAGCAAAGGCTGCGGAAAAAGATAATGTGAAACTTTCGGCAAAGAACAAACAATTGTCCTCCGATAATGAAAATTTGAAACAGGAGAATCGGGAGTTGACTGCGAGGTACACCCAGCTTGACATTCAGTTCTCGGAGTTCTATGACAGCGTTGCAGACGATGTCGCATTGCGTGATGAAAACAAGCGGCTGAATAAAGAAATTGATTTGATGAAGCTGTCGCTGGAAGAATTGTCCGAGCTGAACAGCAGGCTCAATCGGGAGCGAATTGCTTGGGAGGAAGAGCGCTTAGGGCTTAACACTATCATCATAGAACTACGTCAGAAGGTCAGAACGCTGACCGATGAATTATCAGCTGTCAAGAACAGGCTCGGCAAGGTCATGGATTTTATCAAAGAGAACAAGCTATCAGAGAAGCTTGATAGGTTCCTGCACCCGATAAAGAACAGAAAGAAATAAGGACAAAAGAAACAGACCGACATCTTAATAAAAAGTTTGCAATTTACTTTATTGCTTTACCACGCGAAACGTGATATACTATTTATACAGAGATGTCAAGGGTCTGGTTATAGGAGGGATCAGACATTGGCAAATATCAGAAAAAGAGGAAACACATATCAAATCAGAGTGTCCTGCGGGTATAAGACAAACGGCGAGCAGGTGGTTCAGACAATGAGCTGGCGCCCGCCCGAGGGTATGACGGCGAAGCAGGCAGAAAAGGAAGCGCAGAAGCAGGCTATACTGTTTGAGGAGAAGTGCCTGCGTGGGCAGGTCACAGCGAATGTGAAGTTCGAGGAATTTGCGGAGCAATGGTTTGAGGAGTATGCGAGGCTGAATCTGAGAAACACGACCTTCGAGCGAATGAAACAACTCTCGGGGCGTGTTTATGAAGCGATAGGTCACATGAGGCTCGACAAGATAACCGCAAGGCATATCCAGCAATTCATCAATGACCTGGCTTTGAACGGCAGGAACAAGCGAAACGGAAAGCCACTCTCCAGAAAGACGGTGGTGCATCATCTTAGCTTCATCTCTGATGTGTTCGGGTACGCAGTCAAAATGGATATGCTTTCGGACAATCCTTGTCAGAAGGTCAGCGTGCCGAAGGGCGAGAAAAAGGAGAAGGAGATATACACTCTTGAAGAGGTCGAGCAGTTGTTTGAGCTTTTGGAGGAAGCCCCGATGAAGTACAAGGTCTTCTTCACCCTTGCTATCTACAGCGGTTTCCGACGTGGCGAACTGTTAGGGCTGGAGTGGAAAGACGTGGATTTCGATAACAACGTGATAAGCGTCAGGCGGACATCGAATTACACCGCAAGCAAGGGTACTTATACCGACACCACCAAGACTAAGAAATCCCAGCGTTCTCTGAAATTTCCAGGCCATGTAATGGACTTGCTCAGAGAGTATAAAGCCGAGCAGGACAACTTCAAGACGCTGATGGGCAGCAAATGGATATATACCGACAGGCTGTTCGTAAAAGAGAACGGTCTGCCGATGTATCACACCACGCCTTACAGCTGGTTCAAGACCTTCTGCAAGAGGCATGATTTCAGGTTCTGCGACATACACTCCCTGCGACACTTCTACGCTAGTTCCCTCATCAATGAGGGTGTTGACCCGGCAGCTGTGTCGAGTGCTTTAGGCCATAGTGTTATCGGGACCACTATCCCCGTTCCAAATAGTAACACTATACCAGTAGCAGTACATACCGATAAAAGTACTAAAACAGTCATATACAAAAGCACCGCTTTCAGAGATCAACTTGGAAGGCGGTGCTATTTGTTATTAATGCCGATATCCTTGATCCGGTTCATAACGATTTTGTGCTATGTTAGTAAACATTGTTTACGCATCTTGACAAGCCACCTGAATTGTGATATTCTATATATGTGAACAGCGTTCATTAACGATGAAGGGGGTATGCTTATGCCGAGAGATAAAACCGAAGCGCACGAAAAAATCATATCCGCCGCAGTCAGAGAATTTATGGAATACGGCTTTGAGAGCGCATCTATGCGTAGGATCGCATCTGGGGTCGGACTGACCGTCGGTGCGCTGTATCGGCATTTTCCGAACAAAGAGGAAATGTTTGCGGCGCTTGTCGAACCGACGATCGACGAGTTAATGGCTAAATATCAAGCGTTTGTTGAACAGGGCTATGAGGTCATGAAATGCGGCGATGTGCAGCAGCTCTGGAATGAGAGCGAAAGCGAGACCAAGTGGTTGATGTGCTTTATCTACGATCATTTTGATGCGTTCAAGCTGCTGATCTGCCGCTCACAAGGGACGAGGTTTGAGCGCTTTGTTCACGATATGGCTCTGCTGGAGGAACGCTCCACGCTGGAGTATTTCGAGCGCATGAAGCAGTACAATATGACCGTCAACGAACTGTCGCAGCAGGAATTTCATATGCTGGTGACGGCGAATGTCTCGGCACTGTTCGAGGCAGTGATTCACGATTTCAGCCGGGAGGAAGCGATGCATTATGCGGGGACGCTGGATGCGTTCTTTTCGGCAGGCTGGAAAAAGATACTCGGCATTTAATGCCGTTTATCTTTTGGAATAGGGTTAGCAATGGCTAATACATAAAGGAGGAGTTTTGATGGAGCAAACAAAGAAACGCTCTGCGATCAGTTGGGTGATCGAATTCGCTGGGCAGAAGAAGCCGAATTACATATTGAGTGTCATTCTGGCAATGTGCAAGGTCGTGTTCGGGCTGATGCCGTATCTGTATATGGCGGATATTGTGGGCAAGCTGCTGGAGATGCACGCAGGCACACTGGAGAAGGATATGTCGCTGCTGACTGCAAGTATCATCAAAATGGCAGTGTTCTGGCTGCTGTGCCGTATCTGTCATGCATTTTCAACGACGCTTTCACACGCAGCGACCTTTGAGGTGCTTGCCAATATCCGTCGTCAGCTTACAGAAAAGCTGTCAAAGCTGCCGCTTGGTTCGGTGCTGTCACAGTCCAGCGGTACCTATAAAAACATCATCTGTGAGCGGGTGGATTCCATCGAAACCACGCTGGCACACATCATTCCGGAGGTGCTGTCCTCTGCATTCGTTCCGGTCGCACTGATTATTTATATGATGACGATCAACTGGAAGCTGACGCTGATCTCCCTGATCTGCGTGCCGGTCGGCGCGGTATTTTTTATGCTGATGATGGTCGGCGGCAAGGAGAGCTACGAAAATACGGTCGTCAAAACGAAAAAGCTGAACGATACCGCTGTCGAATACATCAACGGCATCGAGGTCATCAAGGCGTTCGGCAAGGCGAAAACATCCTATGAGAAATTCGTCATCGCAGCAAAAGAAGGTGCGGACTGCTTCATCGACTGGATGCGCTGCTGCAATCTCTGGCAGAATATTTCTCTGCTGATCATGCCGTATTTTCTGCTTGGACTGCTGCCGTTCGGTGCGCTGTTTTACATGAACGGTTCAGTTTCGGGTGCTGATCTGCTCATGCTGATCATCCTCTCCCTCGGTCTGGTTTCGCCGGTCATGACGATCGCTTCCTATTGGGACGGCATCGCAAAAATGGGAACGATCATCGGCGAAGCGACGGAGATCCTGGAGCGTGATGAGCTGATCCGTCCCGAGAAGCTGACCGAAAAGCCGAACGGTACGGATATTGTGCTGTGTGATGTGCGTTTCGGTTACAATGAGGAGGAGATCCTGCACGGCATCAACCTGAATATCAGGCAGGGAACGGTCAATGCGCTGGTCGGGCCTTCCGGCTCGGGAAAATCGACGATTGCAAAGCTCATTGCATCGTTCTGGGATGTGGACAGCGGCAGCATTTCCTTCGGCGGCGTGGATATCCGCAATATCCCGCTGGAACAGTATAATCAAAATATCGCTTATGTGTCGCAGGACAACTATCTCTTTGACGAAACGATCATGGACAATATCCGGATGGGCAACCCGAATGCAACCGATGATGATGTCATGAATGCGGCGAAAGCCTGCGGCTGCCACGATTTCATCATGCAGCTCGAACACGGCTATCAGACGGTTGTCGGCGGTGCAGGCGGACACCTCTCCGGCGGCGAACGGCAGCGCATCTCCATAGCCCGTGCTATGCTGAAAAATGCACCGGTCATCATTCTCGATGAAGCGACTGCATACACCGATCCCGAAAATGAAGCGCTGGTACAGTCCTCTGTTGCGAAACTGGTACAGGGCAAAACGCTACTTGTGATCGCACACAGGCTGTCCACGATTGCGTCCGCCGACCAGATCATTCTGATCAATAACGGCGCGGTTGAAGCGGCTGGCACACAGGAAGAATTGCTTGCAGATTCGCCGCTGTACCGGCAGATGTGGGAAACGCACATGGCAGTAAAGGAGGGTGCATGATGTTTAAGACACTCAAACGATTTTTTGATTTCTGTGGTGGAGAGGACCGAAAGAAGCTGTATCTGGCGATCGGGCTTGGTACGGTCAAAGCGATCTTTGCGGCGCTGCGCATTTCGGCGATCGGTGTGATCGTTATGGGCATTCTGGACGGAAATATGACAAGCAAGAATATATGGTTAGCCGTTGCAATTCTCGCTGCATCGGTGCTCGGTCAGCTTTTCATCAATCTGAAAACGACGATGCTCCAAACCGAAGCAGGCTATCATTCCTGCGCAAACAAGCGCATTGAAATTGCAGAGCATCTGCGCTATCTGCCGATGGGCTATTTCAACGATAACAGTCTCGGACATATCACCAGCGTGACCACAAACACAATGGAAGCGCTTTCCGATGTGGCAACGAGAGTTGTCATGCTGACAACGCAGGGCATCCTGACAACAATTGTTATCACTGCTTTTGTGTTCTGTTTTGATTGGAGAATCGGACTGCTTCTGACTGCCGGTGTAGCAATCTATGCGCTCATCAACGGGGCGATGCAGAAAGCCACCCGTAAAGGCGCACCTGCACAGCAGAAAGCAAACAGAGAGCTTGTTGCTGCGGTCATTGAGTTTGTGCAGGGCATTGCAGAGGTCAAGAACTACAATCTTGTCAGCAGCCGTGCAAAGAAGCTGGAAGCGGCGATCAAGGCAAAGCAAAACGGTGACACGCACCTTGAATATGCTGTGATTCCGTATATCACCCTGCAGGAAATCGTCACAAAACTGACCGGCGTTCTGATGTGCGCCGCATCCGTGTATTTCTATATAGGCGGCAGTATGTCGCTGCTTTATAGTATCATGATGACGATCAGTTCGTTTATGATATATGAGAGCCTTGATGTGATGGCGGGTTTTTCCGCACTGATCCGAAGCGTCTCGATCTGCGTTGATCAGGCAAATGAGATTCTCTCCATTCCGGAAATGGACATTGAAGGTGCGGATATCACGCCGGCAAGCCACGATATCGAGTTGAAACATATCACATTTGCGTATGAAAACAGAACGATCATAGACGGCGTTGACCTGAAAATTCCTGAGCATACCACAACTGCGATCGTCGGCCCGTCCGGAGGCGGAAAGACCACATTGACCAGTCTTATGGCACGGTTCTGGGATGTAAAAAGCGGCGAGGTGCTGCTCGGCGGGAAAAATGTCAAGGAGTACAGCTTTGACAGCCTGATGCGGAATTTCAGCTTTGTGTTCCAGCGGGTGTATCTCTTTGAGGACACCATTGCGAATAATATTCGCTTCGGCGAGCCGGATGCTCCGATGGAAAAAGTTATTGCAGCAGCGAAAAAGGCACGCTGCCATGACTTCATCATGAGCCTGCCGGACGGCTATGAAACCGTGATCGGTGAGGGCGGCACAAGTCTCTCCGGCGGTGAAAAGCAGCGCATTTCCATCGCAAGAGCGATCATGAAAGACAGCCCGATCATCATACTTGATGAAGCGACTGCCAATGTTGACCCCGAAAATGAAGCAGAACTGACAAAGGCAATCGAGGAGTTGACCAAAGAAAAGACGATTATCATGATCGCACACCGGCTGAAAACAGTCGAACACGCTGACCGGATCATCGTCATTGACGGCGGTAAAATCGTGCAGCAGGGCAAGCACGCTGAACTCATGCAGCAGGACGGTATTTATCGTACATTTGTAACGGACAGACAGAAAGCGGCAAGCTGGAAGCTGTAATCAATGCGCCCTATGAAACGAAAACGAGCTTATACGCATTTGTATAGGCTCGTTTTTATTGTATCATATCAGGGTAGATATCCACGACAGCAATGCTGCGAACGGAAAGCTGAGCACGATATGTGCAAGATGGGTTTTCCAGTTATATCCGAACAGGTGACGGCCGTACACACCGTTTGTTTCAGGATAGTAATGGGAAAAGAAGTGAAATCCGTTATTGCAGAGCAGTAC
>OCVV011274286.1_pt1 | contig 12001 bp, 11 predicted proteins | sample 1539721 | NCBI WGS metagenome assembly OCVV01 (sample SAMN02144230, study PRJEB22623) | gut metagenome | biome: sheep rumen | host: Ovis aries | place: New Zealand | reverse complement strand
CCTGCACCACCAGCTCTGTGCGGTATTGCCTTAACCGTTCTAAACCACCTTTTTTGTGCGAGAATCCACCCAAATCTTTATTAGCCCTTTCATATCAAAGACTGTTGTGGAAGGTACGCGAGATCACATCATCCTGCTGCTCCTTTGTCAGCTTGATGAAATTGACCGCATAGCCTGACACGCGGACGGTGAGCTGCGGATATTTCTCCGGATGTGCCTGTGCATCCAGCAGCGTTTCCCGCGTAAATACGTTGACATTGAGGTGATGACCGCCCTTTTCGACATAGCCGTCGAGCAGTGCGACGAGATTATCGACCTGCTGTTCATTGACTGCATTGCTCATAGGAAATCCTCCTTCGCGCTCCTGCGCTTTTCAGAAATCGTCCTCTCCGGAATCGTCCTCGGATTCCGGTTCTTCATCGTTATATGCAAAATTCGGCACTGCACATGCACCGGGTCTGCCGCCGCAGTCGGTGCTGTTGACGGTCCGGATGCGCATTTCGCTGCCCGCTTCGAGATTGAGGTGCTGTGTTCCGGCGGACATCAGCTCGTCGATCAGTGCGGCGAGTGCATCGGGGTCATCGGGCATGTCCGGCTTTTGCGGGGGTACTGCATCAGGCTTCATCCTCAGCCTCCTGACGCAGTGCATCGAGGTCGAGGTCGCCGGTAAACATCATCGCGTTCTTGCCCAGTGCGTCGGGGATGATCGAGAAGGTGTTGGAGATGCCGTCCTGTGCATGGCGGAATGGCAACTTCGAGACAGAGCTCAGCGATGCGACTGCACCGTGGGTATCTCTGCCGTGCATCGGGTTCGCGCCCGGTGCGAGCGGAACGCCGTGCTTTCTGCCGTCGGGGGTATTGCCGGTCTTTTTGCCGTAGACCACATTGGAGGTGATCGTCAGGATGCTCATGGTCGGGACGCTGTCGCGGTAGGTGTGGTGCTTGCGGATCTTGTCCATGAACCGGCGGACGATATCGACGGCGATCTGATCGACGCGGTCGTCATCGTTGCCGTACTTCGGGAAATCGCCCTCTGTTTCGTAGTCCACGACAATGCCGTTTTCGTCGCGGATGCATCTGACCTTCGCATATTTGATCGCGCTGAGGGAATCCGCAACAACGGAAAGCCCCGCGATGCCGGTCGCGAAGTAGCGCTTGACCTCGCGGTCATGCAGCGCCATCTGCAATTTTTCGTAGCAGTATTTGTCGTGCATATAGTGAATGACGTTCAGGGTATTGACATAGAGCCCTGCGAGCCATTCCATCATTTCGTCATACTTTTCCATGACGTCGTCGTAATCGAGGTATTCGCCGACAACAGGGCGGTACTTCGGGCCGACCTGCACCTTCATGACCTCATCGACACCGCCGTTGATCGCGTAGAGCAGACATTTTGCGAGGTTTGCTCTTGCGCCGAAGAACTGCATTTCCTTGCCCACGCGCATTGAGGAAACACAGCATGCGATCGCGTAGTCATCGCCGTGCGTCACGCGCATGAGGTCGTCGTTCTCATACTGAATGGACGAGGTCTTGATCGACATTTTTGCGCAGAACCGCTTGAAATTCTGCGGAAGCCTTGTAGACCAGAGCACGGTCATATTCGGCTCCGGCGCCGTGCCGAGGTTGTTGAGCGTATTGAGATAGCGGAAGGAGTTTTTCGTGACCATATGCTGCCCGTCCACGGACACGCCGCCGATCGACTCCGTGACCCAGGTCGGGTCGCCGGAGAACAGTGCGTTGTATTCCGGTGTTCTCGCGAATTTCACGAGCCGCAGCTTCATGATGAAGTGGTCGATCAGCTCCTGCGCTTCCTTTTCGGTGATGATGCCGCGGTTGATGTCGCGCTGGATATAGATATCGAGGAAGGTTGAGGTTCTGCCCAGGCTCATAGCCGCGCCGTTCTGCTCCTTGACCGCAGCGAGATAGCCGAAATAGAGCCACTGCACAGCCTCCTGCGCGGTTTTGGCGGGGCGGGAAATATCGCAGCCGTAAATGCGGCCGAGCTCCTTGAGCTCATTGAGGGCACGGATCTGCTCGGAGAGCTCCTCACGCAGGCGGATATTTTTGGAGGTCATGCGGACAAAATCGTTTGCCTTCTGATGCTCCTTGTCCTCAATGAGCATATCAACGCCGTAGAGCGCGACTCTGCGGTAGTCGCCGATGATCCGGCCTCTGCCGTAGGCATCGGGCAGACCGGTCAGGATCGCGGATTTTCTGGCGAGGCGCATTTCCGGGGTATAGGCATCGAAAACGCCCTGATTATGCGTTTTTCTGTATTTGGTGAAGATCTCGACGATCTGCGGATCGACCTCATAGCCGTATGCCTTGCAGGCCTGCTGCGCCATACGGATGCCGCCGAAGGGCTGGAGGGCGCGCTTAAAGGGCTTGTCCGTCTGAAGGCCGACGATCTTTTCAAGATCCTTGTTGAGATAGCCCGGGCCGTGGGAGGTGATCGTCGAAACGATTTTGGTATCCATATCGAGCACACCGCCTGCTTCGCGCTCCTGCCGTGCGAGCTCCGTGACCTGTGCCCAGAGCTGCTTTGTCGCTTCGGTCGGGCCTTCCAGGAAGCTCTCGTCGCCGTCATAGGGCGTCATGTTCCGGTGAATGAAATCCCGGACATTGACGGACGTACTGCTCCAGCGTCCGGGTGTAAAGCCGTCCCATTCCGCCGCAAATTCCTTAAACATAATCTGACCTCATCCTTTCTGCGGTCATTCTGCCGCAAGTGTCATCCTCAAAAAGTGCATAGCCTTACATTTTATATTATACTACTTTTCCCGCATTTGTCAAGGCATATGCATCAGCATCCGTGTCCAAATCGGTTCCCCTGAATGCAGGCTGTTTTTGTAGCATTTTTCTCATTTTCCCCGGCACTGCCCGGTGCCTTTCGGAGATCACTGATGAAATCCCTTATCACCCGCCGGAGGCACTTTCATCGACCCCGGAGGCGCAGGGCGCTCCGTCCGGACGGAGAATGCGCAGTGCGGGGCGGACGGCGCTTTCATAGCCGGTGTAATTTGCAAAATATCCCAGTGCATCAATCTCACCCGAGGAATAGACCCCCGCAGCATAATAGCTGTGCTTGCCCGGTGAGCGCAGCCACCAGTACCGGTCACATGCGCGAAGCTCCGGGCGGAGGGCTCTTGCCTCCTCTATGCTCAGCAGAAAGACATAATCCTCCGTTGTGCTGCCGCCCGGCGTCACTGTACCGATGTATTCGGTATTGTCGGGGTTTTCGCATTCGGTCGGCAGAATCTGCGCCCGTTCGTCCTCTGTGAATGTACGGTAAAAATCCGTGTTGAGCCACTGCCGGAGCGTACAGGCTTCCCATGTGATGTCGCCCTCCCCGTCATGATACGGCATCGCGCAGACCGTATCCCGGCAGAGCAGAGTCTCCGTGCTTTCTGTCCTGTCGATGACATACCATTCATAGCCGCCGAAGCGGACGGTATCCCCGGCCTCAGCAGCAGATTCCTGTGCCGGACTGTCAGCCGCGGTGCGGCCGCAGCCGGTGAGCAGCAGCAGCGCCGCCGCGCAGATCACAGATGCTTTCATAGATGAACACTCCTGTCTCAGATTGCGGATTCAGATCGCTGCCTTATATTATAGCATACGGATTCCGGAAAAAATAGGGCTTGCTTTTTCTGTGTAAATATGGTATAATAACAGGGTATGGATTCCAATACGGACAGATATCATCAAACCCTGAAAGGATGCGTACGGAATATATGGAAAATCTCGGAAAAATCGCTAGAGAACGCCTGAGCCTGCTGTTTGACGGCGGCAGCTTCACGGAGCTGGATGCGCTTCGGCTGGAGCGGGATGACCCCGCAGCCGTCGTCTGCGCACACGGCTATGTGGACGGTCAGGCCGTCTGTGCCTTTGCACAGAGCCCCGATGTCAACAGCGGCGTCATGGGCAAAAACACAGCCGGTAAGATCAGACGGCTGTATTCCCTCGCCGCAAAAACCGGCACCCCGATCGTCGGCATCTATGATTCCAACGGCGTCTATGTGGACGGCACCGCCGATTCCCTGACCGCCTACGGCAAGCTGATTGCTGCCTCCGCAAAGCTCTCGGGCGTCGTCCCGCAGATCTCTGTCATCGCAGGCGTCTGCGCGGGCAGTGCGGCGCTGATGGCTGCATCGGCTGATTTTGTGCTGATGACGGAAGCCGCTGAGCTCTATCTCACACCGCCGTTTGATTCGGGCGCGGAAAAGCCCGAAAGCGCGGCAAAGGCCGGTATCGCAGCCGCCGTCTGCAAGGACGATGCCGCTGTCATGGAACAGACCAAGGCGATTCTCCGGCTGCTTCCCTCGAATAATCTCGCGGGCGCTCCGGTCTGTGAATTCGATGAGCCGGAAACCGTATGCAGGAGCGGCGAATCCGGGTGCCTGTGCAAGAGCATCGCAGACGCAGACGCTCCGATTCCGCTTTACAAGGAATTCGGCACCTCCGCCGGGACCTGCCTCGCGACTGTACGCGGCACGACCGTCGGCATCGTGACGACCTGCCGCTCTGCGGATGCGCTCACGGCTGATGATGCCGCGAAAATGGCACGCTTTGTCCGTACCTGCGACGCATTCTCGATCCCGGTCATCACCGTCGTCGATACAGTCGGCTTCGCAGCGGATAACGATGCGGCAAAGAGCGGCTCGCTCCGTGCGCTGACTCAGCTCTGCGGCACTTATGCCGAGGCGACGACCGTCAAGATCGCGCTGATCGTCGGTGAGGCCTGCGGCGCTGCATTCTCTGCCATCGCGGGCAGAGGCGCAGGCAGCGATTATGTCATCGCATGGGATGAGGCTGCGATCGCACCGATGCGGCCGGAATCCGCCGTGGAGTTCCTCTGGCATGACAAGCTCAAGGGCGCGGAAAATGCCGCTGTCAAGCGCAGCGAGCTCGCAAAGGAGTACAAGGCGACCCTCGCCTCCGCAGAAAAGGCCGCTCAGCTCGGCGCTGTCGATGCGGTCATCGCACCGGCGGACACCCGCAGGGCTGTCTGCGATGCACTGGAGCTGCTGGAGGGCAAGCGTGTCTCCGGCATGCCGAAGAAGCACAGCAATATCCCGTTCTAATAAAGAATCATGCGGGGAGTGATCGCGCTCCCGCATTCAACTATACATTCAGGAGGATTTCGTTATGAGCATGAAGCAGTTTCGTGTGACGGTCAATCAGAAGCAGTATGATGTTACAGTCGAGGAGCTCGGCGCAGGCGCAGCACCCGCAGCAGCACCCGCAGCAGCCCCCGCCGCAGCACCCGCTCCGGCAGCAGCACCCGCGGCAGCGCCCGCTCCGGCGGCAGCACCCGCAGCAGCACCCGCTCCCGCTGCATCCGCGGCTGACGGCACGCCCGTTTCCGCACCGATGCCCGGCACCATTCTCGACGTCAAGTGCGCGGCAGGCGATGCGGTCAAAAAGGGACAGGTTCTGTTCATTCTGGAAGCAATGAAAATGGAAAACGATATCGTTGCACCGGAGGACGGCACCGTTCTCTCCGTCAACACAACCAAGGGCAGCTCTGTCAATCCCGGCGATGCGCTGGCAATTCTGGGCTGATCGGAAGGTGTGAATGACTATGGCAAAAATTGGAATTACAGAAACCGTACTGCGTGACGCACATCAGTCTCTGCTCGCAACGCGCATGACCACATCGGACATGCTCCCCGTGCTGGAGCAGCTCGACGAGATCGGCTTCCAGTCGCTGGAATGCTGGGGCGGCGCGACCTTTGACTCCTGCCTGCGCTTCCTCAATGAGGATCCGTGGGAGCGTCTGCGCACGCTGAAGAAGCACTGCCCGAAGACCCCGCTGCAAATGCTGTTCCGCGGCCAGAATATGCTCGGCTACCGCCACTATGCAGACGATGTGGTCGAGTATTTCGTGCAGAAGTCGATTGCGAACGGCATTGATATCATCCGTATTTTCGATGCTCTGAACGATATCCGCAACCTCGAAACCGCGATCAGGGCAGCGAAGAAGGAGGGTGCGCATACGCAGGTCGCGATGAGCTTCACGACCGGCGAGGTGTTCACCGATGAATACTATGTGGAATATGCAAAGCGCATTGCCGATGCCGGTGCGGATTCGATCTGCATTAAGGATATGGCAGCGCTGCTGACGCCCTACCGCGCAGAGTCGCTGACCAAGGCGCTGAAGGCTGCCGTCAAGCTGCCGATCCAGCTTCACACGCACTATACGTCCGGTCTGGCCTCGATGTGCCTGCTGAAGGCCGTCGAAGCAGGCGTCGATTCGATCGACACCGCACTCAGCCCGCTCGCACTGGGTACCTCCCATGCACCGACCGAGTCGATGGTCGCCGCACTTCAGGGCAGCGAATATGACACCGGCCTTGATCTGGTCAAGCTCAGCGCGCTGCGCCCGTACTTCATGGAGCTCCGCGAAAAGTATATCAAAGAGGGTCTGCTTGATCCCAAGATGCTTGCGGCAGACGCCAAGACGCTGATCTATCAGGTCCCGGGCGGCATGCTCTCGAACCTGCTCTCGCAGCTCAAGCAGGCAGGCAAGGAGGATCAGCTCACCGCTGTTCTCGAGGAAGTCCCGCGTGTCCGAAAGGATGCAGGCTTCCCGCCGCTCGTCACCCCGACCTCCCAGATCGTCGGCACACAGGCCGTGTTCAATATCGTCATGGGCGAGCGCTATAAAATGGTCACAAAGGAATTCAAGGCAATGGTCAAGGGCGAGTACGGCAGAACGCCGCTCCCGATCGACCCCGAATTCCAGAAGAAGATCCTCAAGGGCGAGGAGGCAATCACCTGCCGTCCCGCCGATCTGCTGGAACCGGAGCTCGATAAGCTCCGTCAGGAATGCGCAGAGTGGATCACACAGGAGGAGGATGTCCTCTCCTATGCGCAGTTCGGACAGGTCGCCGTTAAATTCTTCGAGAAGCGCCGCGATAAGCAGTTCGGGCTTGACGGCGTCCACGGCGATGCACAAAAGCAGATTCATCCCGTATAATTTCCCCGCTGATCCGGCGACAGAGCGACGGCTGCGTCTCTCCGCCTGTCTCACAGAGCGGGGCAGAAAGGAGCGTTTTTTCTTTGCCGATCTGCATTTCCCCGGAGCTGCCTGCCTTTCAGGCACTCCGCAATGAGCATATCTTTGTCATGGACAGCGACCGCGCCGCACATCAGGATATCCGGCCGCTGCGGATCCTCGTGCTGAATATCATGCCCAAAAAGCTGGAGACGGAGCTCCAGCTCCTGCGGCTGCTCAGCAATACGCCGCTTCAGGTCGATATTTCGCTGCTGCGCATGGAATCGCATGTCTCGAAGAATACCTCGCAGAGCCATATGGACGCCTTCTATACGACCCTCAGCGAGATCCGCGGACAGTTCTACGACGGCATGATCATCACCGGGGCACCGGTTGAACAACTGGAATTTGAGGAAGTCGATTACTGGCAGGAAATCTGCGAGCTGATGGAATGGTCGAAAACCCATGTGTTCAGTACGCTGCATATCTGCTGGGGCGCACAGGCAGGACTTTACTACCATTTCGGCGTGCCGAAATATCCGCTCGAAAAAAAGATGTTCGGAATCTTCGCGCATACGGCAGAGTATAAGCATTCGCTGCTGCTGCGCGGCTTTGACGATGTGTTCTATGTCCCGCATTCCCGCCACACGGAAGTGCGCAGGGAGGATATCGAGCCGGTGAAGCAGCTCAGGATCCTGACCAGCTCGCCGGAATCCGGCGTCCATATCGTTGCAAACCGCAACGGCCGGCAGTATTTCATCACCGGACATTCAGAGTATGACCGCAATACACTGGCCTCAGAGTATTTCCGGGATAAGGCCAAGGGGCTTGAGATCGAGCTGCCGAAACATTATTTTCCCGATGATAACCCGGAACAGCCGCCAAACTTTACATGGCGCTGCAGTGCAAACCTGATGTTCTCCAACTGGCTCAATTATTGCGTTTATCAGCGTACCCCCTTTGATCTCACGGAGCTTCCGCTGCGGAACTGGGACTGGGAAGGCGAGATCTGAAGCAGAAAAGAGGTAAATTATGAGCGATTACAACACGAGTATGCCCGAACAGAGCGTGGAGGCCGGAGCGGGAAGATCCCGCAGCGGCGGAAGCGGCTTTGCGGTCGCAGCGCTGATATTGGGTCTGGTCAGCCTGATCGGTATTTGCTGCTGCGCAGGTGCCATTGACATCGTTACCATTCCGCTGTCCCTGATCTTCGGTATCATTTCTCTGGTCAAGAAGTGCAGCGGTACGGGTCTGGCAATCACGGGTATCATCACCAGTGCCGTCAGCCTTCTGATTCTCGGCACGATCCTCTACATTATCTGGCCGCTGCTGCCGCACGCAGAGGAGATCCTCAATGACTACGCAAGACTCACCCGCGATCAGGATACTGTGTTCACGCAGTATGAGGAGACAGGTGAGCTTCCGGAATACCTCGAAAAGTATAAGCAGGCTCCGTTCGATGATTTCTTCGCCCGCTATGACATCACGATCAATACCGTTATGGATACGCTGCTTGAGCAGTATAAATCCAAGGGCAGCCTCGAGTTCCAGTTGTCCAACTGGACGATCACTGACGAGAGCACAGCACCGTCTGCTTCGGATGTCTCGGCCGGATTTGCAGCAGGCAGGGGCATGCTCTGCACAGACTGATCCAAACTGACGAATGCATCAGAAACCGCTGATGATCCGGTTCAGGCCGGCATCATCGGCGGTTTTTATACGAAAGAAAGGAGGCGGATCCCTTGGCACAGAATCTGATACAGGCTATTCGCGGAACAGTCGATGATGTGATGTTCTATAACGAGGAGACAGGCTATGTCGTCGCTGATATCGAGACTGAGGACGCGATGATCACTGTCGTCGGGGAGATCGGGCTGGTTGAGCCGGGCGAGGAGCTTGAGCTGACCGGCAGCTTCACGAATCACCCGCGCTTCGGGGAGCAGTTCCGCGCAGAAAGCTGCGTCAGGGCGCTGCCTTCGACTGTCGTGAACATCGAGCGGTATCTCGCAAGCGGCGTCATCCGCGGCATCGGCAAGGCACTTGCGCGCAGGATCGTTGCGGAATTCGGCGAATTCACCCTGCAAGTGATCGAAAAGGAGCCCGAAAAGCTCCTGCGCATCAAGGGCATCTCGCCGCAGAAATGTGAGGAGATCACCGAGGCGGCACAGCAGATCTTCGGCCTGCGCAGCCTCATGGGGCGGCTTCAGGCATACGGCATCCCCGCCTCGGCCGCTATGCAGGCGTACCGCCGCTGGGGCGCTGCCGCGTGGGAGGTCATTCAGGAGAATCCCTACCGCCTCTGCGATGCCGGCATCGACCTCGAATTCCGGCAGGCCGAGCGCATTGCGTCCGATCTGCAAATCCCGAAAAACGCCGTCAAGCGGCTGCTCGCAGGATTCCGCTGGGCCCTTCAGGAGGCCGCACAGGAGGGGCACACCTGCCTGCCGTTCGGCAGCTTCCGCGAGGTCGCGGTCAGGGTGCTCGGCATCACAGAGGAGGATTTTCAGTCGGCCTATGCCGATGCACTGGAGGACAATGTGCTCTATGCCTTTGAGGGCAGCGACGGCGATTATGTGTATCTGTCATATTACTACGAGGCGGAGGACTACATCGCGACACGCATCGCGGCGATGCTCGCGTTCTCACCGCCGGAGGACTTTGACTGCACAGCGGCCATCGCACAGGAGGAGAAGGAAACCGGCATGACCTATGCCGATCTGCAAAAAAAGGCGATCGCATGTGCCTTTTCCCGCGGGATTATGGTGCTGACCGGCGGCCCGGGCACCGGCAAGACCACGACCCTCAACGGCGTGATTCACCTCTGCCTGAAGGCGGGCAGTACCGTGCTGCTTGCTGCCCCGACCGGCCGCGCCGCCAAGCGCATGACCGAGCTGACCGGCCGGGAGGCAAAGACCGTTCACCGGCTGCTCGGCATGGTGCATGACGAAAACGGGCAGCTCACCTTTCAGCATAACGAGGAGAATCAGCTCAAGGCCGATGTCGTGATCGTCGATGAGTTTTCGATGGTCGATACGCTGCTGTTTGAGGGACTGCTGCGGGCGCTGCGGCTCTCCTGCCGCGTGATCCTGGTCGGCGACGAGGATCAGCTTCCGTCCGTCGGCGCGGGGCATCTGCTGCACGCACTCACGGAAAGCCGCCGGCTGCCGGTCGTCCGGCTGCGCGAGATTTTCCGGCAGGCGCAGGAAAGCTGCATCATCCGCAGTGCGCACCGCATCATCCGCGGAGAAATGCCCGACCTCGCCGACAAGCAGAGCGATTTCTTCTTCTTTGACCGCCGCGATGCGGGGGAGGCTGCCGCGTTTCTCCGTGACCTCTATCAGCGCAGGCTCCCGCAGGCCTACGGCTTTACGCCGCAGACCGACATTCAGGTGATCTCCCCGACCCGCAAAGGTATCCTTGGCACGGTCATGCTGAACCAGATGCTGCAGGAGGCGGTCAATCCGCCGAAATACGGCAAAATGATCCTCAAAAATCTGCTCTATACCTTCCGTGAGGGCGATAAGGTCATGCAGATTCAGAACCAGTATGAGATGGAGTGGACGCGGGACGGCGAGCGCGGCGCAGGTATCTTCAACGGCGATATCGGCACAGTCACGGCGATCGACAAGGCTGCGAACACGATGAAGGTCGATTTCGACGGCCGCGTTGTGACCTACAATGCCAGACAGCTCGACCAGCTTGAGCTCTCCTATGCCGTCACGGTTCACAAAAGTCAGGGCAGCGAGTTTGAGGCGGTCATTCTGGTACTGCCGGAGGGAACCGACCGTCTGAGCTACCGTTCGCTGCTGTATACGGCTGTCACACGGGCGAAAAAGCTGCTCATTCTGATTGGCTCGCCGCGCAAGGTCGCGGAAATGGTGCAGAATCAGCAGAAAACGCTGCGGTATTCGTGCCTGACCGACATGCTCCGGAAGATGATCGGGCGGGAGCAGCAGGAGGCAGAGCCGTGACCCGGTTTTCGATGCGGCTGCTGGATCTGTTTTATCCGAACCGCTGCGGCTGCTGCGGGCAGCGCACTGCCTTTGACCGGCTGCTCTGTCCGGGCTGTCAGGCCGCGCTGGAGGCGCTTTCGGCGGATTATTCCGCATGGGCTTTGCAGAATGCCGGCGAGGGGATCCCGTGGGACGGTGCAGCGGCGGCGTATCGCTATGAGGGCGCAGCAAAGGCGGGTGTTCTCGCGATGAAGCAAGGCAGCCGGAATTTCGCATATTATGCGGCAAAGCGCCTTGCGGAGCGTGTGCGTGCAGCCGCGGGACCGGGCATGCCGGAGCTTGTGACATGGGTTCCGGTCACGAAAAGCCGCCGCAGGAGGCAGGGCTACAGTCATGCGGAGCTGCTGGGCAAGGCGGTCGCGGCTAAGCTGGGTCTGCCGGTGCGCGGCGATCTGCTGACGGAGCGTGCGGGGCAGGTGCGGCAGCATCAGGTCGGCGGTGCAGAGCGTGCCGAATACGCCAAGCGTTTTCACAGCACCGGGAAGCGTCTCAGCGGTCAGACGGTGCTGCTCTGTGACGATGTGCTGACTACGGGCAGTACGCTGCGGCAGTGTACTGAGCTGCTGAAGGAGAGCGGTGCGGCGCGTGTGATGATTGCGGCGGCGACTGTGCGCCTGCGAACGGAGAATGCGGAGTCTCCGCCGGCGAGTGGCTAAAGGCAAGGCAGCGCTCAGGCGGCCTCGCTTACCGCAGGGCGCGAAAATCCCTTATCGTTCAAAATAACAAATTCCTCTTTTGTACAGACGAAAATTAGTAATAGGTGACTGAGGCGCAATGCATTTGAAATCAGCAGTTTATATAATGAATATAAAGCACGTCACGCCGGTGTCTGTTCGCTGAAACTTACATAGTACAAGAGAGGTACATGTTATTTTGTAATGGGGGAAGTTGCCCCATGCTTGGGGTACTTCCCCCATGCCCCCAACTTCCCGAGCCGGAACGATAGGGGAGTTTCGCGCTCTGCGGAGCGCGACGAGGGACGCTGTCCCTC
>OCVV011354309.1_pt1 | contig 12003 bp, 8 predicted proteins | sample 1539721 | NCBI WGS metagenome assembly OCVV01 (sample SAMN02144230, study PRJEB22623) | gut metagenome | biome: sheep rumen | host: Ovis aries | place: New Zealand | reverse complement strand
GCTCTTCCGGCAGGAGGTGCAGCTGGCGGCGCGCATGCGGTGGGCCGTCACCACGACGCTGACCGAGGCGGCCCGCGAGGCCGGCATGACGTCGTACAACCTCTTCGTCAGCCTCAACCAGGGCGCTTTCCGCCTGGAGGACAACCTGTTGGCCGTCGACTGGCGGCAGCTGCAGCTCAGCGCGGGGCCGGTGGCGCCGGTGAGCCTGCTGCAGGCGGTGGCCGAGGAGGGCAACGTGCTGGAAGTGAGCTTCGAGAAGAACTCGCTGGGCCTGGCGGCGCGCAGCCACGACGAGGTGCGCCTCTACGTCTACGCCCCGGCGACCGGCGGCGGATTCCTGTCGGCCCCGGTCTACCGGCGCGACAAACGCCTGAGGGTCAGTCTGCCCGACGAGCTGGCCGGCGAGGAGGTGCAGCTGTGGCTGATGGTGCACGGCGAGCGCGGCGACTGGTCGATGTCAACCTACGGCGGCAGCCTGACGCTGACGCCGAGGGCGTTCACGGAGTCGGAAAACAATGAAAGAGAGTGGATTGCGTCAGCCGCAGCAGACGTCGCGCACGACCAGCGAGGCCAGCGCGAGGCCGAAGGCGGCGGTGACCGGCATCAGGGTGCCGCCGGGCTGGGCGCTCTCGACGCGCTCGGGGCTCCAGACACACCGGAACTTGCGTCCGGGGAAGCGTCCGGCGCGCCTCATGCGCTTGCGTAGCGAGGCCGCCAGCGGACAGCCGTCGACCTTCCAGAACTCGCTGACCCTCACCAGCGTAGGGTCCATCTTGCGCGCCGCTCCCATCGAGGAGAGGAGCGTGGGGAGCGGGGCGGTGGCGTCGGCGAGGGCAGCGCGTGGGGTGCAGCGGAGGATGAGCTCGAGCTTGTCGGCCAGGCTGTCGATGGCATCGATCACATAGTCAAACCGTTCGAGCGGGAAGGCCGCGGCGTTGTCGGCGCTGTAGCGCTCCTGCCGCGCCACGATGTCGGCCGCGGGGTTGACCTGCAGCAGGCGTTCGCGGAGCACCTCCACCTTGGGGCGCCCCACGGTGGAGACCAGGGCCGGCAGCTGGCGGTTGATGTTGGAGGGGTCGACGGCGTCGGGGTCGACCATCGTCAGGTGCCCTACCCCGCTGCGTATCAGGGCTTCGGCACACCAGGAGCCCACGCCGCCGACGCCGAAGAGGATCACGCGGCAGCCGGCCAGACGCCGCAGGGCGTCGTCGCCCGCCAGGCGGGCCGTGCGCTCGAAGATACGGTCGGACAAGTCGTTCATCATGGCGCCATAACGCAGAAAAGTGGCCCTTTATTGCGAAAAAGTTTTCCGATATGAGAAAAAGTTTGTATATTTGCATTTTATTATAGATACCTAAATAATTACTATAGGATGAAGAAACTACTTATGATCGTGACGTTTGCAGCGCTGGCAGCCGGCGGGGCCGTGCAGGCGCAGAAGGAGAATATCACGCTGGAAGACATCTGGACCCGGCGCACCTTCAGCGCCCGGGGCATCGGCGGCATCCGCTCGTTGAACGACGGCGAGCACTACCTCTCGATGACCCGCACGGGCATCTCGAAATACAGCTACCTGACGGGCGAGAAGGTGGAGGATCTCTGCGGCTTCGGCGGCCCGGCCGACCGGATGAAGGCCAAGTCCCTGCCCCCGATGGAGGGCTACCAGATGAGCGCCGACGAGCAGAAGATACTGCTCAGCAGCGGCTTCGAGCCCATCTACCGCCACAGCGGCGTGAGCGACTACTGGCTCTACGACGTTCAGCAGAAGAGCTTTACGCAGCTGAGCAAGAACGGCAAACAGCGCCTGACGACCCTGAGCCCCGACGGCACGAAGGTGGCCTTTGTGCGCGACAACAACCTCTACTGGATGGACCTCGCCACGCTGGAGGAGCACCAGATTACCACCGACGGCAAGGTGAACGAGGTGATCAACGGCACCACCGACTGGGTGTACGAGGAGGAATTCGCCATCACCAAGGGCTTCCAGTGGAGCCCCGACTCGAAGAAGATCGCCTACCTGCGCTTCGACGAATCGAAGGTCAAAGAGTACAACATGCAGATGTGGGGCGCCTTATACCCAGAGGATTACAAATACAAATACCCCAAAGCCGGCGAGGACAACAGCCGGGTGGAGCTGCGCGTCTACGACGTGGAGAACCAGAAGGGTCTCTTCATGCCCGCGCTGGCGGAGGCCCGCACCAACAGCACGTGGGAATACATCCCCCGCTTCCAGTGGGCTGACGCCAACACGCTGGCATTCATGCGCATGAACCGTCTGCAGAACCACATGCAGATACTCACAGTGAACACCCAGGAAACCAACAAATTGCAGACCCTCTACGACGAGCAGGACAAAGCCTACGTGGAGGTGCCCGACACGTGGCAGTTCATCACCGTGGGCAAGGGCAAGAATGCTCTCGGCGACCGAAAGGGAGCCAAGGGCGGTTCCGCCCAGCAGCAGATGCTCATCACCAGCGAGCGCGACGGCTACCGCCACATCTACCTCTACGATATGGACGGCAAGCTGGTGAAGCAGGTTACCAGCGGCAACTATGAGGTGTGCGACGTCCCCGGCGTCGATGTCAAGAACCAGCGCCTCTACTACACCAGCCGAGAGCCCGTAGACGGCATGAATCTAGTCAATTGCGCCATCGAGAAGAACCTCTTTGTCATCGGCTTTGACGGCAAGAAGAAGAAATGCCTCGACCATTCGTTTGGTCAACGATTAGATGTTTGGGGTAATCCCTGGCATGGAGATGAAAACGCCATTGCGTATATGCACGGCACATACAACGCCACCTTCAGCAACGGCTGCAAGTACTACATCTGCACCTACAGCGATGCCCACCATCCCCCTCTCTACACACTGCACGACGCCAACGGCAAACTGATAAAGACGCTGGAAGACAACCACGAGCTGGGACACAAGATATTTGCGGAATATGAGGCCTACCGGAAGATATTCGGCACCTTCAAGACCTCCAACGGCACCGAGCTGAACTACTACACCATCAAGCCCCGCGACTTTGACCGCAACAAGAAATACCCCGTGCTTATCTACGTCTACGGTGGCCCTGGCAACCAGCAAGTGACCAACAGCTACGGCTACAGCGACTATTATTGGTACCACATGCTGGCCGAGAAGGGCTATGTGGTGTTCTGCTTCGACGGCAGAGGCACCGGTGGCCGCGGGGCGCAGTTCAAGAAACAGACCTACGGAGACATGGGCCGCATGGAGTGCGAGGACGCCATCGAGGCCGCCCGCTGGTTGGGCCAGCAGAGCTGGGTCGACAAAGACCGCATCGGCATCTGGGGCTGGAGCTTCGGCGGATACCTCTCGACGCTCAGCCTGCTGAAGGGCAACGACGTCTTCAAGATGGCCATCGCCGTGGCCCCGGTGATGAACTGGCGCTACTACGACAACATCTACACCGAGCGCTACCTCGGTCTGCCGCAGGACAACGCCAAGGGCTACGACGACAACTCGCCGCTCAACTTCGCCGACCGCCTGCAGGGTAACTACCTGCTGATCCACGGCACCGGCGACGACAACGTGCACTTCCAGAACAGCGCCGAGATGGTGGACCGCTTGGAGAATGCCGGCAAACAGTTCGAATTCCGCATCTACCCCAACAAGAACCACTCCATCTACGACGCCACAGGCAACACACGCCTGAACCTCTACCAGCTGATGACCGATTTCATCCTCAGAAAATTATAACATCAAATGAAAAAGATACTTATTTTAGGCTTAATGGGACTCATGGGTGTCATGGGTGCCCGCGCACAGTTCGACGACTACGGCGTCAAGGTTGGCCTCGGCAGCGCCACGCTGGCCGACGATCTGTCGACCAAGAGCTCCATCCTGGGTGTGAACGTGGGAGGCTACATCAACTTCCGCTTCAAGCACAATCCCACGGCGTTGTCGGAGATCTTCTACCTCCAGTCGGGCCTGAACATCACCCGTCGCGGCAACCGCTTCGAGGATGTCTACGACCACGGTAACGCCCTGTCGCACCGCAAAGGCTACCACCATGCGTGGTATGTGCAGCTGCCCATCCTGGCGGGTGTCCACATGGAGCTGCCCATCCGCGAGCCTGGCCACTGGGTGGGTTTATACCTGGGTCCGGCGGTGAGCTATGGTCTCTTCGGTCGCTACGCCGACCGCAAGGTAACGCCGGGTTACACCTCGCGAGACGCCAACTACGACGTCCACTTCAGCGGTACACCTGAGGACGCCCAGTTGTTCAACCACATCAAGCGACTGGACGTCAGTGCCATCCTCGGACTCAGCTACGAGCACGGGAACTATACCGTCTCGCTCTTCTTTGACCACGGCTTTCTGGCCGTATCGGAAGACGTCGACGTGCTGCGCGTCATCGAGAACTCCCAGGCATCGGCCACCATCGGCGACGGCAACAACAGCGCCGTCATGCTCTCCGTAGCCTACAAACTGGGCAGCTTCATGAAATAAACCACCATAAACCTTAAAAAACAAACACTAAACCTTTCATGGTAAGAGTACGATTCGCCCCCTCCCCTACGGGGCCGCTCCACATCGGCGGTGTGCGCACCGCATTATACAACTACCTCTTCGCCCGCCAGAACGGCGGCAAGATGATCCTCCGCATCGAAGACACCGACCAGACGCGCTTTGTACCCGGTGCCGAACAATACATCATCGAGGCCCTCGACTGGCTGGGCATCCAGTTCGATGAGGGCGTCCACCTGGGCGGCCCCTTCGGACCCTACCGACAGAGCGACCGCAAGCCCCTCTACCGCCAGTATGCCGACCAGCTGCTGCGCGACGGATGGGCCTACTACGCCTTCGACCGTCCCGAAGAACTCGAGGCCAAACGCAAGGAATATGAGGCGCAGAAAAAGACCTTCCAATACGACTGCACCACCCGCGCAGGCATGTGCAACAGCCTGACGCTGAGCGCCGACGAGGTGCAGCGCCGCCTGGACGCCGGTGAACCCTACGTGGTGCGTTTCAAATTTCCCGAGAATCTTGACATCACCGTGCACGACCTCATCCGTGGCGATGTGACGATGAACAGCCGTCTGTTGGACGACAAGGTGCTCTTCAAGAGCGACGGCATGCCCACCTACCACCTGGCTAACATCGTCGACGACCACCTGATGGAGATCACCCACGTCATCCGTGGCGAGGAGTGGCTGCCCAGTGCCCCGCTCCATGTGATGCTCTACCGCGCCTTCGGCTGGGAGGAGACCATGCCCCGCTTCGCCCACCTGCCCCTGCTGCTCAAGCCCGAAGGCAACGGCAAGCTGAGCAAACGCGACGGAGACCGGCTGGGCTTCCCCGTCTTCCCGCTGGAATGGCACGACCCCAAGAGCGGCGAGGTCAGCAGCGGCTACCGCGAACAGGGCTACCTGCCTCAGGCCGTGGTCAACATGCTGGCCCTGATGGGCTGGAACCCCGGCACCGAACAAGAGATCATGTCCATGGACGAGCTCATCAAACTATTCAACATCGAGCACATCAGCAAGAACGGCGCCAAGTTCAACCTCGACAAGGCCAAGTGGTTCCAGCACGAATACTTCCAGATGCTCGGCGACGAGCAGGTGGCCTCCTACCTGGAGGCTCAGGTACGTGAGCACGGCATCGAGCCCGACCACGCCTTCACCCTCAAGGTGGCCGTCCTGATGAAGGAGCGCATCACCTTCCCCAGCGAGCTGTGGGACACCTGCTGCTACTTCTTCCAGGCCCCGACCGACTACGACCCCGCCGCCATCAAGAAGCGCTGGAAAGCCGGCATGACCACCCATATGGCCAAAGTCATCGACATCCTCAACACCGTCCCCTTCGAGTACGACGCCATCCATCAGGCCCTGCTGGAGGACTACATCAAAGGCAACGGCCTCAACATGGGCTCGGTAATGAACTCGCTGCGCCTGGCCGTGGTCGGCAAGACCGTGGGCCCCGACATGCTGACGCTCGTCATGATGCTCGGCAAAGAGGAGACCATCCGCCGCGTGCAACGCGCCATCGACACCATCGGCGAGGTGGAATGACATTGAGAGAGTTAAGAGTATAGCGTTAAGAGTTAAGAATTAAAACAAGGAATAAAAAACATATAATAATAATGAAAAGAAGAACCTTCATCACTATTGCGGCTGCCTTGCTCCTGATGGGCGCCACATCATGCAACAACACGAACAAGCAGAACCCCGAGGCCACGGCGCCCGTCGTCCCCGAAGGCGGCCTCAAGGTGGCCTACATCGACACCGATACCCTGCTGGCCAAGTACCAGTACGCCATCGACCTAGAGAAGCAACTGGCCGACTACACCGAGCAGCAGCGCCGCTACGGCCAGCAGCAGGTCGAGACCTTCCAGAAGGACTACAACAACTACCTGCAGAACGGCTCCACCATGACCCTCACCCAACAGCAGGCCAAGGAAGCCGAGCTGAAGCAGCGTGCCGAAAAGATGCAGACCCTCGAGCAGGAGCTGATGGCCAAGATCGCCGAGAAGCAGAGTGCCGAGACCGCCAAGATCATGAACGCCATCTACGCCTACGTGCGCGAGTACAACGCTGCCAACCAGCAGTTCGACATGATCCTCACCAAGCAGGCCACCCTCTACATCAACCCCGCGATGGACATCACCAACGAGATCGTCGACGGCCTGAACGAGGAATACAAGAACCTGAAGAAGTAAAAGCCTACAGACCAGCCACAACACAGGGGTCGCCCCGCCGTACGGCGGGGCGACCTCATTATTAATGTATGTATGGTACGCAGGCACCCCTGCCTGCATACCCATCCAACTCAACATAAGCGGGTGACTCCCTAATCACCATATAGTTAAATATCGAAGCCCGTGGGCTACCGCCCACGGGCTTCGATATTATGGGATGTCCTTGGTGGGGACGGGATTACTGCTTCACGATGCGGCTGATGGCACCGGCGGCGCGCAGCAGATAGATGCCCTGTGGCAGGGCCGTAAGGTCGAGGGCCACGGCGCCCGGCCGTGCGTGGACGGCCATCAGGCGGCGGCCCATCATGTCGAGCACCTCCACGTCGGTCTCCACCGGCACGTTGACCGTCAGGCGGCCCGTAGTGGGGTTGGGACTGACGCGCAGCGAGGCCGCGTCGGCACCCTCGATGCCCACCTCGTGGGGGGCCGAGTAGGGCATGTAGACGAACGGGCGTCCTCCATCGGTGGTGTCGTGCTGCCACTGTCGAGTCACATCGTAGCTGCTGGCCTGCAGCATCCGTACTGCGCCCCAGTTGTCGCTGCTGAAGCCGGCGACGAAAGCCACGTCCAACTCCTGATGCGAACCCGCGGTGAAGGTGAAGGGCCCACTGGCGCCGACGCCACGGCGGTCGCCGGGCATGTTGCCCACCAGGCTCTCCTCCCAGGCGTTGGGTTGCTGCGGCATGACGCCGTCGGTGCCCCACTGCCAGGGATCGCTCTCGTACGGGAACATGAAGCGAGCGTCGAGATCCTCGACACCAGCACTCATGCCGTTGCCGAAATACTTGATGTGGAGGCCGTTCTTCCAATAGGAGCGCATATAGTTGTAGAAGTCCGTCGAATACTCCGGTTCCCCGTTGATAGCGCTGAGGCTGTTTTCATAGTAGGTGAAATTAGTCAACCCCAGACGCTCGTCGTCGGCGATGCCGTTGCCAAAGTTGGCGCCGTTGATGGCCTGATTGACAGCATCGTTGCCCGGCATGAACATCCAGCAGGATGGGTCATAGCTGAAGAAAAGCTCGGCATCGAGGTTCACAGCCACCGTGTCCAGCGTGCCGTCGTCGCGCCGATACTGTTCCAGCAACTGCTTCACCTGCGGATTGGTGTAAGAATTCGACAGAATCTTCTCGATATCCACCCTCGGGTTGTCGAGCCCGTCGGCCGGCTGGCGTGCGCCGCCGAGGATCACACAACCCTGGGCCGGCGTGGTGCCCTGGAAGCTTCCCATGCCAGGGGTGTCCGTCGGCATGCCGTTGTAGGCGTAGAACATGCCGCGACGCACATCGCAGCCCACAAAGTCGTCCCAGGCGTAGCCGATATCGAAGTCGGTCCACATGCCGAGGTAGGTGTTGGTGAGGTCGGCAGCGGAGCGGTTATAGATGTCGTAGTGCTGGAAGACGGTGTTCCACAAAGCCATGTTCTCAGGCTCGTTGAAAGCGTAGGTCATGCTGTGCACCTCGAGGCCGAGGGGGGCGCCCTGACTCTGGAAATGAACACCATTGGCATCGTTGAAGATACTGAAGACACACTCGTCGCCCCGGATGATGGGATAGTCGCCAGCCCGGGCGTCGTAGCGGCCGTTGCTGTCGGCGTCGTAGTAGGGGGCCAGCTGGTCGGCGTAGCCCTCGGGGCCGTTGCCGGGCCAGGTCATAATGTCGTCCGGAATGGTGTAGCCCGCCTCACCGCAATGGGCAATGTGGTAGTCGATCTGCTCGCGCGTCAGGTGCCACACACGGCTGAAGCGGCGCGCCGTCTCCATGTCGGTGGTGCCGTCGAGGCGCACCGGACCCGGGTAGAAGTCGTTGCCATCCTGGAAGTAGTACGACACGGCACTCCCCTCCTCCGAAGCCACCCAAAGGCTGCTGTTGAAGATCGTCGACGGCCAACTCTCGACCTGATCCGCACCTTCGCCGTAAGGGTAGTGGATGTCGCGGAAACGATAGCCAGCCACGTTGCCGTCGTAGCTCATCGTTCCGAAGAGATAGACCGGTGTCGTGATGCGGCTGGCCGCCAGGGTGGCACGGGGCATCGTATCCACGATGTACTCCAGCGTCACGTCGTGGGCCGGCATCACCACCTCCCTCGAACGGTCGTTGTAGCCGTCGCCCCAGCCGAGGAAGTAGCCGTAGCGGGTGCGAGGCGCGTTGTTCTCGGTCCAGCTGAAGCGGAAGACGGCCAGATGTGCCGTATCGCCTTCCTCGTAGTAGCGGTCGGTCATCGAGGCCATGGCGCCCTGATAGATGCCGCTGTTCCACACCGTCACGATACTGTCGATGTTCGCCTCCACCGCCAGACGGTAGGAGCAGTCGGTGCAGATGTAGGCCAAGGCATCCCAACCCGCCCGTTTCCAGCTGTCGAGCCGGCCGCAAGGCACCACGACCTTCACCCGCCACAGGTTCGACGAGCCGAAGATCTCGGCCAAGGAGTAGTTTAATGCCGGCACCTCCTGGCAGGCGAAGCGCACCGAGTCGAGACTGGCGGTGTTGAGGCTCATGAAGCCCAAGCCGGTCACCGACTCCGGCAGCGACACGTAGGTCACCGCGCTGTTGTAGAAGGCCCTGGCGCCCACAGCCGTGACAGCATAGCTGACACTCTCGTGGCTCACCGTCGACGGCACCGCGATGGCGCCGGTGTAGCCGTCGGCGCGCGCCACTTCGACGGTGCTGTCGCTCGTGGTTTTGTAGGTGATGGTCACCCCGTCGGCGTTCTCGGCAGTGAAGGTCTGCTGCGCCTGCAGCGTCAGGCCGGCCGCGAGAGCCAGCAGCAAGAATAGTGTTTTCTTCATTTTTGTGTGGTTTTAATGGTGAGAAAAGAGTATAAAAAAAGGAGTCAAGATGCGGACAGGCTCCGCGTCTTGACTCCTTGCAGGCCGTCAGGCCTTCACGGGGTGGTCCTTGTGGAACTGCTCGAGGCGCACCTTGAGGTCGGGGAACTGGTCGCGCTGCACGAGGGCCACGCAGGCGCGGATGCCCTGCTTGTGCGAGCCAGTGATGTCGAGCGCGATGGCGCTGACGCCGTAGCGGATGAGCTCGTTCAGCAGCTCGACGCCGCCGAAGCCGGGGTAGCAGAAGGTGAAGTAGAAGCCGTCGCCGATATCCTCGCCCATGTCCTTGTCGTAGACGATGTAGAAGCCGTTGTCGGTGAAGAGTTTCTTCATGATACCGGCCTTCTCGCCGTACTCCCTGATGTCCTTCACAAAGTTGAACGTGCCGTCGTTGGCGCCCTTGAGCATGGCGGCCATGGCGTACTGCACGCTGTGGGCCGTGCCGGAGGAGAGGCAGTAGAGGGTGCCGAAGATGAGTGCGCGGCCGAGCTGGGTCTGGCTGTAGTAGCGGGCCAGGTCGGGGCACTCCATGTTGAACAGCGTGGGCGAGCAGATCATCATGGCGATACGCTCGCCGGCGTAGCTGAAGCTCTTGGAGCCGCTGATCATCAGCACGTAACGGTCGGTATACTTAGCCACCGTGGGCTGGAAGGGGGCCTTGCCGGGGACGGAGTAGTCCTTGCGGAAATCCATCAGGAAGTAGGCGTCGTCCTCGAGGACCACCACGCCGTACTTGTTGGCCATCTCGCCGATGATCTGCAGCTCGTGCTCGGTGAAGCAGAACCAGGCGGGGTTGTTGGGGCTGGAGTAGATGAGGCAGGCCACGTCGCCGTCGCGCAGCTCTTCTTCCAGTTTGTCGCGCAGCTTGTCGCCGCGGTATTCGTAGACGTCGAAGGTCTTCATCGGGATGCCGAGCACGCGGCACTGCTGCTTCTGCACGGGAAAGCCGGGGTCGATGAAGAGCACCTTGGTCTTCTTGGCGTCGTAGCGGGTGAGGGTGAGGAACGAAGCGAAGCCGGCCTGCATCGAGCCCACGGTGGGCACGCAGCACTCGGGCGTCACGTCGATGTCGAGGAAGTTCTTGACGAAGCGGGCGGCCTCCCGCTTGAAGTCGGCCGTGCCGTAGATCTCGGGGTAGATGCTGGCCACACCGCTCTTAAGAGCCTCAATCTGAGCCTGTACGCCCACCTGCGGGGCGGGCAGACCGGGGATGCCCATCTCCATCTTCACAAAGCGGACGCCGGTCTCTTTCTCCACGTCCTGGATCATCTTGCGCATCTCGCGGATGCTGGCCTTGCCGGGGTTCTGGATCTTGTTGGCCGCCGCAATGCGGTCTATCGTCTCTTTCTGTATAGGTATTTGTGTCATGATATTTGTTTTGGTGTTATCTGTTTGTTATCGTTTCGTTCCGATGAAGTCGCGCACCTTCACCACGTTGATCGGGCTGATGTCGCGCACCAGGTCGTAGAGCTGCCGCTTCTCCTGCTCGGGCGCCGGCGTGAAGATCGACACCAGCTCCTGGATCTTCAGGTCCATGAACTGGCTGACGGCCAGCAGTCCGTTGCGTTTGCGGTTCACCTCCTGCAGCTCGACGAGCGACTCCAGGATGGCCTGGCGCGCCTTCGGCTGGTCCTTGGTCATCATGTCCAGCCCCAGCCGGTGGTAGCGGTAGTAGACGTCGTGCAGCTGCGCGTAGGCCGAGTTGGTGTGGTTCTCCATGAACCAGTAGCGGCTCTTCTGCCCCTCGCTGCTGCGCCAGCCCACGTAGCCGCTGCCCTCGGCGGCCTGCTGCACCTGCTGCGCCATCTGGTAGAACGGCTCGCCCCCGTTGGGGCTGAAGCTGTCGAAGTAGACGCCCAGCATCAGGTAGCAGTAGTAGCCCAGCGTCGAGCTCAGGTTGCCGTAGAAGTTGCCCAGGTCGAAGTCCAGCGGCTGGCTCTCGTTGAACGAGAAGTTGAAGTTGCCGCTCTCCATGTAGTTGAACAGGCCCGTGGTGTAGGTCGAGTTGTAGACCGGCCGACGCAGCTGCACCTGCAGCTGCCCGGCGAAGTCGGTCGCGCTGGAGCGCGTGTTGAGCACCAGCGAGATCGAGCAGTCCAGCTGCTCATGCGGCTCCAGCGTCATGGTGGTCCACCGGCGCCCCACCACGAAGTCCTCGATGGCCTGCTTCATGGCGTCGAACACCTTCTTGTCGTTCTCCGACCCGTAGGCCTGCTGCGTGGTGAGCAGTTTCTGGTAGTTCACCTGCACATTGCAACGGAACTCCTGTGCCCACAGAGCACCGGAGACCGTCATAATCAGCACTATAGACAGAATCTTCCGCATAAACAAGTCCTGCAAAAGTACACACTTTTTATGAATAAAACAAATAAATCCTTCAAAAAACTCACCATTCCTCCGTCGCCTCCCCGGCGATGGAGCGCGGCCGCCGTCGCCCCCCGCCCCTCCCCCCCCCCC
>OCVV011320335.1_pt1 | contig 12006 bp, 10 predicted proteins | sample 1539721 | NCBI WGS metagenome assembly OCVV01 (sample SAMN02144230, study PRJEB22623) | gut metagenome | biome: sheep rumen | host: Ovis aries | place: New Zealand | reverse complement strand
ACCTTGCGGATTTGCCGCCTGGGGCTGTGAGGGCCCGGAGATTGTGCCAGTGGCACAATCTCACCGAACAGCGGGCCGGCAGGCCCTGGAAGAAGGGACGACAGGCCCTGGAAGAAGGGACGACAGGCAAATCCGTTTGGGGGGTACCGTAGGGGGGCGCAAGACCCCCTTGCGGTACCTGTTCAGTCGTTGACTGAACAGGTACGATCTTTTATCCTTTTACCGCCCCGGCGGTCAGGCCCTTGACAAACTGCTTGGAGAACGCCAGGTACAGGATGATGACGGGGAGAGCGCTCAGGGCCAGGATGGTCAGGACCTTGGGCCAGTCGGTGCTGTACTGGCCCTGGAGGCGGGTGACGGCCAGCAGGACGGTCTTCTGGGATTCCTTCGTGATGAAGATCAGGGGGAACCACAGGTCGTTCCAGATGGGCACCAGGTTGTAGATGGCCACGGTGGCCAGGGCCGGGCGGATCAGGGGGAGGACGATGCGGTAGTAGATGCGGAAGCGGCCCGCCCCGTCCATGTAGCCGGCCTCATAGAGCTCGCCCGGCAGGCCGTGGATGAACTCCGTCAGGATGAACACGGCGGTGGGCAGGCCCATAGCGATGTAGACGGGGTAGAGGCTGAACAGGGTGTTCAGGGTGTTCAGAGCCTTCATGATCTGCAGCAGGCGGATGGTGGCGATCTTGATGGGCAGCATCATGCCGATGACGAAGAAGAAATAGATCGCCCGGGAGGTCTTGGTGCGCCAGTGCGCCAGGGCAAAGGCACACAGGGAGCCCAGGAAGAGGATCATGAACAGGCTCACCACGACGACCAGGGTGGAGTTCCTGAAATAGATGAAAAAGTCGCTGTTGCTCGTCAGGGCCTGATAGTTGGCCAGGGTCCATTTGGAGGGCAGGCCGAAAAAGTTGGTGTAGATTTCCTTTTTGACCTTGAAGGTGTTGATGAACAGGAACCACATCGGGAACATCGCGATAAAGGACCACAGGATCATGATGATGTGGTAGGGGATGTGCATGTTCATGATCCGCAGGGATTTGGTTTTCTTTTCCTTGGCCATCCTTTATCACTCCTTTCCCTGGGTCTTGACCAGCACGGGGATGACCCCGCACAGGAGCATCAGGAAGATCGACGTGGAGATGGCGGAGCCTACGCCCGGCTCCGGAATGCCCACGGGGTGCTGGCCCGCTACGCCGTAGCGGTAAAACAGGGTGCCGATCAGGTCGGTGGAATAGTTCGGCGCGCCGTCCAGGGTCTCCATGGAGAAGACCACGTCAAAGGCGTTGAAATTGGCCACGAAGGTCATGATGGCGACCATGCCGATGACCGGGATGATCATCGGGACGCGGATGCGGGTGAACTGCTGCCAGGGGGTCGCGCCTTCGATGGAGGCGGCCTCAATGAGGTCGTCGTCGATGCTCTGGAAGGCGGCCACGAACATCATCGTGGGGATGCCGACCCACTGCCAGACGGACACCAGGGAGACGGCGGACAGGGCCGTCCCCGGGTCGCCCAGCCAGCCCTGGGGGGAGTGGACCAGGAAGCCCAGGCCGATCTTTTCCAGCGGGGCCTTGGACCACTGGGGGTTCATCATCATTTTGAACAGATAACCGGTCACCAGCACGGCCACCGTGCAGGGGATGAAGATCAGCGTCTGGTACACCGAGCGGCCCTTCATCGTGCGGTTGGTCAGAATGGCGGCGAACAGGATGCCCAGGGCGTTCTGCAGGATCATGTGGTAACCGAAAAAGATCCAGTTGTTTCTGAACGCGTTCCAAAAGCGCGTGGAAACCACTTCGTCCGTGAACAGGCGCACATAGTTGGCGAAGCCCACATATTCGCGCACGCCCGCCGTGCCCTCGTACAGGGACAGACGGACGGAGTCCAGCATGGGGTAGGCCATGAAAATAACATAAAACACCATGGCGGGCAGCACGTACCGCATCCAGTAAATGCCGCCCGGCTTGATGCTCTTGCCGCCCTGGAGGGCCTGAGAATACTTGGACTTTACCGACATCGCGCGTTCACTCCTTAAGGGTACAGCTTAACCGGTGCTGGGAAACAGATCAGTTGTGAGGACGGTACGATGGAGGATATGAGGCACTGATGTCTCATAAGTCCGCCGATTCATTCGGCGGATTCGCCTACGGCGAACCCGAAGGGCGTTGGGATATCAGCGTCTCATATCCTGTGAAGAGGGGGTGATCAGGGGGGAACCCCCCTGATGGAAATCCGCTTTGGCGGCATGTACGTCAAAGCGGAACAAATGGCGAAGCCATTTGAACCTTGCGGATTTGCAGCAGGAGCTGCAAATCCGAAGGGGGCAGCGTGGGAGGGGGAAGGATTCCCCCTCCCAAATAATAATTATTTTGCCAGTTCCGCTTCCCACAGCGCGTTGATGGCGTCAGCCGCGCCCTGGGGGGTCTGCTCGCCGCGGCAGATGGCGTTGAGCTGATCCACGAACGGGGTGTACAGGGCCATCATGTTCCACACGAAGCGGCGGTCGGCGTTCTTGCCTTCGCCCACGGCGTTCATCGCGGAGATGACGCTGCCTTCGGGGGCCACGTCGGCGTTGATCAGGGGCAGGAAGCCCTCGGGGATGACCTTGGCGGCCTCTTTCGCGCCGTCCACGGAAGCCAGCCAGGCCAGGAAGGCCTTGACCTCTTCGGGATGAGCGGAAGCGGCGTTGCCGGCGATACCGAAGTCAGGATGCAGGCTGAAGCCGGCGGCCTTGCCGGCGGGGGCGGGCATGGGGAAGAAGCCCACGTCGATGTCATAATCGTCGCCGGACAGGGTGCCGTAGCTCCAGGAGCCGTCGATCAGCATGGCGCTCTGGCCCAGACCGAACATGACGTTGGCCTGGTCGTTGTCGATGGAGGCGAAGGCTTCGGGCAGATAGGGAACCAGCTTGGCGAAATCGGTGAAGATTTCCACCCAGGTCTCGTCGTTCAGCTTCTTTTCGCCCTTTTCATAGGCCACGCGCTCTTCGGCGGTTATGTAGTTGGGCACCAGGCTGCACAGCACGCACTCCAGGATGTCCCAGTTGGCGGCGATGCCGTTGGCCAGCGGGGTGACGCCGGCGGCCTTCAGCTTTTCGCAGGCGGCCAGGAAGTCTTCAAAGGTGGCGGGCACTTCGATGCCGTTGTCGGCAAAGATGGCCTTGTTGTAGTACACGAAGTGGCTGACAGCGGCGAAGGGAACGGCGAAGATGTTGCCGTCCGCGGCGGTGAAGCCTTCCAGGGCGGTGGCGGTGAAGTTTTCCTTGACGCCGGGGATGTCGTTGCAGACCACGTTGAAGCCGTTGTCATACAGCTCCGCGCCGGTGGAATAGGTGCGGCTGTAGAACAGGTCCGGGCCGATGCCGCCGTCCAGCTGCTGACGCAGGGTGGCGTTGTACTGGGTGGAGGTGGTGGGCTGGAAGACGATCTTCACGCCGGTCAGTTCCTCGTACTTGGCCAGCAGGGCGGAGACCTGTTCCACGTCGTCGGTGCGCCAGGAGCCCATGGTCAGCTCGTCCGCCATCGCCAGGGCGGGCAGGGCGAACATCATGGCGGCCAGCAGGATAGCAAGCAGTTTCTTCATGTTCGGATTCCTCCTTTTTATTTTGATAAAACGCTGATCGCGTTATATCCGATCGACAGAGATGAGGGAGATGGACGGATCAGTCCACGCCGTCCAGTTCCTCGGGGCGGACGGAACGGACCGTTCCGTGTAGGTCCGCCGCGTAAAGGCCGGCGGGGCCGCCGCTGGCGGCGGCAAAGGGGAAGCAGGGCAGGGTGGTGGCCGCGCCGAAGCGGCCGTCCGGGGCAAGGGCGATCAGGCTGATGCTGCCGGCGTCCTCGCCCAGCTCCATTTTCCGGGCGGAAAGCTCCCGCAGGGCCTCCTCGCAGGCTTCCTTGGGGCTCTGGCCCCGCTTCATCCGGCTGACGACCTCGTAGCTCAGGCAGCCGCGCATGATGTCCTCGCCCAGGCCGGTGGCCGCCGCCGCGCCGAAGCGATCGTCGGCGTAAAAGCCGGAGCCGATGACCGGGCTGTCCCCGACCCGGCCGGGGTCCTTCATGAACAGGCCGGAGGTGGAGACGCCGGCGGCCAGATGGCCCGCGTCGTCCAGGCCCAGGACGCAGACGGTGTCATGGCCGGTGTAGGCGGTCAGGCGCTCGGGGCGCTCCCGCACGGCCTCCCGCCAGCGCTTCATGCTCTCTTCCGTCCGCATGTCCCGCATGGAAAGGCCGTGGCGCACGGCGAACAGCTCCGCCCCGCGGCCGGCCAGGAGACAGTTGGTCTCCCGCCCGCAGAGCAGACGGGCCGCCAGAATGGGATTTTTGATGTTTTCCGCGCTGATGATGCCGCCCATCCGAAGGGTTGCGCCGTCCATGAAGGCGGCGTCGGTCATCACGTGGCCGTCCCAGTCGGGCAGGCCGCCGTAGCCGACGGAGCAGTAGGCGGGGTTGTCCTCCACCCGGGTCACGGCGTGGACGACGGCGTCGCCCGCGCAGGCGCCGGCCTGCAAAAGCTCATGGGCTTCCCGGAGCCCGTCCAGGCACATTTTCCAGGTACCGATGATTGCGGTCATTTCCTCACCCCAGCTTTCCGCGGACAGCCGCCACGTAATCCCGGTCCGTCACGTCGAAACGATCTTCGGGCGGATAGAGGGCGCCGCCGTAATAGATGCTGCGGTTGTTGTTCACCGAGGGGTCAGGCAGGGTCTTGTGCCGGGCCAGGTGCACCTGGGTGCAGCGGGTGGCGTCCACCACCTTCTGTACGTTCTCCAGGGTGATGCCCGCCCCGGGCAGGATCTCGATGGCCCCGTCTACATACTCGATCATCTCGCGGATGGTGTCCAGGGCGAAAAAGACGTCGCTCTGCTGGCCGCTGGTCAGCACCCGGGTGACGCCCAGGGAAATCAGCTGGTCGAGGGCGCGCTTCCAGTCCGGCACGACGTCCAGCGCGCGGTGGAAGACGCAGGGCTTCCCGCCGGCGATGCGCACCAGCTCCCTGGTGCGCTCTATATCGACCGTGCCGTCCTCATGCAGGAAGCCGAACACCAGGCCGTCCGCCCCGTTTTCGAGCAGGACCCGGGCGTCCTCCCGGGCCACCTCGTATTCCGCCTCCGTATAGCAAAAGCCGCCGGCCCGGGGCCGGACCATCGTCATCACGGGGATGGACACATGGCGCTTGACCACCCGCAGAGAGCCGATCGTCGGGGTCAGCCCGCCCTGAAAGAGGTTGCTGTTCAGCTCCACTCGGTCCGCGCCGCCCTTCGCGGCCTCGATCACATCGTCCGCCGAACCGCAGCAGATTTCCAGCAAAATTTTCTCCATACAGCATCCTCCTGTCGGACGTCATTCTTTATTATTTGTGCTTATAGTATAACATTCCGGGCGGAAAGTGTCAAGAAAACCACAGCTTTTTGGGAAATAACGGTCTGATGAAACTTGGATATGAAACAGGGCTGCCGCGTACCTGCGGCAGCCCTGTGATTTAGCTTTGCCCGTTCACCGGCAGCTCCACGATGAAATCGGAGCCCTGGCCTTCCTGGCTTTCGGCGCGGATGGTGCCGCCGTGGAGGAGGACCATCTGGCGGACGATGGAGAGGCCCAGGCCGGTGCCGCCCGTCTCGCGGGAGCGGGCCTTGTCGACCCGGTAGAAGCGGTCGAAGATGTGGGGGATGGCGTCCTGGGGGATGCCGGGGCCGTTGTCCTTGACGGAGAGGACGGCGTTCCTGGTGGTGCGGTCCAGGGTGACGACGATGCGGCCGCCCTCCTGGGTGTATTTGATGGCGTTTTCCATCAGGTTGTAGATCACCTGGTTCATCTTGCCCTTGTCGGCGTTCATCTCGCAGGGATCCTTGATGTCGATCACCAGCTCCTGGCGGCGCTTTCTCGCCATCGGGTCCAGGCGGTGGCGGTTTTCCTCGATCAGGTCTTGGAGGGTCAGCTTTTCGCGGGTCAGCTTGACGGAGCCGGCGTCCATGCGCACCAGGGTCAACAGGTCGCTGACGATGGCGCTCAGCCGGTCGATTTCCCGGTTGATGTCCTGCAGGAACTCCGTGCGCAGGCCCTTGTCCATATCCGGCTGGTAGATGAGGGATTCCAGCAGCACCTTCATGGAGGCCAGCGGGGTTTTGAGCTCGTGGGAGGCGTTGGCGACGAACTGGTTTCGGGTGACGTCCAGCGTCTCGATCTTTTCGCTCATGGAGTTAAAGGTCTCCGCCAGCCGGCGGATCTCTCCGCTGCCCTTTTCAGGGGCGCGGGCGGAAAAATCCCCCCGGGCCATCTTCTGGATGGCGCGGATCATCCCGCTCAAAGGCCTGGCCAGGATGCTGGAAAAGATGAAGCCGACCGCCGCGGCGGCCAGGGCGGCCAGGAGGAAGATGATCAGCATCTGGCGCCGCAGGTCACGAAGGCCCGTCATCATATCCGTCACCGGGCTGATCAGCATCAGCACGCCGATGACGTCGTTGCCCGAAACCAGGCGGGCGGAGCAGTAGCTGGACCAGGCCCCGTTCAGGCGGAGGGAGAAGATCAGGCTGTGGGTGTTGACCAGCTCCCCGGTCTCCCCGTCGTGCACGCCGAAGTAGGCGCTCTGTCCGCGCTGCATGATGGCGTCCACCTCTTCAGAGCGGAAGAGGGTGCCCGTCCTTTCTCCGGCGGTGTCCAGATGGACCTTGCCCCGGCTGTCCAGTACGAGGATCCGGCCGCTGAACTCGCCCTCATGGGCGCGGATCAGCTGCTTTAGGCCCTCGGTGTTCGCGTCGACCAGCAGGGGAGCGGCGGATTGTCCCAGCTTCTCCAGCTCCGACCGTTGGACGCGGACGCGCTCGTCAAACAAAAAATCACTCACCGTGCTGTTCAGGCTCCCGGCCGTGACCGTGAAGGAAAGGCCGACCACCAGCAGGAAGGTGAGTGATATTCTGAAACGGATGCTTGAAAAGAATCCGTCAGTCCTTGTCTGTGAAATAGTAGCCCACTCCCCATTTCGTAAAGATGAATTCCGGCTGGGAGGGAATTCTTTCGATCTTTTCACGCAGACGGCGGATATGGACGTCGACCGTGCGGGCGTCGCCCATGTAATCGTATTTCCAGACGGTCTCCAGCATGGCTTCGCGGCTGAACACCTTGCCCCGGTTCTGGATGAAGAGCTGCAGGAGGTCGAACTCCTTGGCGGTCAGGCGCACGTCCTTGCCGCCCAGGGTGACGGAGCGGTTCACGAGGTTGACTTCCATGTCGTGCACGCGGATGACCTTCTTTTCCTCCGTGTGGGGCTGCTGGGAGGCGCGGCGGAAGATGGATTTGATGCGGGCCTTGACCTCCAGCACGTTAAAGGGCTTGGTCATATAATCGTCCGCGCCGTATTCCAGGCCCAGGATCTTGTCCATGTCCTCGCCCTTGGCGGTCAGCATGATGATCGGCACGTTGCTCTGCTCGCGGATGCGCTGGCAGACCTGAATGCCGTCCATCTTGGGCAGCATGACGTCCAGGAGGACCAGGTCCACCTGGTTGGCGGAAAAGACGTTCAGCGCCTCCTCGCCGTCCATGGCGGTCAGCGTTTCGTAGCCTTCCTGTTCCAGAGAATATTTGAGGCCCTTGAGCATGAGGGGCTCATCGTCAACCAACAATATCTTCTTGGGCATAAAATCCTTTTCCCTCCTGACGGATTTGCCGGCGGCCCGCGTTCAGAAGCCGCCTCACGCGGCCCCCTGCAGGGCCGGACATTCTCAAGGATTGACCGATTCCGTGCGGATCAAACCGATTGTGGAAGTATCCGTTCTTATTTTATCGAAGTTTCGTAATAAAATCAAGCGGTTTTTTAAAATATTTTAAATTTTTGTTACGATTTTTGTAACAATCTAACCGAGCTTTGCAACAATTCCCCCATCCGGCTTGACGGAGCGGGGGAAGACGAGTATGCTGGAAGGCGGGGAGTAGGGATTAGGGAATAGGGATTAGGGATTAGGCAATAGGGATTAGGCAATAGGCATTAGGGCTGTGAGGGCCCGGGAAACAGCACGGTGTGCTGTTTTCACCGAACAGCGGGCCGGCAGGCCCTGAGTAAGGCATTAGGCAGAGTGAGGAGTTAGGAGTGAGGAGTTAGGAGTGAGGAGTTAGGAGTGGAAATTGGTCAGTTGAAAGAGTACGCGAAGCGGAAATTACGCATTACGAATTACGCATTCGCCACTATTAACTCCTCACTCCTCACTCCTAACTCCTCACTCCTCACTATTTACTCTCCACTCTCCACTCTTCACTCTCCACTCTTGACTTTTTACCTCCTCCCTCCTCCCTCCTCCCTCCTACCTTCTTTACCTTATTGATTGGGGTGTTTTGGTTGCTGTTTGAACTGGACGGGATTCCTTTTATGCTGGCGGAGCCGGCGGACCTGGGGTTTTTAAGGCCGTATGGGCGGTGCTTCCGCATCTGGGACCGGGGGCTTTCCGGCAACCTCTGCTTCGGCATGGAGGGGCCTTACGGGAAGCTCTTCATTAAATACGCCGGGGCGAAAATGCTGCGCTCCCAGGGCCGGCCGGGAGAGGCGGAGGAAATTCTGGAGCGGGCCGCGGCCTATTACGCAGAGCCCGCCGAGGGCCTGGTGCGCCTTTTGTCCCACGGGAAAACCTCCGAGGGTTACGCCCTGGTCTTTACGTTTGAGGAGGGGGGCCAGCTGTCCGGCGATCCCCTGTACCCGGACCTGATGGACCGGCTGATTTACGTGCCTCTCTCCGTCCGCCTGCGAATGGCGGAAACCCTCTTTTCCCTGATGTGCCGCCTGGAAAAGCGGAACCTCATGGCCGTGGATTTCAGCGAGGAAAACCTGATCCTGAACCTGGGGGACGGGAAGCTGACCCTCTGCGACATCGACCTGTACCGGCCCTTTCCCTTCCGGAACACCGGCCGTCAGCCGGGCTCGTGGCGCTGGCAGGCCCCGGAGGAAAAGAAGGAGGGCGAGATGCTCGACGCCCGCACGGCGGTCTACCGCCTGGGCATGTTCGCCTTCGATCTGTTTTCCCCCGGCAAACCCCGGGACCGCTCCGCCTTCGACGGCTCTCGCGCCCTCTTCGAGACCGCCCAGCGCGCCGCCGACCCCACCCGCGACAAACGCTACCCCAGCGTGGAAAACTTTTTGGACGCGTGGAGGAAAGCAGTAGGAGAAACGAGGATATAGGTAGGAGGGAAAAACGAGGTAGGAGGTAGGAGGGAGAAGGTAGGAGGTAGATGGTCGAGAGTGGAGAGTGGAGAGTGAAGAGTGGAGAGAGAATAGTGAGGAGTTAGGAGTGAGGAGTTAATAGCGAATGCGTAATGCGTAATTTTTTCTTGACCAATTTCAACTCCTCACTCCTCACTTTCCCAAAAAGCCTTCCGCCCGGGAACTGCGCTCTATAGAGCCGGTTCCCGGGCGGAGTTTTTTTAAAGACTTCCTGGATGCCAGAAAAAAGGCAGTGGGGGAGACGAAAATGCAGGGGGGAGAGAGAAGCTGTTTTAAATGAAGAGCTGCAATTTGTTAGATAACATTACGCATTACGCATTAAGCTAAGCATTACGCATTTGCCATCATAAAACTCCTAACTCCTAACTCCTCACTCTTGACCATTTACCTCCTACCTCCTACTTCCTCCCTCCTACCTGATCTCAGAGTTCTTCCAGTCCATCAATGTCTTCCTGCTCTCCTAGCACCAGCAGGGTGTCGCCGGGCTGGAGGCGGAAGTCGGCGCCGAGGCTGGTGATCATCTCGCCGCCGCGGCGGACGGCCAGGATGGTGATATGGTAGTTGCGGCGGACGTTGATGTCCTCCAGGGTCCGGCCGCCCCAGCTTTCGGGCAAAAGGACCTCGGCCACGCCGCTGTCCCCGCCCATGGTCATCTGCTCCAGCATCCGGGGGGACACCAGGGCCCGGGCGACCCGCTGGCCCATGTCCCGCTCGGGGAAAATCACCCGGTCCACGCCCACCTTGGACAGGACCTTGGCGTGCAGGTCGTCCATGGCCTTGGCCAGGACCATGGGAATCCCCGCCTCCTTGCACAGCACGCTGATCAGAATGGAGGCCCGCACGTCCGAACCAATGGACACGATGGCCGCGTCATAAGACCCGGCGTCCAGGGATTCCAGCACCCCGTCGTCCGCCGCGTTGGCCTGGACGGCCTGGGTCACAAAGGGGCTTAGGGCTTCCACGGCGTCCTCGTCGTCGTCGATGGCCAGCACCTCGTGGCCCAGCTCGCACAGCGTCCGGGCCACGCTGGCCCCAAACCGCCCCAGCCCGATCACCAGAAACTGCTTTTTTTTCTGCTTCATGAGATTGTCCTCCTGGAAGTTGTCTTATTTATTTGTATCATTTGCCGCAATGCGCAGAGTAAGAAACGATGAAAGATCACGCTATGCGCAGAGTACCGCCCCGCTGCTGCCTGGATGGACGGCAAGGCCCGTCATCCGATCATAATATTTTCTTCCGGGTACTTGATGCGTTTTTTTACGTTGTCCTGCTTCTTGGACAGGGCCATCGCCAGGGTCAGGGGGCCGACGCGGCCCAGGAACATCATCGGCAGGAGGACGATGCGGCTGGCGGTGGTCAGCTTCGGGGTGCCGAGGGAGGAGACGCCCACGGTGGCCGCCGCGCTGGAGGTCTCCATCAGGATGTCCGCCAGGGCGAACCGGCCGTCCTCAAACAGGGTAATCAGCAGGGTGCCCAGGGCCAGCATGGACAGGGAAATCGTCATCACCGCCAGGGCGCGGTGGGTCGTCTCCCGGGCCAGGCGGCGGCCGGAGAGGTTTACGTCCTCCTCGCTGCGGACGACGCTGAGCACCAGCAGGGCGACGGCGGCCACGGTGGTGGTCTTGAGGCCGCCGCCGGTGGAAGCCGGGGACGCGCCCACCAGCATCAGCAGGCAGCTGAGCAGCTTGGACCCGTCGCGCATCGCCCCCAGGTCCACGGAGTTAAAGCCCGCCGTGCGCATGGTGACGGACTGGAAGAAGGCGTTGAGCAGTTTTTGAAAAAAGCCCCCTTCGCCCAGGGTGCCGGGGTTGCTCCATTCGGCCCCCAGGTAAAAGAGGGTGCCGAGCAGCAGCAGCCCGCCCGTCATCACCAGCACGATCCGGGCGTGGAGGGACAGCGTCAGCCCCTTTTCCCCCCGGCCCTCCCGGAGGTACTGGGCGGTTTCGATGATCACCGAAAAGCCCAGGCCGCCCAGGATAATCATCAGGGAAACGGTCAGAAGCACCAGCGGGTCCTTTTGGTAGGCCGTCAGGCTCTGAAAACCGCCCAGCAGGTCGAACCCGGCGTTGCAGAAGGCGCTGACGGAGTGAAACACCGCGTACCAAAGCCCCTTCGCCCAGCCAAGGGCCGGCACGAAGCGCAAGGACAACAGGACGGCGCCCAGCAGCTCGATCCCCAGGGCCAGCAGGCCGTAGGTGCGGCTCAGGGAAATCAGGCCGGACAGGGAGCTGGCGTTCAGCGATTCCTGGAGGAGCTTGCGCTCCCGCAGGGTGATCCGGTGGCCCAGCAGCACCATCATCCGGGTGGCGATGATCATGAACCCAAGGCCCCCCACCTGAATGAGCAGCAGCAGGACGATCTGCCCAAAGAGGGAAAAGGACGTCCCCGTATCGACCGCCACCAGGCCCGTGACGCAGACGGCGGAGGTGGAGGTAAACAGGGCGCTGAACCAGCCGATGCTCTCCCCCTCCTGGGACGCAAAGGGGAGGGACAGGAGCACCGCGCCGATCAGGATCAGCAGCAGAAAGCCTGCGGCCAGCAGCCGCTCCGGCCGCTCCGCCAGGGCGGAAAAAAAGGATTTCGGTTTCAGTTTCATAATATGTAAAGCAAGCTCCTTTGCCGGAAATCTGGGGAAATGCGCCGTTTCCTATTTTACACAAATCTCCCCGCCCGCGCAACAGGGGATTTGCGGCTGATAGTCCCATGAAGTGCTAAGTAGTCAAACATAGGTAACACTGTGAAAGTTCGAGAACCAAGGAAAGATCCGAGCCTGTTTTGGTCCTGAGCTGATGTAAGGGT
>OCVV011078493.1_pt1 | contig 12006 bp, 14 predicted proteins | sample 1539721 | NCBI WGS metagenome assembly OCVV01 (sample SAMN02144230, study PRJEB22623) | gut metagenome | biome: sheep rumen | host: Ovis aries | place: New Zealand | reverse complement strand
ATTGTTTTAATAATAAATTTATTAATTATTTAGTATCTATAATTCTTATTGTATGTTCTTTTGTGATATTGTTATTCTCTACTTTTTTAATTTCTAATATAGTTAAAGATGTTTTATTACCAGATAATAATATTGTAATTATTTGTTCATTAATTATATTTGTTTCATATTATCTTTCTACTAAAGGGACTAAAGCAACTATAATTGCTACTAACTTATTATTTATAATTTATACTTTTATAACACTTATAATTATAGTATTTAATATTAATAATGCATCATCTATTAATTTGTTGCCATTAAAGTTCATTGTTCAAAAAATTAATATTTTTTATATTTTTATAATAATGAATGCTCCAATTTTTTTATTACTATTAATTAAAAAGAATGAAATTGATAATTTTTATAGCTATAAGAAAGCAATCAAAAAAGCTTATATTTTTTCATATATATTTATTATGTTTAGATTATTATTTATCTTATCAATTCTAGGAACAAACTATATGAGTATATTAAAGTATCCAGAAATTGCAATATTTAAATCAATTAACATTTTTGACTTTTTGAAAAGACTAGAAGAAATTTTTACGATTAATGTGTTTATAGAAAATTTTTGTTTAGTCTCACTATGCTTTTGCTATATAAAAAAAATTCTATCTTTTAATGAAATAAAAGAAAGATATCATATTATTATTCCAATAATATCGATATTATTTTTAATAAATTTTAAAGTTTTAAATAATATTTACCTAATATTTTTTGATGTATTATTTATAGTTGTGAATTTATTAATTTTAATAAAAAAAGAAAGAATTTAATTCTTTCTAAGATGTACTCTTTACAAAATCAATTATAGTGTCTTTAGTAGTATCAAAAGCTACTTTATCTACAAATTGAGTGTTTACTAATATTGTTTTATTTTCATTTCCAAATGCTACTAATAAATAATTATAACTACTTGCAGTACCATAATATACTATATAATTGAAATTCTCTTCTTTTTTTTCTTCTACTTTATCTATTTTGATATCAGAAGATGTTTGCAATTCTTCTAAAAATTTTTTTTGATATTCTTTCTCAGAAAATGAATTAAAATCAATATTATTATTGTTTAATGAAATAAAAATCTTAGATTCATTATCAGCAATTTCATACTTATTATCATTACTTACAAAGTTCCAGTTCAATGGCATTTTAAACTTAAAACCTTCAAAATTAATTAATTGGTATTTAGGTTCTACTTCTACCTCTTTAATAGTTACTGAATCACAAACAGGACAGTTTTTATTACTTGCTGTTACCATCATTATTACAATTATAGATATTAAAAGTACAATAATAATTGCTAGAACTAGAATTATTGTTTTTTTATTATTTTCTTTATTTTCATTTTTTATATTGCTCTTTTTACTACTTTTCATTTTCTTCACCGCTTCTAGATATTTATTTAGTTATTAGATATTTAAATATATCTAAAGATAATAGTAATGCATCATGTCTTAAACGTTCATTATCAACTGTTACATAATTATTTGATATTATTTTTATATTCTTTAATTTGTCTTTGTCTAAATAAACTGGATCTTTTTGTTCTAATGTTTCATATTTCTTTCTTATGTCCTCATTTATTTTACCACTATTTGCTACTACAACATCAACTTTTCTTTTACCTAAATATTTATTAATAATATCTATGTGCTCACTTACTGATAATTCATCTGTTTCTCCTGGTTGTGTCATTATATTACAAGTATACATAATTGGTGTTTTAATTTTTTCTAGTGTTTCTCTTACCTTTGAACAAACTAAGTTTGGTATTATGCTTGTATAAATACTACCCATACTTAAAATAATTAAATCAGCTTCTTCAATTGCTGTTACAACTGCTGGATTTAGATTAGGTTCTTCTTTGTAATAAACTTCTTTAATTTTTGAATTATATTCTGTAATATTATGTTCTCCTTCAATTATGGCACCATCTTCCATTTTTGCTACTAGAGTTACCTCATCATTAGTTAATGGAAGAATTTTCCCTTTTAAGTTAAAAACTTTACCTATAGCTTCTACTCCGGTTGACATATTTCCAGTCATGTTTGAAACTGCTGTCAATATTAAATTACCAATTGGATGACCATTTAGATCACTTGTGGTATTAAATCTATAATTAAGTAATTGTTCAACTAGTGGCTCTGTTTCTGAAAGTGATACTAAAACTTGTCTTATATCACCCATAGCAGGAACATGGAACTCTTCTCTTAATCTTCCTGTGCTTCTTCCGTCATCACATACTGAGACAACAGCAGTTATATCAATTGGAAATTCTTTAAGTCCTTTCAATAAAGAGCTCATTCCTGTTCCACCACCAAATACAACAACTTTTTTTCTCATAATAACCTCCTAAATATATTAAATTATACTCTTTAGCTAATTATTACATTCTTAAAGTTCTAAGAGAGTTTAGAATTGCTAAAATAGTTACTCCTACATCTGCAAAGACTGCTAATAACATTGGAGAGTAACCTAAGAACGCTAGAAATAATACTAAGAACTTAACAATTAAAGTAAAAATAATGTTCTCTTTAACAATTATATCAGTTTTTTTAGATATTTGTATAACTTCTTTAATTTTTAATAAATTATCATCCATTAATACTATATTAGCAGACTCTACAGCTGCATCGCTTCCAAGACAACCTAAAGCTATTCCTATATCGATTCTAGAAAGAATTGGAACATCATTAATTCCATCACCAACAAATGCTATATTTTTATTAGTACAATTTTTTATTATTTCATTAATTTTTGTTACTTTATCTTTTGGCATTAAACTATAATGATATTCATTTATATTTAATTCTTTAGCAATATTTTGAGTTATTTCTTTACTATCTCCAGAAAGTAAAACTATATTTATATTATTTTTTTGTAATTGATCAATAGCTTCTTTTGAATTATCTTTTAATTTATCCGATATAACTATATGCCCATAGTATTCATTTTTTGATGCAACATGAACTACTGTTCCTTTTGATTTGCAATGTTCAAATGGGATTGATAATTGTTCCATAAATTTTTCTCCGCCAACGTATATCTCATCACCATTAACTTTTGCTTTTATTCCTAATCCAGGTGTTTCTTCAATATTTTTAATTTTACATTTATCATCCAAAGTATCGTAATTATCATAAGCTGCCTTTAAAGATTTAGCAATTGGATGAGAAGAATAGTTTTCTATATGTGCAGCAAGGTGTAATAACTCTTTTTCATTATACTTTTTAGGATGTACTGCTACTACTTCAAAATTTCCTTTCGTAAGAGTTCCTGTTTTATCAAATGCTATTGTTCCAACATTTGATAATTTTTCTAAATAATTTGCTCCTTTAATTAATATACCTTTTTTAGCAGCACAACTAATTCCTCCAAAATATGAAAGTGGTACAGAAATAATAAGAGCACACGGACATGATACTACTAAAAATGTTAAGCTTCTTTTCAACCATATAACATAATCATATCCAAATAATGGAGGTATTAAGAAAATCATAAATGCTAAAAATATTACTATTGGAGTATATATTTTAGAAAATTTTGTAATAAATTTATCAGTATTAGCCTTACTTTCATTTGAGTTTTCTACCATTTCAATTATTTTTGATGCAGTAGAGTCTTCAAAAGTTTTCATAACTTTTATTTCTAGTTGTCCTGTTATATTAATACATCCTGACATTACATAATCATTGATTGAAACATATTTAGGAAGTGACTCTCCAGTTAAAGAAGAAGTATTTATTGATGAAGTACCACTAATTATTTGTCCATCTAGAGGTATCTTCTCTCCTGGATTTACAACTATGGTTTCAAATAGTTTAACTTTTTTGGGATTTACTTTTACTATACCTCCCTTTTCATTTTTTAAATTAGCATAATCTGGTCTAATTTTCATTAAGTTTGTAATAGATTTTTCTCCATCTTCTTCTGCAATAATTTCAAAAAACTCACCTACTTGGAAAAAAAGCATTACTAATACTGCTTCTAATAGTTCAGGGCTTGAATTTGGTAGAAAGCCAATTACTATTGCTCCAATAGTAGCAACACACATTAAAAAAGATTCGTCAAAAATCTCTCCTTCTTTTATATCATTAAAAGCTTCTTTATAAACATCATACGAAGTAATTAAGTATGGAATCATATATAGAATTGTTTTATAAATTACATCTAATTTAAATATATTATCTATAAGAATAACTATAATAAGAGTTATTAATGTACTTATTATTTGTATAATTTTACTTTTTTTCTCTTCTATCATATTTTCACCTATATTATTATTATATATTTTTTTTATATTTAATTAAATAGAAAAAGATAATTTATTTGTAAAAACAAACATAATTATCTTCTTCAAGTCTATTTTTTAGTTTTGAAAACTTTAATGTTCCGTCTTTTTCCTCTATATCTTTGTAATATTGATGATTATTAATTAAGTCATAATGACATTCGTAATTGATAGTGTTTCCATTTATTTTAATATTTGAACATTCACTATTTTCATTTAATATTCTTTGATAATCTTCGATTAGTTTTTCTTCTTCAACTGTCAGTTCTACACTTAGCTCTTCTATTTCAACTTGTTCTTTAGTTCCTTTAAAAAGATATTTTTGAATTGATTTACTTTGAACTAGATCAGCTTCAAAATCACATACCATTATTATTTCTTTATTATTATTTTGATTTATAAATATAATTATTAATAGAAATACTATTATACAAATAACTAATATTATTTTTTTCATATTATCTTATAAAAGAAACAGATAGTGAATTTTCATCTAATTCATCTAAATCATTAATATGTCCTATTTTAATGTATTTTTCTTTAGAAGTAGTATCTTTATAGAAAATTATCAAACTGTTACTATTATTTAACATAATATCTCCTTTTTTTATGTTATCAAATTCCATCGCTTTACCTTCTAAAGAAGTATTTAAATAATAGTATTTTTGAATTCCATTTAAGTCTTCCATTTCAATAGTTAATGGAGTTAATAATAAAAATTCATGGGCTGTTTCATTTTCTTCAAGTTCTATAATATATGTTTTTTCATTTATTATTATTCCTAAAATTTTATCTTCAAATGTTTTATTCTCATCATTTTCATTTAATGAAATTTCTTCTTTTGTTGATTTTTTTTCATTACTACTTGATTTACCATTATGGTTTGCATTATAAAGTAAAAATGCTATTGCTCCACAGATTAAAAATGTTAAAAGATATATAATTATTTTCCTTTTTATTTCTTTCATTTTTCCTCCTATTACGATAATACTTGTGTTGCAATTATAAAAAACATAATTATAGCTATTATAAACACGAATGCCCAAATAAATATAAATACATTTCCAATACTTCTTATTGTTTTTTCATGTAAACTAAAATTCTCTGGATTAAATATATCATTTGCTATTTGTTCTATTCTTTCTGTATTAATAATATCACTAACTTCTCTTTGAACTTCAAATCTAGCATTGCAATAGTTACAAGTTACTTCTTTATCAGTTGTACTGAAAGATAATGATGCCCCACAGTTTGGACATTTTTTTTCAATTAGTTTCATAGTAATACACCTCTATTTTAATTATATCACATTTTTTTCTTTTTTAAAACTAAACCTCCATAAGGATTCAATTCTTTTTCGTTTGATAAGTTTAATTGGTATATATTATCTGGTTCTTTATATTCATCTGGATATGATATTTTTTGATTATTATTTGTTCTATTTACTGTAATTAATGCTTTTTCTCTTTCATTTTCTCTTTTAAACATCATTATTTTGTCGTTTAAGTCTAACAATTCAAAATCTGCATCCGTTAGAAATGACTCTTTATTTCTAATTGCTCCTATTTCTTTAAAAAAGTTTAAAAGGTCTTCATCTTTTTCTTTTGTGAATGGTTTTCTATTAGCTAGGTTACCTAGGCCACTCATACCAATTTCATCACCATAAAAAATTGATAAAATTCCTGGAAAAAAAGTTAAAATGAAAGTATATAATTTATACATCTTTTTCCCATCATTATATTCTTGCTCAGACAATTTATAGTTTTTTTGATATTCTCTATCATTATTTCTTAAATCCCATGCCCATTCACCATTAATACTTAATTCATTTGATCCAAATATATTTATTGCTCTTGATATATCATGTGTAGATGTAAAATTCATTAAAACATTTAGTACTTCTTCTGGATACTCATATTTTAATTCATTAATTACATTTTTTAATTTATTAAAGTCTCCATATTTTACATATCTAATTAATGCATCTACAAGTACGTAATTCATTACAGAATCCATTCCTTTACCAGAATCTAAATATCCTCTATTCATTCTCATTGGATTTTTCCATACTTCGCCTAAAACAAAGCCATCTTTTTTGTTACGTTTAACAGCATTTCTTATTCCTTCGATAAATTCATCAGTTAGTTCATCTGCTACATCTAATCTTAGCCCATCTATTCCTAACTCAAACCATTTATCTATTATTCCATTTTTTCCATAAATGTATTCTTGCCATTCTTTAGAATTACCATCACATACTGGTAAGTTCTTCATTCCCCACCAGTAACCAAAATATGTTTTATTATTGTCATAATATTTTTTGTAAAAAGGATAGTATTTTGAGTCCTTACTTTGAAATGCTCCAACTTCTGAAAATGAATTTAATTCATTGAAATATTTTGAATCATTTCCTGTATGATTAAATACAGCATCAAGAATCACTTTCATATTTTTTTTATGTGCGGCATCACATAATTCTTTTAAATCATTATTTGTTCCAACATATGGATCAACTCTTTCATAGTCACTTGCATCATATCTATGGTTTGATTGACTCCATACTATTGGACTTAGATAAATAATACTAGCTCCAAGACTTTTTATATAATCTAGTTTTTCTTTAATTCCTTTTAAATCTCCACCATAGAAATCGGCATTCCAAATTCCTTCTTTGTTTGGTCCAACAATCATTTCATCATCAAATGATGAATAAATTGTTCTTCTTGGCATTTCTATTGGTTTATCACTATTTCCTCTATTAAATCTATCGACGAAAATGTGATACATTATTTTACCTTTTGCCCATTCTGGAACATCAAAATTAACACTCATTTTCCATTTTTCAGAGATTGATGGTGAATCATGCTCATTTCCTTCTTTTTTTAGGACTTTATGTTGTCCATTAGCAGTAAATGAAAAATGATAATGATATAGTGCCTTTGTTTTCAAAAAGTATTCTGTTTTAAAATAAACCATACCATTATTCTTATCTATAAAATTTAAAGGTATTTCTATATTATCAGTTCGAGATTGCACAATAAGTTTCACATTATCTATAAAACCTAGACTCTCAGGTATTCTAATTTCTATTTCATAATTATTTCCATCTTTGCATTGACTCTTTTTTATAATAGAGAAATCTACTTTATCTATATTTCCATTCATACCATCACCTGTACCCTATATACTAATTATAACTTTAAATAAATATAAAAAGCAAGTACATCAAATAATCGTAAAAGATAATGTTTTAATAATAACTAATCAATTTATAAATAAAAAAAGAGAATTTTAAAATTCTCCTAGTGTTTAATATCTTTCTCTTAATTGTTTTATATATAAATTATCTTTTTTATATATCCTATCTCTATCCACTAATACTAATGGGCATTTTTTAAACCATGCTGGAACTCTTTCAGGATTTCTACAATCAGCATCACGATATGTATCTAGTAACATAGTATTTTCTCCACAAACTCCATGTGTTAATGTATCTGTTCTTCTATATCCTAATCTATCAAGTTCTAAATCAAAATATCCAAAATATTTTGGATCAATATTATCAGCTTTTCTTGTCAAATACTTTTGTACTTCTAATCCTCCGTTAACTATTCCTTTTTTATTCCTTATATATTTTTCTTCATAATTCTTAATAATTAAATAATTATTAGGACAAATAATATCTTCGTAAGACCATTTTGTTTTAACAAGTTTTATTACATAATCTCCAATTCTATAACAATCACAAGTAGTTCCTCCACCAATATACCCGTACTCTTTACTTCTACTTAGTTCCATATATTTTTCAGTCCATTCTTCAAGTAATTGACCTAATCCACAATGATATATTGATTCTAATTCACTATCTTTATCTTCTTCAAGATAATACCTTATACGATTAGCAAATTCATCTAATAATTCTTTGCTAATTTTTGCTTTATGTTTCAAATATAATGTATATCGATAATCAGCTGATGTTATAAATAAAGAATCCGAATCTTTATTAAATGTATTTTCTTTTTTTTCTATATTAAGATCTTTTAATGACGCATATGTTTCAGAATCAAAAATCCATTCTTCTTTTAATAATTGAGAAGCAATATAATTATATTTATAATCTTTAAGAATATTATTTTTTAATTTTTCATAATCTTTTTCTCTATTATGTGTTAACAATAATACTGCAAGTTTTGATATATCCTCAGGATTCATTAATTGAGGCGAAAAAGAAAGCTGTTCATAAGGCTCATATGTAATTGATGTTGTATATTTAGTAATATCATCATAAATTATATCTATTTGTTCTTTATGATTTCTAATTAAATAATCCATAAATAAATATCTAGTATGTAAATCAGAATACCTTGATAATCTGTGCAATAATACTTTGTTATTGCTGTTAAAAGCATATTTAAAAATCTCTTCAAGATATTTTTCATCTGATGTCGAAGATAAAAAATAATCAAAGTTTTCATATAATATCTTCAAACCTAAAGGAGAATTATTCAGTAGATTATTTAACATATTTGGAGTCACATTTTTTATATTAAATAAGCTATAAGCATCATCTATAAATTCTGGTATATCATATATTACTGAAAAGCAAAAAGATGGTAAATCTTCTTTTAATTTTGGAAGAAAACCATTAATTATTTCTATTCTATTAGGTGCTTTTCTAACTAGTTCAATTAAATGATTATAATCATATTGTGTACATTTATAAACAAAGTCTACTTTACCTTCTTTTAAATACTCTAATGGATAAAATGCCATATAATTCTCCTTTTTGGTAGATTATTATAGCACAAAAAAGAAGATATAACTATCTTCTTTATAATTGATTGTTGAAATAGCATAAATGCTACTTTATATCAAATTCTGCATATATAGTATACGATCTTGATTCTGGACTGTTTGCTTTTCTTAAATCACTTTTAACCAATCTATATGTTCCACTTTTTAATTCTCCATATCCTAAATACCAATTAACGATAAATTCTTTCTCTTCATGTGGTTTTAAAGAATAAACTATAGAATTCCATGTTAATGGATCTCCTGTCAATGTATCAATTTCTTTCCATGATTGATTTTCAAACTTTTCAATAGTATATGTGGGCCCATAAGCATATTCTTCATCTGTAGTATTTTTTATTATGAATGTTGCTCCTTTAGATAATCTTGAGTCTTCTTTTACTTCTAATAAAACATTACCAAAATTTTTTTGTTCAGAATTTCCATTAGGTTTTAATCTCTCATCAATTTTTATATTACCACCAACTCGAATTTCTAAAATCTTAAGTTCCCAGCCATCTTCGTAACCAGTAAATGATATTTCACTTGGTGTATGAACTTTAGTATATTTATACAAAATAGCTTTATATTCTGTAACACCATTTTTCCATTTAGTAGGTATTGGTATTAGCATTATGATAAAAATTACAATTACAATAATAATTATTTTTTTTCTTTTCATAAGACCTCTTAATCAATATGTACTTTATAATCCTTTACATGTGGCCACCCACCACTTACGTTATTTTCAGAAACGTAAAAAGTTAAATCCATATCAATAAACTTTTCGAAGTCTAATTGTTGATTAGAATAATTATTCATATATCCAAAATATACATCATAAGATTCTCCTGTTTTAAATTCTATATATGGAGAAGCCCATTTCCCTTCAGAGTCAGAAATAATAAATCTTCCTGTCATTTCTAAGTTATTTATTTTTCCCAATGGTTCGATTCTGATTTCTTTTTTAGAATTATTTTTTACATTAAAATGAACAGATGGATACTTTCCTTTCATAGTTTTCTCATAATAAATAATAGTAATTCTTTCATCATCAATCATTGTTGTTCCTTTGTTTTCTAAGTTTGTGTTTTCTTTTTCTTCTTTTTCTTGTTCAATGTTATTTGAACTTTTATTACCACAGCCTGTTATACCTACAATAAAACAAATTAATAAAAATACAATAATATTTTTCTTCATGTTTTCATCTCCTTAATTATTATATCATATTCTTTTTTAATAGTGATATCTGTATAATTGTATGGTCATCATAGCCAAGAGTTTCTAGAATATACCCAGTTCTTTCTTTAACAATTTCTACATGTTCATATTTATGTTCTATATCCCATTGCACGTAATGTTTTATTTTGTTCTTTTATATTATTTTTAACTTTATTGAATAAGGGAAAGCAATCTTTATTATCATAAACAGATAATACATTTTCTTTCACTTCTGTATTAAAATTTTCTTGCATCTAATACCTTCATATTTTTATTATCTAATGGCATTATACCATAAAAAAGAAGAATCTTTATTTTCCAAATATATTAATCTTTCGATTATTTTTTTAAATTAAATTCGTATATTTTATAAATTGATTGTGATATTTTACCGCAGTATAAATTATTAAAAATAAATTTTGTTAATCCATGTAAATTATTATCTTCTTTCCTAATTAAATGTGTTGCAACATACTCTAAATTATTATTTAATTGTAAAAATTCTTCAGGATTATTAATTCCATATTTTATCTCAGCATTCATTTGATTAACTGGATTCTTTATTTTAGACCTTTTAACTCCTTTTTTTGAGTATGCATCAAATAATAAATGAACATCTCCTAATTTATTATTTATTTGTGTAACTAATTCTTTTATTTCTTCTTCTTTTAAATACATTGTTAATCCTTCAGCAACTATCATTATATTATCATTCGTTTTTATCTCTTCTAACCATTTATAATCTAATACTGAACTACCTATCATTTTATGTTTTGAATCTTCTTCATAAAATTTTTTCCTTACATCAATTACATTTTCATAATCTATATCATACCAAGTATCAAAGTTTTGATTTACTCTTAGACATCTTGAATCAAGTCCACATCCTAAATGAATTATAGTTGCATTGGGATGTCCTTCAATATATTTATTGCATAACTCATCGATTATTAATGCTCTAACACTTATGTACATTGATAACCATTTTGATTGTTTTAATGAATTAAAATCATAATCGATTTTAGATATTATTTCTTCAGCTTTTGGATCATGTAAAAACAAATTTTTTTTACTCATTTTTGCTTTTCCTAATAAAGGAATAAAAAGAGTTTTGCTTTCATTATTCAATTCCATAGTCTACCTCAATACTTACATAAATATTATACCATAAAAAAACGGATTCTCATCCGTTCTGTATATCTTAATATAATGATCTATTCTATTTAATAATATGTGCTGTTATAATTGTATAACTATAAGAATTAATAGTAATCTTAATATTATCAATTTCGCAGTACCAATTCTTTCCTTGTTTATAAATATTACACTTTTTATCTAATACTTTACTTTTACAAAATTCAATCACATTATTTATATATAATTTTAGATTCTTTTTAATCCTATCAATACCCATTTCTGTAGTATGAACTTTATCTAGATTTTGTAATAATACTTCTTTATTCATTTCTATCAAATCCTATAATTAATTATAACATAAAAGAACGAATTCTCATCCGTTCTATATATCTTAATCTTCCAATTATTCTAGAATAATGATATTTGTTCACTATCCTTTATTTCTTTTTTATATGCTTTAATAATATCTTTCATATTATAAAGTATTCCATACTTATCACATTCATTAGTAAACACTTTAT
>OCVV010989275.1_pt1 | contig 12007 bp, 12 predicted proteins | sample 1539721 | NCBI WGS metagenome assembly OCVV01 (sample SAMN02144230, study PRJEB22623) | gut metagenome | biome: sheep rumen | host: Ovis aries | place: New Zealand | reverse complement strand
TGATCCATAATTATCGGACTGGAACTTCCCTTTTATCGTCGCGGCCGAGGCTGTTACATGTCCGTCTGCTGCGAGCTGGAAGTAAGTGGAGTCTACAACGAGCCTGTTGCTCCGGATGGAGACCTGCCCGGCTTCCTGTGAGATCTCACTGGAAATGTCACCCTGCGATACTTTCGACGTGATAGCGTTCGCGTTCAGCTGTATCTGCGCCGAGTTCGCCGCCTCCGCCCGCTGAGCCCGGGACACTTCTGCCGTGATCTGGCTGTCCGTGACCTGGAAGCGGCTCTCCATCTCGTCGTGGAGCGCGTCCAGGCCGTCATCGATATAGGTCGTCACTGACTGCTTATATCTGACGTCCAAAGACTCCGCCTGTATCGTCCCCGCCTTGATGATCTGGCCGTCGAGCTCGCCGGCGGTGATGAAGTCCGCGACGATCTCGCCCGCTGCCGTGATGGCCGTCGTGAACGGTCCGTTCACGCCTGTCGAGCTGTGCCCGAGCCCCGCCATGTTCCAGCGCCAGACGTTCGTCGCCGTCGCCGTGTCGTCCGTGTCCATGATCAGGATCTCCTGCGGGTTCTCCGCGGGATAAAGGACGACGTGGCCGCCGCTGTTCCCGGTGATGGCCGCCGTGACCGCGAGGATACGCTTCTCCATCTTCTGCTTCAGGATCTCCGACCGGGTCGCCGTCTTGATGACGCGCTGGAAGGTGTCCCTCAGCTGCAGGTTCATCTCCTTCGTGAGACTCGGCCGGATCTCGCCCACCTCGATCTCGTTATATCGCTCATGCAGGACGTCGTAGTCCGTGCTCACGACCTTGGCGGTCTCGGTGATGCCGAGCCGGTCGATAATGACGTGGACCGTATCGCAGAGGCCGACGCGCTCCATCGCCCAGAGGTTCTCGTAGTCCTTTGTCCTCGACAGATCTATCAGCGAGAGCTGGATGGACACCTTCGGGAGGTCTATGCCTTGCTGCGCGTACTCCGTCGCCATCGTCCGGAGGGCTGCTTCCGTCGGGATGACGCCATCCCCGAAGCGGTCGGAGAAGTCGACCTCTTTGCAGTAGGTCCGCGGGTAGTTCGCCGCGTTCGGCGTATAGATGACCTTCTCCGGGAGGCTTACAAATACCTCCTCGGCCTCCGTGCCGTCCTCAGCCTCGGGCGTATAGAACGCATACGGGAAGATCGCCGTCGCTACAGAGTCGATGTGCTTCTCCATCTCCGCGTCGATGAGGTTCTTACCGTACCTTATCGTCACACCGTCGTCCCGGCCCCTGGCCGCGTGGAGCTTCACTGCGTACTTGTCGAACTGCAGCTCGCCGCCGAACGTGTCGATCAGCGAGCCCTCGACCCCGCCGAGCAGGGCCCTGACATTATAGACGCCGTGGATATCCATATTCTTCCTTGTGGTGATGTCCGACCATGCCGTATATGGCTTCTGTATCACAGCGTCCTCGATCATGTTCGTGATGGCACCCTGCGGCGTCACGCCGGTCGCCTTGAAGTTCGGGACCGGCGCGGCGTTGAGCTCGTAGCTGATATGCTCGCCGTAGAACCTGCAGACCCCGGCGACCGGCTTCCCGACCTTGTAGATCCGGAAGGGCTGGACAGGGTCCCTGTCGTTCGGCTTCGCCTTCACGAATGCCCCGGTCACCAGCTCATTGTAGAGCCTCCCTTCCCTCGGGTATGCCAGCTCAAGCTCGAAGGTCCCGTTCCTTGCTTCCCGGACGCGGCACTCGGTCGCCTCGGTGAGGAGCCCGCTGCCATTATTTAAAAAGTCTGTCTCAGACTCCGGATATAATACTGGTATCATAAGCTCACCCACCTCGGTATTATCTCGACCCGCGTCACGTTCCCCGCCCAGCTGACCGCGTTCGCGCCGCTGACCAGCCTCGGGAATACCTGCGAAGTCAGCGCCGTGTTCTGCCTTGTGCCGTCCTTGTGGGCCTCGAAGAGCTCGCTGTCGAGCGTTATATGGCCGTCTATCCCTGTTATGGATATCTGCCGGTTATTGATGTAAAGAACGGCCGAGCCGGACCCGTAGAGCGTCACAGCAGGCTTTGAAGTGTACTGTTCGTGATTGTAAATTGTGCCCGCTGCCGTCAGCGTGATCACCTCGTCCCCCGCCACATGGCGCTTGAAGGCGCGGCAGGTGAAGGGGATCTCTATCTTTCCGGCAAGCGCCGCAGCCACGTCCTCGACGCTCGACTGCTGCCCTATATACGCCTCCCTGTAGTAGTTCGGCTCATAAGTGTCCTCAAGCCTGGCGAACTCCACGCTCCCGTAGAGCCACGCGTAGATCTTCCGCGCCAGAATATGGAGGTCCTGCTCCGGATCCGGAAGGACGTGGCAGGTGAAGCGGATCTCGATGTCCTCATACTCCTCGTTGTCCAGCGGGTCGACCTTGTTGTTAAGGATCAGTGTCCCGCGCCCCGGGACCCGCACCGTCTCGACGATCGGGACGGGCGCCCCGTATACGCCGGTCTTGCTCTCGACCACGAGGCCGAAGTCCAGCGAGTTACGGCCTCGGTATGTAAATGAATTGATGTGTTCATAAAAATCGTTAAGCATATACTTTATCGTCCCGGCCGCGCAGCTCCTCGGCTATCTCCATGACTTCCTTGGTTAATTCACGGATATCCTGCTGGCGCTCGTTGTGGAAGTGCTCAATTTTAACGTTTACCTCTGTCTTATGGCCGCCTTTGTCCCGGCTCACAGGCGTGTTCTTTGCCGTATCCGTCAGCGGTGTGACGATCGTCCGGCCGCCCACCTGCTCGATCAGCTCCGGACCAGCCTCCGCTACCATCGCGCGGCCGGCTGTCAGTATGCCGCCCTTTGCCAGGCGCGGGAGGCTCAGATAATCCACATACCCGACCGATACGCCCGGGATGTAGTTTATCATGTCGATCGCGCCGTTTATGATGCCGATCGCGTCGTTGATCGTGTCCTCTATCCATCCGATCACGCCGTTGAGACCTGTCTTGACCGCCCCGCCGATCGTGTCCCCGAGCGTCGTGCCGAGGTCGCTGAATGTCTGGCTGATGCTGTCCCAGAGACCGGAGAAGAAGCTCACCCAGTCGTCGAACACGCGCTTGATGGACTCCCACGCGTCGGAGAACGCCCGGCTGAACCACCCGGAGACGTCCGCGAACACGTTGGTAATATCCGCCCAACGCTCTCCGAACCAGTCGCCGATCCCCTGGAAGACGCCCGTGATGAAGTCATAGGCCTCCGTGAACCTGTCGCTGAACCACTGGCCGACACCTTCGAAGATGCCGACGATCGTGTCCCAGATCGCCGAGAAGATCTCTTTCAGCTTCTGGCCGAAGTCCGTGTCGAGGAACCCGGTGATGAACGCACAGGCGGCGTCGATGAGGCTCTTCGCGAACTCTATCGCAGCGTCGAGCGCCTGGCCGAGATACTCGAAGAACCCGTCGAAGTCTCCGGAGAGAAGTGCGATAAACGCCGTGATCAGATCCGTCACGAATGTGATCATGCTGCCGACCGCGTCGATGAGAGGCCCGACCGCGTTCATGACTCCGGAGAAGATCGCCTCGATGAAGCCAAGGGCCGCCTCGAATACCGGCTTTATTTTCTCCCACAGCGCAAGGAGCGCCGTCCTCAGCTGTTCGAATACCGGCTGCAGGTTCGTCCAGAGCTCCTGTACCTTCGTCTTGACCGTCTCGACGCATTTATTGACCTTCTCGCGGAACTCGTCGTTCGTCTTATACAGATAGACGAACGCGGCCGCAAGCGCCGCCACGATGGCGATCACGGCGGTCACGGGGCCGCCTATGGCCGCGAGAGCGCCCTGCAGTCCTCCCGCCCCGGTCAGCGCCGTCTTCACCTTGCTGACCACATCCAGGACACCTCCGACGCCCTTAGAGAGCTTACCGAAGCCGATCAGCACCGGGCCGAGCGACGCGGCGACCGCGAGGAAGCGGACGACCTGCTGCTTCTGTTCGGATGTCAGCCCCCGGAACCAGCTGGTCAGGTCTTTCACGGAGCTGACGAGGTCCTGGAGCATCGGGGCGACTGCCTCCTGCCCCGCCTCTGCCAGATCCGCGCCGGCAAGTTTCAGGTTATTCATTGCGACCTTTGCCTGGTCTGCAGGGTCAAGGGTCGCGTTGTACGTATCTTCGACCGTCGTGCCGTAGGTGTCCATCGAGGCGGTCAGGTCTTCCAGGTCGAAGCGTCCCTCCCGGATGGCCGCAGCCATCTCCGCCGCGCCCTTCTTACCGAAGAGCTCCGTCGCGATCTGCGCCGCCTCTGTCTCGCTGCCGGCTCCCTTGATCCGGTCGATCGTCTCGCCCAGGGCGTCGTTCAGCGTCTTCCCCTCAGCTGTCGCGTTCTGCTGTGCCTTCCGGAGCCCGGCGAGAGCCGTCGAAGTGTCGACGCCGTTCGCTTCCATCCTTGCCAGCAGGTCCGCCGATTCAGAGAGCCCGAGGCCCATGTCCTTCAGCGTCGAGCCGTTCTTCTCGATGAGGGAATACATCGTGTCGACGGATATGCCCGTCTCCTGTCCCTTTGCGGTCAGGAGGCCGAGGACGTTCCCGGTCTCGGACGCGTCGACGCCGAAGATCTTCATGATCTTGTCGGTGTTGTCGATCGAGCTGTTAAGGTCCGTGCCGTTGATCTCCGCGAACTCGATGAACTTCCGGCTCATGTCCTCCAGCTCCTCGCCGGTCGCATGGAAGCGCGTGTTCACCTCGCCGATCGCGACGCCGGCCGTCTCCGCGTCCATCGGAAGAGAGGCGAAGACCTTGTCCATGGAGTCCTGCAGGCCGTCCAGCGTGTCCCCTGTTGCCCCGGTCTTCGTGATGATTGTATCGTATCCCGTATCGATCTCGTTGAACGACGCCATTGACGCCGCGCCCAGGGCGACGACGCCGCCGGTCACCGGGAGGAGCTTGTTCCCGAGCTGCTCGGACTTCTCTCCGATCTCCGTCGCCTTCTGCCCGATCTGGGCGAGCGGGTCGATCGCTTTCCGCGCCTGCTCTTCCAGGTTCTTCAGCTTTCCCTCCGTCGCCTCGACCTCACGGGTCAGGGCCCTGTACTGCTCCTCTGAGACCTTTCCTTCCTTGAACTGCTGCTGTACCTGCTTCTCTGCGTCCTTCAGGATATCGAGCTGCTGGCGTGTCTCTGTCACGGACTGCTTCAGGAGGTCCTGCTGCTGTGCCTGGAGCTTCGTGTTGCCCGGGTCGTACTTCAGCAGCTTGTTCACCTGCTGCAGCTCTTTCTGCAGGCCTTTTGACTTCTGCTCAGAATCTTCCAGCGCCTTTCCCAGGTTCGTAGTGTCGCCGCCGATATCGAGCGTGATGCCTTTTATATTCTTAGCTGCCATGTCGTTCCCTCTTTCTGTTCTTTCCGTACCTTGCCCGGAGCTTCTCGCGCTCCGGCTTCGTGACTGTCAGCCTCTTGCAGGTCTCGAGGTACTCCCTGCCCTGCTTAGTCTGGCTCAGGTCATAGATATACGCTTCCCGCACCAGATAGAGATAGACGTCGAGGTCGAGCTCCTGGACCTCCCAGAGGCTCAGCCTGGCGAAGTCCATGACCAGCTTCTCGGACTTCATTGTCAGCTCATACGGGAGCCGATCGGCGCCTTCCTGCTCGTAGTGCGGTATTATCAGTTTGGGTCGCGGCTCATGCTCCTCGTGAAGGCTACGTACTGCTCGATGAGCTCGTGCATCTCCTCAATGTCATAGCCCTCAGTGATCTCGTCGGCCGTGATCCGCTCGCCGTTCATGTTGTTGCTGAGGAACTCCGCGACGACACCGCCGAGGGTGTCCATGACGTCGTTGACGGTCGTTTTCTCCGTGTCAAGCTCCTCGAGCGCGTTCATCTTCTCGAAGGTGCTCTTCTTCGGCATCTTGACGACCAGCTTCCGGCCGTCCTTCAGTTCTACTGTAAAAAAGCTCCTCTTCATTTTGTTGAAGCTAAAGCTGAGATTTGCCATAATTTCCTCCTAGATACAAAAAGGCGGCGCGGTCAACCACCGCACCGCTCAGACGGCCCGCCATTACGGCGTAGTGTTTTCTGTGTTTTCTGTTTCTTCCTCTTCCTCGTCCTCGTCCCCGACGATCTCTTCCTCGTAGTGGATCAGTGTGCCCTCTGAATCCATCGGTGACGCCTTGAACTCCGCGTCGACGACCGTTTCCTTATCCTTGGCGAATGCGAGCGTGAAGCCTGCCTCGTTCTGTCCGACGATCATGACCCAGATATCGCCATCGACCGGGTCTTCATGATGGAAGCAGATCACATACTGCTTTCTGCCCTGGCGGCCGATGCCGCCGACCTTGACGATCCGGCGCGCTGACTTTTCCTGTGTCGCTTCTGTCGTGGATACCTCAGCCGTGTCGCAGAGGTACGTGATCGTCGTGCCGCAGAAGGTCATAAGACCGGACTTCAGTGTGACCTCTTCCTCTGTGAGGATCGTCTTCGAGACCTTCCCCATGTCGTCCTTGGCCGTGTATTTTGTCGGCTTATACTCGAGGGTAGCTCCGCCCTGGATGTAGGCGATGAGCGTGTTGTCCACACAGATCTCGTCAACTGTAGGGAGCTCCCCGTCGAACAGCTGCACATGTACGTAACCGCTGCCTAAAATGATTCTTTCGTTATCCATTTGCTTTCAACCTTTTCTGTAAAATCCTGAAATCGTAGCTCGTCTGTACCATATTCTCGGAGCTGATCCCGACCTTCTCCTTCTCATAGTCGATGTCCGGAAGGACCGCAGCCTCGAACGCTTCCTCGAGCGCCGGGTCCGGGTTCCTGTCGGTATAGAGCTCGAAGGAGCCGTCCACGTCGACCAGGAGACGGCCCACAGTGTCGGATCCCCGGAGGGAGTCCCGCCTAAGCCATACGACATAGGGCGGTTCCGGCACTGGTTTCCTCGATGTCTTTTTAAATTCCATGTACGTGATCGGCAGGCCCCGCCGTTTACAGAACGCCTTAGCCCTGACCACGAGCTCCTCCATAGTAACCACTTCGTCAGCCCTCCAGTTTCGCGGCGATCTTGCTGGCCAGAAGGTCCCGGGCGATATCCTCGGCCGGCGCGATATGGACAAATGCCGCAGCGTCGCCGATCTTCCGGCCCCCGCGTCGAAGGACGTGTCCCTTTTCGAGCAGGTGCGTCAGCCTGTAATGTTTTTTGTTATAGACCTTGTAGACGTCCGTATGGATCAGCGCCGTGTATTCCCGCTGCTCCCGCCTGGCAGCCCAGTCCCCTGAGTAGTCGCCCGTGTGTTCCTGGTACGGTCCGCCCTTCTTCAGGAGCTTGACAATCTCCTTGGCGGTCTCCTGGACCGACGCGTTCACCGCCTGGCGGACATCAGTGTTCGCCCAGTCGTCAAGAGCTTCCCGGACCGCGTCGCTGAGGTCTTCCGGGTTGACTTTTACTTTCATACCGTGCCTATCCTGTCACATACATAGAGCTCTATCCTGCCGGAGTCCGTCGGGCCGTAAGTACGATAAATCGAATACTTTTTATCGTCCCACTCGACCTCGTCCTGCCCGTCGTATTCCTCCGCCCAGACCTCCATCCTGTACCGCGCTTTCATCTTCTGCTGTGATGCCTGGAAGGTCTCGTCCCGGCTCACCGGCGTGATCGTCGCTATGACCTCTGCCGTCCGGTCATCCTCGGCCGTCTCGCCCAGGTCTATGAGTTTGATCGCGTCTTCTATCATGTCCCGGCCTCCGCTGCCTTCCACTTCCTGACCTTGTCCTTGACCTTGACCATGATGCGGTCATATGCCGCCAACCATCTGTCATGGTTGGAGTCGAGCGGGTAGAAGGCCCTCACATAGGTCAGTATCGCGTTGATAATGATCGGGTCGTCCGGCTCCTGCAGGCGGGACTCCGGCACCCCGACCCGCTGAAGGTCGGAGAGCACGAAGTCGATGTATGTCTTAATGTCCTCGTCGAGCGCGTTGGCCTTGGTCTTCCGTGCCCTCAGCCTCGCGGCCTGCACAAGTTCGTCGTATGTCATCGCGCCCTCCTACCGGATCAGGATCCCTTCTTGACTCTCAGGAAGCCGTTCTTCGCGACGACCGCGCCGCCGGCGAAGATATCCGCCCTGTACGCGATCTGTCCCTGCTTGAACTTGTAGTCAGTGGACTTCCTTGCGTCGATGTCCGAGAAGATCGCGAGCTCGTAGTTGCTCATCGGGCCGTAGGCCATCAGGTAATCGCCCGCGCTGGCGCTTGCCAGGTCGCCGCAGCCGCTGTTGATGATGAACGGGACGCCGTCGATGGTGCCGGTGTTCCCGCGGTTCACGATCGTGTAGACCTTGCGGCCCTGCTTGTCGCGCAGCTTCGCGAACGCCTTCAGGTCCTTCTTGTTGAGGATCAGGACAGCGATATCTTCGACTTCCTCGTCCCCGCCGTAGGAGTAGATGATCTCGTCCAGTGTGCCGTCATCGATCGCGGTGATCGAGACATCCGTCGCCGTGTCGATGACAGAGGCGTTCGAGCCGCTCTTCGCGTCGTAGAAGATGCCCTTGAAGCCGCCGGTCGCTCCGGTCCCGAGAAGGATCTGCTTCGACATCTTGCGGCGGATCGCCTTGACGACGGAAGACTCGACGACACTGTCATAGTCTGCGTTCGGGAGCTTGATCATCTCCTCCGGCTCTTCCGTGTAGGCCGTCAGCTTCTCTTTCTTGATCTCGGCATAGTCAAATACCGGTTCCATGTCGTGATAGTTCGCGTTCTCGTTTGTAGCCGCTGCGTCGCCGCCGTAGCTTGCCACATAACCGCGCTGGTATGTCTCACCGCCCGGGAGCGGGACCTGGTTGACGCGGTCGACCAGGGAAGAAACGTCATTGAAGAGCGGGTTCACTGTGTTCGCCGTATGCGTCGGGAGCGCCGTCTGTGTGGTGGAGAGCGTCGCCTTGATGCTGTCCGGCCGTGCCGTCGCCTTATATGTGACATGCTTGCCGGCCTTCAGCTGCTCGCCTCTGGCGCTGCGTACCTTGTCGACGACCTCGCCGCCCTCTTCTCCGCCCTTCGGAGCCTGGACAGCTGCGCGGCCTGCGATCTCTCCCAGCTCTGCGCGGGCCTGAGCGTCTGCGATAATTGCCTGAATGTCCTTAGCTTCGGCGAGGAGCGCCTTCAGGTCGTCACCTTCTGCCGTTTTTGCTTTTACATTGATCTCCGCGAGGCGGTCATTCAGTTCCTTCGCGGACAGTTTCACGAGCTTGTCATGTTCCATAAGCCCTTACTCCTTTCGTCGACGTCGCCGCGTCGATCATAATATTTTTTATCTCCAAACGGGCCGCTGCGTCTGCAGGGTCCGGTTCGGGCGTTTTCGTTTCCGGGAGGTGGAACCCTTCCGGGAGATGCTTCGAGGCTTCCATGTATGCCCCGGCCTTTGCCACAGCGCCGATCGCCGGGGTCGTCTCGACATTGAAATACTCCGCGGCCTGCGTGCCGGTCAGCCAGGTCTCCGCCTCGCACAGCTCGCGGATCTGGTCGATCGTGACGCCCTCCGCCAGGTGCTCGCCGTAGATGTTCAACATGCCGTCGAAGATGACGTCGAGGTCGTCGGCCATCTTCCGGAGCTCTTCGGCGTTGCCGTCGAAGTCGGTGACCAGCGGCTTGTGGATCATGAGGAAGCTGTCGGCCGGGATCTTCGGCGGGCATGTCCCGGCGAACGCGATGCATGAGCAGATCGAGCCTGCCAGAGCGTCGACGGTCACGGTCACGTTCGCCTTCTCTCCGTAGCGCTTGATCATGTGGTAGATCGCGATACCTGCCATAGCTGAACCGCCGCCGCTGTTGATGTAGATATTCAGGTCACGGCCGTCGGCCGCTGCCAGCATATTCTTGATGTTGTCCGGGTACTGGTCCTCTGCCTGCCAGGCTCCCCACCAGTCAGAGACGATGTCCCCGTAGAAGTAGATATCCGCGCTCGTGTCGGTCATGTTCCGGATCTCGCAGATATGCGCGTCTCTCTTTTTCGGCATGTCATACTACCTCCCTGTATATTCTCGGCGCTGCCGCCACGTAATAGGCTCCTGCTGCCACCCATACCGGCCGCCGTGCCTCCGGCTCTGCCGGATCCGCGGCCGCTGCCGGCGCGGGTTCCTCCTGCCCCGTCTGATAAAGCGACTGGTCCGTCGCCTTTACGTAGTTCAGCGATACCATGCGGACGTCCCCGCCTTCGATCGGCGGATAATATTGCAGTTCGCGGTACTCGTTGATCGTAATCGCCCCGCGGTCGAACATTTCCCCGCCTACTGTTGCCCGAGTTTGCAGGCTCGCATACTGCAGGCGGTTCGCCGAAAAAATGATCTGATTCCCGAAGCCCCTCTCGCGCTCGCTGAGCAGCTTATAGGTGAACTCAAGCGAGAGCTGCAGCGCGATCGGCTCGATCGTCGCCTCATAGAATGCGTTCCACTCGTTCTCGTTGTACTTTGCGGTCAGGATGTTCTCATTGACGCCGTAATACCTGTAAATGTTCTCACGGAAGAATGCCATCTGTGTCGTCGGGATCGTCGTCTTCGACCCGCTGATCTCGTGGAAGTCCATGGAGTTGTCGAGGCCTGCGATACCGCCCTCGTTGTCGCTCTTCATATAGGCGTCCTGGAAGTCCTTCACCTTCTGCCGGATCTCTTCATCGTCGGCGAGGTCCGTGTACTTCAGATAGCCCTTGAGGTTCGCCGAGCGCTGGACCAGGTTCTTGATGCTCTGGCCGGTCGCGTCGATCAGCTCCAGCGTGCTCCGGAGCTGTATGTCCGGAGGCGTTCCGACGAAGCGCTTCTCGCTGAACCTTGCCCTCAGGTGTATCACCTGCTGATATGGGACCACGTACTCCTTGCCGTCATAGTCCCAGAGGAAGCGGAACAGCAGGACGCCGTCCTCGGCCTCGTAGATCCGGAAGGTCCTGACCGTGACCGGTACGATGCTCGTCACCCTCGTGTAGTCGTCCGAGTAGAAGACGACCGCGAACGCGTTCGACTTCCTGACCAGCGTCGCCGCCATCTTATAGAGCGCGTCGTAAGACGACATCTCAGGCGCCCATCTGAGGGCCAGCAGCTTCGCGAGCGAGTCGTTCCGGATCGTCATGCCCTTGGAGTCGTGCCGGATGTACTGGGGCGAGAGCTTCCCGACCTGCGTCGCTATCGCGTTCGAGACAGCTCCGATGATGTCGGACTCGTCCATATTCCCGTTATATGACCCGGCCCACTCGCCGCTAAAGAGCACCGCAGCCCTGTATTTGATGTGTTTGGCGAGCAGATAGTCACCCAGGGAACTAAGCAGCCCCATCCTTTACGCCTCCCTTCTCCGCGTTATATGTAATCTTACAACGGTCGTTAAAAATTTTCTGACCCAGTCGTCAGGCGGCATTTTTCAGGCGCGCCCCGATCTGCTTGTGGTATTTCATCTTCATGGTCAGCGCGTCAAGGACGGCGACCGCGCCGTCGATGTGCGACCGCTTCGAGATCTTGACCGGTTTCTTCCGGTCGTCCTCGCTGTTCTCCTTCAGCGCCACGTTCAGAAGGTGGGACATGAGCAGGTTGTTCTGTCCGATCCTGTACAGGCCGTTGAGCAGCCCGCCCTCGAACTCCGTGATCACAGGCGTGAGGTTCGTGCCCTGGTATACGTCGTCAGTCGTGAAGCCTGCCTTCTCAAGGTCCTGAATCAGATAGTCCGCGCTGTACCGGTCGTAACCGATCCGGAGCGGGATGATCTTGTACTGCTTTACCAGGGCGACGAGCCAGTCATAGACCTGATGATAGTCGACCGTGTGACCGGGAAGGACGACCAGGTCGCCCTGCTCCCTGTAGATGTCGTAGGGGATGCCTTCCTCCTCGATCGCCACCTTGTACCGTTCCTCCGGCATGAAGAACTTGCAGAAGATGTAATTGATCCCGCCGCGCTCGATGATGATGCAGGCAGCCGTGAGGTCGGTCGTCTTCGAGAGGTCGATGCCGGCGACACATTTGCAGCCGCGGAAGTCCTCGAGGCGGTACTGCTCGCATTTGCAGGCCGCGACCGTCGCGAAGTCCAGCCAGG
>OCVV011328010.1_pt1 | contig 12009 bp, 7 predicted proteins | sample 1539721 | NCBI WGS metagenome assembly OCVV01 (sample SAMN02144230, study PRJEB22623) | gut metagenome | biome: sheep rumen | host: Ovis aries | place: New Zealand | reverse complement strand
CGGCGACGTCATCAAGCGCAAGGTGACCGAAGGCGACCGCACGTGGAACGAGTACTGGATCTGCGTGCGCCCCTCGTTCGACCCCGAGGGCAAGAAGAATAGCCACTGGGTGAGCGTATCACCGCTGCCCGCGAAGAACATCGCCACCTACACGGCCAGCAACGGCAAGACCTACGCCGTGCCCACCAAGTTGGGACAGGACGACAAGCAGATGGAGAACCTGGCCGAGATGCTCTACGCCATCTGCTACCCCGGCCAGTGGGAGCAGCACATCAATGACAACCCTGACGGCATTATATTCAGCGGCATCGACATTTTCCAGGACTTCCACCGCAAGAACATCATGTACTTCTCGAGGGAGTTCTGGGAGCGCGTGCAGAAGGGCTGGGATGAGACAAACTACGGCGGCAAAGCAGACCTGTGGCATCTCCTGTTCGGCTTTAGCAAGGGTGAACTATTAGTTGACAGAGGGCTGCACCTGCTCTACTACGGCTACAAGTGGAAGTGGAGCGTGTCCAACAGCCTGACGCTCTACGAGCAGGTGTTCACCCCCACAGGCAATGGCAAGAAGAGCAACATGCACAACATGAAGAAGCACACCATCAGCCACGACGTCATCGACAAGCGCAACGACGGGCACGACATTCATGTGAACGTGCTCACGAAGTACACCGAGGATCATCCCTATCTGGACAATGACAACCTGCGCAGTAGCGACGGCACCCAGAAGTTCTTCGGCGAAGACTATTCCCCGCACTACATTATCCGCTTCGCCTCGGGCGAGGAACTGGCCAAGCAGAGCGGTGCCGCCTACGACAGGCGGACGAAGATAAGCGGCTTCGACGACGTCTACGTCTATACCAATAAGTACGGCCTCGACGTGAACAAAGGGTGCGAGAAGCGCGAGGACATCCAGAACGGAGTCCCAGAGCCGCTGAAGAAGGCCGAGATGTACAGCATCTTAGGCAGCGACGGGCAGTTCTACACCTCGGTGGCTGTCGCCGAGCGCGCCAAGGTGAAGCCTGTGGGCGTCGTCGTGGACATGCAAAAGGCCCAATACCCCGTGGAGGACGGCACGCAGTACACCGCGCTGGTGATGGGCCTGCAGGACATAGACGAATGCATATTGCTGGAACCATCGGACAAGGCCTGCCAGTTTGATCATCCCAAGAATTTGGAAGACAATCCCAAGAACGGTCTGGCCAAAACCAGAATCATGCAACAGGGCTGCGGAGACCTACAGCATGTTCACCCCGCTGCCCTGCGCTGCCAAGACTATGCCCCGGAACTGACGAAGGAGGTGCGCGACCAAAAGGGCTTCAGCGAATGGTTCATACCCAGTTTTGGGCAGGTGGTAGAATCCATAGAATGCGCCAGCAAAAATAATATAGCACGTGATTACGGGAATTTCCAGACATACGACAATAGCAAGAGCGAAATAGACTTCCTCCGCGAATACCTCACGCCCTCTGGTGCTGCTGCATATATTCCCCAAGGCTACTATTGGACTTGCTCTTTCTTGTCGACGTCCACAAACTACTGGACTTACATACGCTTCGATGAGAGCAGAGTCAATGACAAAAAGAATGGCACCATCTCATGGATGAGCAGTAAGGGAGATTCCTCCTACAAGGTGCGCCCTGTGCTCGCCTTCAGACATCAGGCAGAATAATAATATAATGTATAGACAATGAACAGCATGAAAAAACTGATGAATCTCTGGCTCGTGGCCGCGCTGCTGTGCGGCCTCGGCCTGGGCTTCGCCTCGTGCAGCAGCGACGACGACGATGCGCCCGCCACGCCCACCGAGGAGCCTATCAACGGCAAGCCCGGCGACGCCGCCCCCGACGACGTCAGCATCGACGACGAACTGAGCCGCCTGCTGAGCGAGCACAACGGAGCCGAGGACTCCATCTACTTCTTCCTTGAAGAGGCAAAGAAGGCGGGCAACTTCCTCTCCGGCAAGTACCAGACCTGCCGCTACACCTACCTCTCGACAACCGCCGACGGCCAGCCCGTATGGCTCACGGGCCGCATGGCGTGGCCCGAGGACGGTGACGCACGCTACATCATCGGCGGATGCCACGTCACCATGACCGACAACAAGGGCTGCCCCTCGATGAGCACCAAGATGACCAGCGACTGCGGCGTCACCTGCATGCTCTTCGCATCAAGGGGCCTCGTCGTCTTCCCCGACTACGAGGGCTACGGTGCCACCATCGACCGCGCCCATCCCTACCTCTACCAGGAGGCCACCGCCCGACAGGTCATCGACGGCATCGTGGCCGCCCGCCAGCAGTTCCTGGAGAAGCGCGGCGGCACGCTCAGCGATGACTACCGGACCGTCATCGTGGGCTACTCGCAGGGCGGCTCCGTGGCCATGGCCACCCACCGCTACCTGGAGCAGGACATCGACGGACGGGCACCCCTGGCCGACGACCTGCGGCTGGCAGGCTCCGTCTGCGGCGACGGACCCTACGACCCCGTGGCCACCCTGCAGCAGTACGTCGACGACAACCGCCTCTGCATGCCCGTCGTGGCACCGCTCATCATCAAGGGCATGTGCGACGCCAACCCCTACGTCGCCGGCAAGTACACCATCGACCAGTACCTCTGCGCCGACTTCCTCAACTCGGGCATCGCCCGCTGGATCAGCGACAAGAGCCTGAGCACCGACGACATTCAGCAGCGACTGTGCCAGTACAGCACCGACCACTCGACGAGCACCCACGAGTACACCGTCGCGCCAGACGACAGCATCTTCGTGATGTACGGCTTCGCCCGCGAGAGCACCGGCTTCTTCAGCAGCGAGGACCGAGGCTTCCAGCCCATCACCGCCGAGAACAACGAGCGCTACTCATGGCGCGAGAACAACGGCGACCGCTATGCCACCGCCGGTGCCACGCTGCGCCCCGAGGTGCGCGCTTACTTCGGCAGCGATGGCTCGACCGCCGCTTCGCCCGCCATGACGGCCATCCGCCAGGCCCTCGACATGAACAACCTGACCCAGGGCTGGCAGCCGCAGCACCCCATGGTGGTGTTCCACTCGATGCACGACGAGGTGGTGCCTTTCGTCAACTACGAGCGCGCCCGCCAGGCCTTCACCGGCGAGCACTTCCACGGCGTCACCTACGACACCAACGTGCAGACCCACGTCAGCACGGGCGAGAGTTTCTTCACGCTCTACCTCTCGTACTACGTCAACGCCCTGCGCAACGGCGAGGCCCTGCCCCGCGAGCGCAACGTCGTCGGCAAATGGTAAGCCCTCCACCCTACAGGTCGTAACAATTCAATTATCACACAAAAAAACGAAATGAAAAAGATTCTAATGATGGCCGCAGCCGCCATGATGGCTGCAGCGAATCTCACGGCACAGACCGCAGCCGACACCGTCTATGTGTTTGAGGCCGACCAGCCCGACGTGCTCTATTTCCTTCCTGCACCGCCCGACTCCACAAGTCTTGACTTCGTTGACGACATGCTGCAGTGGGAGTGGAGCAAGACCCAGCGCCTGACACCGCGCGGCGAGAAGGCCAGCCGCGAGTCGATGTGGCAGGCCGAGGCCATGCGCAAAGTGATGGGCGAGGCCCTCGGCATCGACTCCATCACCGACGAGGCCATGCCCGCCATGTCGCGCCTGCTGGTGAAGGCCTACAACACGGGAAACGCGAACGCCGGCCTGGCAAAAGGCCAGGGATGGCGCACACGCCCCTTCTTGATGATGAACGAGCATTGCTGGGCGCAGTACGACGATGAGCCTTTCCTGGCCAAGAACAGCTCATACCCCTCGGGCCACACCGCCTTTGCATGGGCCACCGCACTCGCCTTCGCCGAGATGTGGCCCGCCCTGCAGGACACCATCCTGCGCCGTGGATTCGAGTTTGGCGAGAACCGTGTCATCACCGGCGCACACTGGCAGAGCGACGTCTATGCCGGCTACCACAGCGCTGCTGCTGCCATCGCACGCGCACACACCAACCCCGAGTTGCATAACGACATCATGGCCGCACGCGCCGAGTACGCCAAGCTGAAGGGACTGCCAGAGGACTACGACCCAGTGGAAGGCACCGACGTGCCCCACGGCGAGATGATCCTCAACAATCCCGTTGACACAGCCAGCTACAGATACATCTCAGACGTGACACGCTACTGGGCCGCCAAGCCCATACGCTACACCCCACGGGGCAAGCAGGCAGCCCACGAGGCAGAGTACAGCGTAGAAATGATGTACGAGGTCTTCGGCGAGGCCATGCAGATGACGCTCTCACCCCAGACGACACCCGCCATCTGCAACCTCATCGACCTGATACTCGACAAGGCCAGCGAGACCGCCGACCGGCTGAAGCCCCTCCGCTTCCGCAAGCGACCCTTCGTGCAGCTCAACGAACCCTCGTTCGTCGCTGGCGACGAGGAGAAGGAGCGCGGCAAGAGCAGCTTCCCCTCTGGACACACCAACCTGGGATGGACTACGGCGCTGATGATGGCCGAGGTGGCACCCGACTGCCAGGACGAGATACTGCGCCGCGGCTATCAGTATGGCTACAACCGCCTCATCGTGGGCTACCACTGGGCTACCGACATCGAGGCCACGCGCATGCTGTCGAGTGCGCTCGTAGCACGACTGCATGCCGCCCCCGAGGTGCAACAGCTCATCGCCCTGGCCTGCGAAGAGTATAAGCAGGTGACCTCAGGAATCGACCAGACGCCCGTCGCTGCCCCCTCGGCTGGCACAACGGGCGCTGCCGACAGCAGCACCGCCACCTACGACCTACAGGGCCGCCGCCTCGAAAAGGCTCCCTCCGTCCCCGGCATCTATATCACCAACGGTCAGAAGACGGTCGTGAAGTAAACCGCCGTCAGCAACCCTGCATACGTTATTCCGACATACATGCATTGTTACTTTCTCAGATTTTATTTGTACCTTTGCATGTCATTGATGATTACCTCTGAGCAGTGGACTTCCCAAACTCCATGCTAGCATAGACAATATAGGAGTCGAGTTGCTTCTGAAATTCTTCAGTCCAGACTACCTTAGCCATGGGTACTTTTCATGAAGTTGTTTCCAAGCATCTTCGGAAGAAATCCACTTCACCTCTCCCTTAGCCAGTCTTTCCTCAAACCTATCGATTCTGGCAATGGCTTCTTCCTCCGAGAACGGACCAAGGCTGGGAAGTCTGTCCCAGTCTATGTCATCCAAATCCTCGTCGGATGCGATGTCGTCATCATACGGTGCGCTACCGGCATCGTAGGTGGAGAATGCTGCGGTGGTGCCGACTGATGGCTCGCAGGCCATGCCTGCGTGGTCTTCCTCTTCTAAAATCGGGTATCTCTTCTTTTCCATACGCTTTGTATTTTGGTGCAAAGATAGGGAATTTGGATGAGAATTCCAAAGTTTCGGGAGGAATTCTTACGCTTCCTCTGTGTCACTATGTCAAAGAGCGATCTTCTACCCCACCCCTAACCCCTCCCCTCAGAGGGGCGGGGAACTATTGGGAAGACAACCTATAAATCGTTTTTTGTATGCTTAAGAACACCAATGACCATTGTCTTAGGCAAAGTGAATATGCTCGAGACAAAACATTTCTTATTTCTTCTCCCTGAATTGTACGGGAGTCATACCGAAGTGCTCCTTCACGTATTTGCCGAAGAAGGAGGGGTTGGGGAAGCCCAACTGGTCGGCGACCTGCGTGATGGTGAGGTCGGTCTGGCGGAGATAGTAGTGGATGTCGTCCATCACCTGCTCGGTGATCCACTCGTTGGCCGACTTGCCCGACTGCTTCTTGCAGACGGCGGAGAGGTACTTGGGCGATATGCACAGACTGCTGGCATAGGACTCGACGGTGCGGTGCTTCACCGGGCTGGAGTGGAGCAGGTCGAGGAACCGCTGGAAATGTCCTCTGGCCGACCTAGCCTCAGAGGGCAGGTGAAGATCGCTGGAGAGTTGCTGCTTCATGGCCCCGCAGAGGCCCAGCATTGCACTGCGCACGAGCGACTGGATGATATCGGTGCGGAAAGGCGTGCCGGCACCCTTCTCGAAACAGAGGCTGAGCATGTCGTAGAAGCAGGTGTAGAAGCGCAGGTCGTCGGCGGTGAGGCTGATGACGTGGAGGCGCTGGATGTACATCACTTCGTTCCAGATGCTCATCTTCTCGCGCAGGAAACTCTGCAGGATCCGGTTGGTGAAGAACATAGCCCTGATGTTGAAGTCGGGACTGACCATCAGGTCGGTGACCACCACATTGGCCGGAATGACGGCCACCTGGTTCTGACGCAGTTCGAGGCTCTGGCCGTTCATCAGCCCCTGCACGCGCCCGCTGGTGCAGATGGCGATGGCACTCATCTGGACGTGGGCTTCGCTGACGAGGGCGAACTGCTGGATGCTGTCGACGATGACGATGTCGTCGTCGGAGTATCCGATGTGTACCGCTTCGTTGGTGGTAAGTGACTGTAGTGAAATCTCTTCTTGAGGCATATCAGGATGCAAAGTTAAGGGTTTTCCGCGAAAAAGAATGTCCTTTTTGGAATTATTTTAGGCTCATTTGGACTTTCTGAGCAAAACAGGCCATATTACGACCCAAACAGGACACACCACTTATGGAGATTTCTGTTATTTTTGCACGCAAAAAGGAACAAATGAATAATGGGATAATGAAAAGAAGTGTTATCGGACTAATGGCACTCTTGGTGCTATGCAATTGCAGTGAGAAGAAGACAGACGGTGTGAAGGCTCCTGTGAGAGTCAAGACGCAGTTGGTGGCGCCAGGTATGGTGGACAACGCCCAGACGTATGTGGGCATCGTGGAGGAGCGTGAGGCGACGGCAGTCAGTTTCACCGGCATGGGCGTGGTGAAGCGGATGCTGGTCAGCGAAGGGCAGGCCGTCGGCCGGGGGCAGTTGATAGCCGAGATGGACGACACGCAGGCCCGCAGCCTGGTGGCCGGAGCCGAGGCTCAGATGGCGCAGGCCGACGATGCGCTGGCGCGCTTCAAGATGCTGCACGACAACGGGTCGCTGCCCGAGGTGCAGTGGGTGGAGATACAGAGCAAGGTGGCCCAGGCGCGTTCACAACTGGAGGTGGCCCGCAAGAATCTGGCCGACTGCCGGCTGACGGCCCCCGTGGGCGGCATCGTCGGGCGCAAACTGGTGGGTGCCGGCGAGACGGCGCTGCCCTCGCAAGCCGTGGTGAGCATTCTTGACATTTCGTCGGTCAAGGTGAAGGTGGCTGTGCCGGAGGCGGAGATCGGCGGCATCAGCGCCAGCACCCCCACGAAAATCCGGGTGGAGGCCGTCGGCGGCAACTTCCAGGGTGGCAGGATAGAGAAGGGCGTGGAGGCCGATGCCCTCACGCACACGTACGACATAAGAATAAATGTGGACAACAACGGTCAGCGACTACTGCCGGGGATGGTGGCCAGTGTGCGTTTCGTCTCTGAAGGGTCGCAGGCCGTCGGCGGCAGGATGATCCCTGTGACATCGGTGCAGAGAAGGGCCGACGGCAGCCTGTTCGTCTGGACTGTTGACGGGCAGAAGACGGCCCGTCGCACAACGGTCGCCATCGGCCATACGGAGGGCAACTACGTGCTCGTCACCGACGGCCTGAACATGGGCGACCGCATCGTGACCGAGGGCTATCAGAAACTGAGTGAAGGGACAAAGGTGATTTACTAGCCCCCCAAGTTAGGGGGGAGGGGTCTGAACAAGCAAAAGACCTCTGGCAATCAATTTATATCAAGATGGAAACAAGACAATACACAAATGCGGGTTCAGAACCCCAACCCCCTAACTTAGGGGGCTTTGTTGGATGGCTCCGATGGCCACTGGAGCACTACAGCATCACGCTGCTCATCATCACTATACTCTTCGTGCTGGGCATCTACGGCATGTATGTGATGCCGAAGGATGAGTTTCCGCATGCCACAATCCGTCAGGGGGTGGTGGTGGCCGTCTACCCCGGTGCCACGAGCGAGGAGATAGAGCAGCAGGTGGCCCGTCCGCTGGAGCGCTACCTGTTCACCTACGGCGAGGTGAAGCGCGCCAAGACGACCACCACGTCGCAAAACGGCATGTGCATCGCCATGGTGGAACTGAACGACGACGTGAACAACAAGGACGAGGTGTGGTCGAAAATCAAGCATGGCCTCAATGCATTCAAGGCGCAGTTGCCCTCAGGGGTGCTGGCCATCGTGGTGAATGACGACTTCGGCAACACGTCGGCCCTGCTGATAGCCATCGAGAGCAGCCAGCGCAGTTATCGCGAACTGAAACAATACAGCGACGACCTCAGCGACCGTCTGCGCCGCATCCCGTCGGTGGCCAATGTGAAGATGTTCGGCGAACAGAAAGAGCAGATCTCGCTCTATGTCGACCGCCAGCGACTGCAGGCCTACGGCATCGGTCAGCAGATGCTCTTCAGCCGGCTGCAGGCCCAGGGCGTCACCACGATGAGCGGCAGCATCAGCGACGACGACCAGCAGGTGCCCATCCACATAGAGCCCACGGCGAACAGCGTCGAGGAGATAGCCAACCAGATCATCTTCAGCGACCCCGCGACGGGCAAGGTGGCCCGCGTGAGGGACGTGGCCCGCGTAGTGCGCGAATACGACGGCAATGCAGCGCGCATCGAGCAGGACGGACACCCCTGCGTGCTGCTGTCGATGGAGATGACGGCAGGCAACAACGTGGTGATCTACGGCGAGGAGGTGGACAAGGTGCTGCAGCAGTTCCGGGAAGACGAACTGCCCGACGACGTCACCATCACGCGCATTGCCGACAAGCCGAAGGTGGTGGCCATGAGCGTCAGTTCATTCCTGCGCGACCTGCTCATCTCGATGGCTGTCATCATCCTCGTCATGATGGTGCTGTTCCCGATCCGCTCGGCCATCGTGGCGGCCGTCACCATCCCGCTGAGCACGTTTGTCTCTGTGGCCATCATGTATATGGCCGGCATCGAACTCAACATCGTGACGCTGGCCGCACTGATCGTGGTGCTGGGAATGATCGTGGACAACTCGATCGTGGTGATCGACGGCTACCTGGAGTACCTCGGCAAGGGCTACGAGCCGAACGAGGCTGCCTTGGAGAGTGCCCGCCAGTATTTCATGCCGATGATGCTGGCCACGGTGTGCATCTGCGCCATTTTCTATCCCTTCCTGCTCACGTTCAAGGGCATGTTCCTCGACGCCCTGCAGGACTTCCCCTGGACCATCACCATCAACCTGATGGTGTCGCTCCTGCTGGCTGTCACCGTCATCCCCTTCCTCGAGGTGCGCATCATCAAGCCCGACAAGGTGAGTACGGGTGGAAATGCCATCACCAAGTGGGTGCAGCGCACCTACGAACGTGTGCTCGACTGGACGTTCCAGCATCCGTGGCTGACCATCAGCGGCGGTATCGGTGTCATCCTGCTCTCGCTGCTCATCCTGCCTACGCTGAAGATACGTCTGTTCCCTTACGCCGACCGCGACCAGTTCGCAGTGGAGATATTCCTGCCTGACGGCAAGGGGATAAAGGAGACTGAGGCCGTAGCCGACTCCGTCTACAGGGTGCTCCGTCCCGACGAGCGCGTCACGGGCATCACCTCATTCCTGGGCTGCTCGTCGCCCCGCTTCATGGATGTCTATGCGCCGCAGATGGCCGGCAAGAACTTTGCACAGTTCATCGTCAACACGACGTCGGACAAGGCCACCCTGGAGTTGCTCGCCGAATACCAGCCCCGACTGAGCGAGGCTTTCCCCAATGCCTACGTCAAGTTCAAGCGGCTCGACTACATGTCGGTGCCCGAACTGGAATACCGCTTCTATGGCGACGACCTCGACTCGCTGCACGTGGTGGCGGAGCGGCTGATGGAGCGGATGCGCCAGATGCCGGAACTGGAGTGGGTACACACCGACTTCATGCAGCCCTATCCGATCATCAATGTAGAACTCGACCCTGTGGCGTCGGCGCAGTTGGGCATCACCCGCACCACTGCGGCACTGGCGCTCAGTGCCACGTCGAGCGACCTGCGCATCGGGCAAATCTGGGAAAGGCAACGGACAGGCGAACACGGCTCGGAAGCGGGTGACTACGAACTGCCTATTGTGGTGAAGGACAATGCCGACATGACCTATTCCGACATCCAGAACCTGGGGCTGGCCACTCCCGTCAGCATGCTCTCGGGCGGACTCCACTCCACCAACAGCACCGTGCCACTCCGGCAGGTGGCGCGCGTCGGCCCGAAGTGGTCGGAGAGCCGCATCATGCATCGTGGCGGCGAGCGCTGCATCACGGTGACGGCGCAGTTCGCCCAGGGCGTCTATACCAGTCCTGTGGAGCAGCGAGTCGCAAAGATGATGACTGACGAGATACAGTTGCCGCAGGGCGTGCGCTGCGAGGTGGGCGGTGAGATAGAATACGGCGACGAGGCACTGCCGCAGATCTTTGCCGGCATCAGCATCGCCATGCTCATCGTGTTCTTCTTCCTGCTCTTCAACTTCAAGAAGTACGGCATCACCACCGTCTGCATGGCTGCCCTCGGCCTGATGATACCCGGTGCGCTCGTCGGTCTGGGGCTGATGAACCGGGCCCTTGGCCTGACCTCCATCTTCGGGCTCATCACCCTGATGGGTATGATTATGCGCAACGAGATCCTCATCTTCGAGCACGCCATCGACCTCATAAAGAATAAAGAATTAAGAATGACTAATGAAGAATTTGCTACCGCCATCACACGACAAACACACAACGAACTGGTCAGAAAGGCGGCCTACGATGCCGGCAAGCGCCGCATGGTGCCCATCTTCCTCACCACGGCCACGACCGCCGTCGGCGTGGTGCCGATGATCATCGCCCAGAGTTCGTTCTGGATGCCCGTGGGCGTCACCATCTTCGCCGGTGGTATCGGTTCACTCATCATGGTGGTCGTCATGCTGCCCGTCGTTTATTGGAAAGTAAGCATGAAATGAATGAAGAATGAAGAATGAAGAATTTGCTACCGCATCAGTTATGAAGAAGATAATAGCCATCTCCCTATGGTCAGTATGCTGCAATATCATTGCAGCCCAAAGTACCTACACCCTGGAGCAGATACTCGACTCTGCCCGCCAGAACAACATCGCCATCCGCTCGGCCCGCCAGAATGTGGAGGCGGCCAGTCAGCAGCGCAAGGAGGCCTTCACCAAGTTCTTCCCTAACGTCAGTGGCACTGGCCTGTGGTTTAATGCCAACAAAGGCATGGCACAGACCACCATCAACCCCTCAGAGGTGATGCCGCCGGCACTGGCCTCATCGCTGGCCAACTCACTGCCCGCGGAGGCACTGGCCGCTCTGGCCAACCCTGTCAGCATCTCGATGATGAAGAATGGCACCATCGGTAGTATAACGGCCATGCAGCCCCTCTTCGCCGGAGGCCAGATCGTCAACGGCAACCGGCTGGCGAAGGTAGGCGAAGAGGTGAGCCGGCTGCAACTGCAACTGTCGGAGAACGAGGTGGAAAAGACGGCCGAACAGTACTTCTGGCAGATGGTCTCGCTACAGGAGAAGGCGAAGACCGTGGCAGCCGTCGAGGCCATGCTCGCCGACATACACAAGGATGTGGATGTGGCCGTCAGGGCCGGACTCGCCCTCCGCAACGACCTGCTGCAGGTGGAGTTGCGACAGAACGAGGTGGAGAGTCAGAAACTGAAACTGCATAACGGCATCAGCATCGTCAGACTGCTCCTGGCCCAATACTGCGGACTCTCACAAAGTGAAGAGTTAAGAGTGAAGAGTGAAGAATTTGCTACCGAAGGGACGCAAGAATTTGCTACCGTCCTCCCAACTTCGGCAGGGGAGCCAACTTCGGCGGCAGCAAATTCTTCACCCTTCACGCTTCATTCTTCACTTGCTTCCCTCCCTGAGTATCAGTTGCTGGACAAGCAGGTGGAGGCGACTAGGCTACAGAAGAATCTTGCCGTCGGCCAGAATCTGCCCTCGGTGGCCGTCGGTGTCGGCTATAACTACCACAACCTGCTGGACAACAACCATTCCTTC
>OCVV011356216.1_pt1 | contig 12012 bp, 8 predicted proteins | sample 1539721 | NCBI WGS metagenome assembly OCVV01 (sample SAMN02144230, study PRJEB22623) | gut metagenome | biome: sheep rumen | host: Ovis aries | place: New Zealand | reverse complement strand
CGCCTCATTTCCTGCTTCTTAATGACAGGAAATACAAAACCGGGACCGGATTGTCACTCTACGATCTTGTATATGCCGAGGACTCGGAGGGTGATGATATCACAGGCAGGATCGTTATCGTAAGTGACGGTGGATTTGATCCGGATACGGAAGGGGCGTATGAAGTCACCTACAGCGTTTCGGATGATCACGGGAATACTGCAGAGCATACCATAACCGTTTCCGTAGGTGATTATGATCATAATGATTATGGATTCTTCATTGACGGTCCGGTTATGGATCTTATGATAGCTCACGATCATTTTGAATATGACACTTTGGATGAGAGTCTTGCCGGGGATTTTGATGCACTTTCCGAACTTACAAGTCCCTCCTCCTTTGGAGTAGCATATGACGAGGGTGCCTGCAGCTGTTTTCTGTATACGGTGACATCAGGTTATCTGTATTTCTTCACCAATAAGCACTGTCCCGTTGACAGCTCAGATACATTATGTATCTACGACTGCTATGACAATATGACAGAGATACCTAAGACGGAGATCAGATACCTTAAGTTCCACCCTGAGCATGATGCGGTTGAGAACGGGTATCTTCAGTGGGACCAGCAGATGTTTGCGGTTCCCATATCATATTTTGACATTGATGAGCTTCTCTGCTTCAGGCAGGTTCACATCTCGCCGGATGCCTTTGATGCTCTTGAGCCCGGTGATATGTTCCTGATGAATACCCAGTCCTGGAGAAGATGTCAGAAGGACATCGTGATGGAAAACACCGTATTGTTTACGGATTGTTATGAGGTCACCGCTTATCATTACGATGAGGAGAACAGCATACCTGCTTTGTCTCACATGGTTGTGGGTGAACTGAAGAATGCGATCGGAAGCTGCAGCGGCTCACCCTGCTTTGACAGATATGGCAATTTCCTTGGATTTATCTGGGGAACAACATATGCAAACGGCCCCGAACTTGTTTATCTTGACCAGTTCGTTCCGCTTCCGTATTTCCTTGAATTTACCGATACGATCTATTTCAGATGAAATGCAGGGGCGTTGTAATCAACCGGTGCTTTAAAGTATAATCAGAAAAAACGGAGGAAAAGAATATGGGAGCCATAAAGATAGCTTTGACCAGAGACAGTTTTTGTATGGGCGACGATGTTCTTGCACCAAATAAAAGAACCTATGAATGGCATGAGGGCGACAGGATCGGTCTTTTCAGCATTTTGGAGGATTATATAGGCTGTAATCTTCCCGGTTATTTCTGGCGTGGATTTGCAGGAGAAAAATGGGTAGCGGATGTTAATCTTCACAGAGATGATCTTTCGTTATCAAGAGAGATAACACTTGCTGAAAACTGGGATGAGCTTTTGCGTAAGAGTCATTCTATTTCTTTTATTCACACGGAGTATGAGAAAAGAGAATCTTTGCCATATACCAAAAAAGGTGAATACGATTCATTCGAGGATTCTGAGGGAATTCCCGAATATAATATAAGATAGATCGCGGATCATATGTGTGAAGATAAAAGGGAGGCTCCGGCTTATGTATTGCCGGAACCTCCCTTTTTAAGAGGGTAGCGTACTGTTTTTTATCTGTCCATCTTCTCAAGCAATTCCGTAATGTAGATGAACTGTGCTTTATAGTCGTCAGTCATTACTGCGGGATCTTCGGACAATCTTTCGATGATATCATCATAATCCGACGTGCCTGCATATTCGGAATTCCTGTAGAGCATTCCTACCTGTGCAACACCTGCAGCCCATGATGTGTCTGCATCCATTTCTTCGGTGAACATTGAAGTGGTAACAGGATATGTTCTGAGCTCACTTGTGTTTCCGTCAGGCTCTTTGTATCTGATATTAAGCACACAGTATTCATCAGCGCTTGTAATGAAGGATTCATCGTCACTTCCGTATCTGGATTCGACTGAAGGTAAATCGAAATCAGAACCAACGGGAACTATCTCGTACAGTATTGTTACGGTCTGGCCCGATCCGACTTCTCCTCCGTCCTTGGCATCATCGGAGAAATCCTCTGCAGCCATCTGACGATTCTCGTATCCTATGATCCTGTATGCAGCAACGGTTTCGGGATTGAATTCAACCTGGAATTTGGTATCCTTGGCAACTGTGTAAAGAGTGGACCATATCTCGTTTTTAAGTGCTTTCTCGGCTTCTGCGGTGCAGTCAATGTAGAAATAGTTGCCGTTTCCGTGATCTGCAAGTGCTTCCATTTTGTCGTCCTTGTAGTTGCCGGTTCCGAATCCCAGACAGGAGAGGAAAACACCGGTTTCCTTCTTTTCCTCGATCAGCTCGATAAGTCCCGATTCGGAGGATGTGCCGAGATTGAAGTCACCGTCAGTGCAAAGGATTACACGGTTATTTCCGCCTTCTATAAAGTACTTCTGTGCGATCTCGTATGCCTTGATTATTCCGCCTTCTCCGTTCGTTCCGCCGCCTGACTCAAGGGAATTGATAGCCTGCTTGATCTCTCTGTGCATATCTCCGGTAAGACCTTCTGCAAGAACTTCCGCAGAGCCTGCATAGGTTACGATCGATACGGTATCATTTTCGGTAAGGTTTTCCTGAAGCGTCTTCAGAGCTTCCTGTGCAAGAGGAAGACCGTTGTTCCAGAACATGGAGCCTGATGTGTCTACAAGAAATACGATATTGCTTCCTCCCGAAATATCAACCTTTTCAGCTCTTACGCCTACACGGTACAGGAGCGTATCTTCGTTCCAGGGGCAGGGAACTATGGTCTGGCTGACCGAAAACTTTTCACCGTCTTCGGCTTCCGGATAAGAGTAGTTAAAGTAATTGATCATTTCCTCGATCCTTACAGCATTTGGATCGAGACCTCCGATGGTTTCGTGTTCATGTCTGTAGTAATCATATTGCTCGTAAACTGTTCGTCTGAAATTTGAATATGTTGCCGTATCTACATCGGCACCGAAGGTGGAAAATCTGTTTGATGCAGATACCGTAAACCCGGATTCGGTTATGTAGTTGTATCCTTCAGTATTCCATGGTTCATCGGTAATGATAATAGGAGTTTCGGGAGATGAAACGGCACTTGATACAGTCATGCCAAGATCGGCATCACTGCATGCCTCAGCCTCGTACATAACCATCCCGCCGTTTGTTGAATATAAACTTTGATTTCCAAATAATGAAAAACCGGAATCTCCGTCATCCAACCCGTCATAGTCTTTACCGATTTCTCTGATCCTGTCCCTGATCTCCTCATCGGTATAAGCAGATACGGGATCGGTTCCGGGCTCATCAACAATATCTGCGGTCTTACCGCATGCGGATAACATGAGCATGCCTGCTATGGCAATACTTATGTAAACCTTAAGCTTATTCATCATATTTTTTCTTTTCATAATTATCCTCCCTTTAGACCGGATGTGCATATTCACCAGGAAAGTGTCTCCCTTGTTTATTGCCCTCTGACCTATATGACGGATACAAAAATGCCCGGGTCACAAATATCTTTTTTTTTCGGATTATTTCCATCTTCGAATCTATTTATCCAATATCCGGCTTCCCGTCTGTATGCCGGGCTTGCACGTGGCGCGGATATATGCTCGTTCGAATCTTCGGTGTCTGCGGGAAAATTCCCATCTTCATATGATATAATCTGAATAAACAGAGGTGATGATGACGGAAAACACTAATGAAAATCTTATACCGGTGATCATTGTCGGACTCAGGACCGATGAAAGAGATGATGAATTCGATCATTCCATGAACGAACTTGTCAGCCTGTGCGAGGCCTGTGATCTGGAAGTGATCGTATCCGTGACACAGAAGCTCGATCATCCGGATAATGCCACATGGATTGGCTCGGGAAAAGCTGATGAGCTTGCGTATGAAGTTAAGGTAAATGATGCCGAATATGTGGTGTGTCTGGGCAATCTTTCTCCGGCACAGATGAAGAATCTGCAGAAGATAATAGGTGTCCCTGTTTGGGACAGAACTAATCTGATCCTGGAGATATTCTCGAGAAGGGCGAGGACCCGCGAGGCAAGGCTTCAGGTGGAATCCGCTTATCTTCAGTATATGCTTCCCAGACTGACAGGAATGTGGCAGCATCTCGGCCGTCAGAGCGGCGGCGGAGGAAGCCGTGCGAATAAGGGCGTCGGTGAAAAACAGATCGAACTGGACAGGCGACAGATATCCCACAGGCTCACCGAACTGAAAAAGGAGCTTGCGGAGGTGGAGCGTACAAGGGATGTGCAGCGCTCCGGAAGAGAACGTGACGGCTATCCGCATGTAGCTTTGGTCGGATATACCAATGCAGGTAAATCAACGCTTATGAACTGTCTGATAGGCATGGGCGTACCTTCTGAAGAGAAGGCGGATGAAAAGAAGGTATTCGAAAAGGATATGCTCTTTGCGACGCTTGATACATCAACCCGCAAGATAGCTATCCCGGGAAGAAAGCCGTTCCTTTTGTCGGATACGGTAGGGTTTATAGAGAATATCCCCCATGACCTTATCAAGGCATTCAGATCCACACTGTCCGAATTGAAATATGCGGATGTCTTGCTGATCGTAATGGATTTATCCGATCCGAATCACAGGGCTCACAGAAAGGTGACGGAGGATACCCTCAGAGATCTGGACGCCATGGGGATTCCAAGGATCTATGTTTATAACAAATCGGATCTTCGTGATCCTGATATGAACGTTAAGAATCTGCCGGGAAGCGATACCGTTTATATATCAGCAAAAAGCGGATATGGGATGGCGGATCTTCTTGATGAGCTTGAGAGGATCTTCAGATCGGGTGACCGGAAGATAGAGATCACGGTGCCTTATACATCCGGTGATGTTCTGAACATCATACATGAAAACGGAAATGTCATCTCCGAAAGCTATGAAGAAGATGGCATCCATATAAAAGCAGAATGTTCCGAAGCAGTTGCTGACAGAATTGAAAATAAACTCACACAGTCTTGATGACTAAATCAGCCGGTTTTTTGATGTGAGGCATGACCATGAAGCCGATAAATATCTATGCCCTGACAAGGATCGAAGATCCTGATGTATTGTCCAAGGCAGAAAAGCAGATGTCTAAACGCAGCCGCCCGATCAGGATCAAAGCATGGGAGATCGGGGGGCTTAAGCTTTTGTCCGAAAAGCTCTGTGAATGTCTTCCGGATGCTTTCATGCTTAAGTTCTATTATTCTTACACCATGCAAAGGCTTGGGAAGGAATTCGATCTCCTTCGTATCGGAGAGGATTATATAGTCAATATTGAACTCAAGAGCGGGAATGTTTCCCATGATATGATCAGAAAACAGCTGCTCCAGAACAAATATTATCTCTCCACTCTCGGAAAGAATGTATATTACTACACCTATATAGACAGCCAGGATATGCTCCTCAGACTTTCCAACAGCGGAAAGCTTGTAAACAGCTCCTTTGAAGAACTGGCTATGCTCCTTGATAAACAGCTTGTCTGTTATGAAGGAGACATCGAGGAGCTTTTCAAGGAAGACAAATATCTGATATCTCCCATAACAGATCCCGGAAAATTCTTAAGACAGGAATACTTTCTTACCTTCCAGCAAAGAGATATAAGAAAGCAGATCCTGAAAAGGATCGGTGAAGGTCATATGATTCAGGGATTTACCGGTATTCCGGGAACAGGAAAGACCCTTCTTTTGTATGATATCGCCATGCAGCTCTCAAAGAAAAATCCGGTGTGTCTTTTCCATTTCGGAAGGCGCAGGGAAGAACTGATGCAGCTGGATGAGAGGCTTAAAAGAATTGATTTTTACTATTGCGAAGGCGGAATTGTTCCGGGGGTGGCCGGAAAATACGCTGCGATATTTGTGGATGAAGGCCACGGGATGGGAACCGAAAGCTTTGAGCTTATCAGAAGGTACAGCGCAGCATGGAATGCTCCGGTAGTTATCTCATATGATAATGTTGACTGCGTATCGGAGCGTGAGCGTATCGGAATCGGGGCTCCGGTAATAGAAAGCTGTGAAGACTTTATCGGCTATAAGCTTACCAACAGGATCAGACTTAACAGTGAACTTTCAACCTTCCTCAGAGTGCTGTTTTCGGCTACCGGAACGTTTAGAAGGGATTATCCCGGTGTCAGCGTTTCCTATGGTAAGGACCTTGAAGAAGCCATGAACATTGTAAGGTTCTACGAAGAGGAAGGATATATATTCATCTGGGATAAAGGCATGGATGTATGTAAAGATTCATCCGGTCATTTTCCGCCTTCGGCTCTTACAAGTGCGGAGTGCGGATCCGTTACCGGAAAAGAATATGATAAAGTTGTGATGCTGCTGGATGATTCATTTTATTATGACGATGACAGATTTCTTCGTAACAGGGAATCGGATACGGGCAGCGGATCATCAAGGATAATGAATCTTTTCCATGGGCTTAGCAGGGCAAAGGATAATATTGCTCTCGTGATAATATCAAATAAGCAGCTTTTGGACAGGATCTATTATATATTGCAGAAATAACGGAGCAGAAAGGGAAATTACAATGACTTTTTCCGATGGTTTTTTGATCGGATCAATGGATGATCTGATAAGTGCCATAGACAAAATGGGCTTTGTCCCTTTCTTTGCCAATGAGATCGAAGGCTTTTCCATCGAGGAGCACATTGCGGACGGCTGCTGGTACCATGACGGAGATGATGGATTCTGGCCTGCATGGGAATGGAAGGGCCCGGTCATAAAAAAAGCAAAATGCGCATACGGAAAATTTCTGCGGGGAAAAGCCATGTATGTCAGCTCCAAGTGGTTTCCGGATTTTGCCAATTTCCGCAGAGACGGTTATGACTTTGATGCAAGATATGATGACGGACTTGCACCATATTCGGACAAGCAGCTTTTTGAGCTGCTCGATGCAAATGCTCCGGTTGAATCAAAAAAACTGAAGAAGATAGGCGAGTACGGAAAAAACGGACATAAAGGCTTTGATACCATGATCACAAGGCTTCAGAAGCAGTGCTATGTTGTGACAAGCGATTTCGTGTATTCGACAGATAAGCTCGGCAATACTTTCGGATGGGGAATAGCGGAATATTCAACTCCGGAAAAGTTATTCGGAAGCAGGTTTACTGACAAGGTGTATTCAAGAACACCCGAAGAATCGTATGAGCGGGTGCTTAAGCAATTCAGGAAGATACTTCCGGATGCGGAAGATTCCGAAATTGAGAAGATCCTGAAGTAAAAAAGCTATATGTTCGCAAATAAAAGATCAAATACTGACCGGTGGATAAAATGGAAAATATACAAACAGTAAGATCCGGGATGATTTCATATCCCCACGGCTTTTCAACCAGATACGGAGGAGTGAGCACGGGCATTTTTGAGTCGCTCAATCTCGGGATGAACAGGGGTGATGATCCGGAAAAGGTTAAGGAAAACTATCGCAGGTTTTTAAACAGCTGCGGAATATATGAGGAAGAATTCGTGTGCGGCGAGCAGGTTCACGGGGATAATGTCATGAAGGTCTCTAAAGAGCATGCAAGAAAGCCTTACTGCTATGACAGTCTCTTCAAAGCTGACGGATATGTCACTTCAGAATCAGGCGTTCCTCTTGTTATCTTTATAGCTGACTGTATTCCACTCCTGATGGCAGATGAAAAAGCCGGAGTCATTGCGGCAGTTCACAGCGGATGGCGCGGAACAGTGCAGGATATAGAAAGAAATGCGATAGAAGCAATGCTCGATCTGGGAGCTTCGGCAGAAAATATAAAGGCATGTATCGGACCTGCGATAGGAAGGTGCTGCTTTGAAGTCGGAGAAGAGGTAACAGATGCAGTAAACAGTCTTTTAAACAGAGATGCCTCGGACCTTTATGACAGAAAAGAAAACGGAAAGTTCATGCTTGACCTTAAAGGCGTTTTGAGGGAAAGCCTTATTAACAGCGGGGTAAACCCGGGTAATATAGATATCGTCAAAGACTGTACTATGTGCATGCACGATAAATACTGGTCACACCGCTATACCGGCGGCGAAAGAGGAAGCCTTGCCGCTGTTATCATGAAGCCATAAATTAATCCCTGCCACATGAAGATGTGTGGCAGGGATTATTTAGAAGGAAAAGAGTTTTGTCCTCAGATATCATCTTGTTATCTTAAATTCGTAGAACTCTCCGGGATTGAGAATGACATCACCCACCATCTCGTTGTAATGATCCAGATCGTATCTGAATGTATTCCTGGTGAGTTCTATTTCCTTTTCTCCTGAAGGTGACCAGGGTACGAAATACTGTGTGAGTTTTGCGCTGTCACCGTGTATGTGGATCCTGGCATGTATGGGATGAGCCTGACCTGTTACATGCGCATAGAGGATCATCACATCATTGTCATAATGGAATACGGATACATTCGGTGCAGATACATATATTCCCTTATAATTGAATACCGGCTTTACGGCATCCATTGCCCATTCGGGAATCCTTGCAAGGTCCGAGGGATTTTCGGGAATATTGATGATGTACATCCTTCCCTTTCCGTAGGTGTCCTTGAGGAACAGGGATGTGTGATATTCGCCTGCGCCTCCGTTAAGCAGTGACCAGGACATGTTGTTGGAATGCTGGATATCTGCAAACATAACTTTTGGCATATTCTCAAGATATCCTGCGGGATCATCGGTCTTATAGTATCTGGTCACATTCAGCTTTCTTCCCGTAAGATATGCGCTGCTCAGATCGCTCCAATCATCCTCGGGAGCTCCTGCGAGGAATCCGGGTGTGACGAATGCATAGCCTCCGTCCTTTAAAAATGATTTTAATCTGCTCATTACACCCGTATCACGAAGCGAACTCTGTGTAAGGAGTACACATCCCTTTTCAGGAAATACCGGAGTCGGGGTGAGAGCAAATCCCTGCATGCCAAGGAAATCCTCGATGTGATTCTCGCCTTCGGATGCATAGGGGATATATGCGGGAATTCCTACAGGCTTTCCGGCTTTATCCAGCATCCTGTCTATTCTGGTCAGTTGGAGTCCGAGAGGAGTCACAAGCTTATTATCAAAAAGATCGGTCCACTGGAAAAGAGTGATCTCTTCAGGCTTTGCGAATGCTGAGAGATATCCCTGCTCGAGATAATCATCAACAGGCCAGCACTGATATGTATCAAACCATGTACCCTGGTTTTTTCCGTCTGATGCAGCATCCATCCATCTGACAAGGCTGTAGCTCAGATATGTGGGAAGGTGCTGATCCTGATATGCGCTTGCTCTTGTCTCTGTACCGGTATATACCCTGTCAAAGATATCCTTCTGCACATCGGGTCTGTAGCCTGTAGCATGATATGACTCACGCCAGTTTGGATATTTGATTATCATCCTGATATTCGGATTGACCTTTTTTGCGGGACCGACGATCAGATTCTCGGAAACATCCTTCATGAGCTCTTTTCTGTATTCAACCCAGGATCTGTCTCCCTTTGCTTTGATGCAGTCTTCGCATGTACAGTTTGTAAAATAGAAATCATCAAGGATGACCTCATCAAAAAGCTCTGCGCAGTATTCGGAAACCATTTTTACATGGTCCCTCATTTTCTGATTGGAATAGCAAAAGGTGCCGAACAGTCTCTGGCGCTTTTTGTCCTCATCGGCAAGATCCGGAACTACGGTAGTCATTCCGCCCGAGACCTCAACTCCTTTTGATCTGAAAAAGTCTGCGACCTGTCTTATCTTATCCTTTTCGACGAGGACCGAGCCTCTGTAGGGCTCGAGATAAACCTTATCAAGTCCGACATATTTTTCGATGAAATCGTACTGCTTTTCGAGAGTTTCCATATCCATTTTTTCAAGTATGGAAGCTACGCAGTAAACAGTGAGCTTGAAGTTGTTAAAGTGTGCCATGAACTTTGGTACCCCCTTTTTTGTGATCAAATAAACGTGTGTCCGTTCTTTCATTTTTGGCTCCGGACAGAAGAGGAGAAAGGGCTATATGGAATGCGTATGCATTGACGAGGAATGCTCCGATCCATGCGCTAATCTCAGCATATGCGGTGGCTCTGAAGCCAAGCCTTCCCATGAGTGTGGAGATCACGATCACTCTCAGGAACAGTTCGAGTATTCCGGATGCCATGGGAAGCATGGGCTTGCCCATTCCCTGAACTCCATTTCTTACGACGAAAAGAATATTTACGAATATCATCATGATACCGCACCTTGGCATGAACTCACAAGCAAGTCTGATCTGCTCGCTGCCGGAAAGAAGAACGCCCGCAAGCTTTCCGGGGATAAAGATCATAAGCGAACCTAGAATGATATATGACACGATCGAAATTGAGATGCATACGAACAGGCCTTCACGGATCCTCTTGAACTGACCTGCTCCGTAGTTCTGGCTTGTGTATGCGCTCATGGCATTTCCGGCTGTGGATGCGGGATTCATGAACAGGTTAAGATATCTGCTGCATGCTGAATATGCTGCTGTATAGACAACTCCGTAGCTGTTTACAAAATACTGTACCACCATGCATCCTACCGCGGTGATGGAGTTCATGAATGCCATCGGAAGTCCGTTTTTTAAAAGAGTGGAATAAACGGAGTGATCGTTGATAAAATGTTCTTTTCCCAGGGCAATCACTTCAATATGTCTGAGTCTGTTCAGACAAAAAAGCGAAGATATGATCTGGGCGATTATGGTTGCGATGGCAACGCCTTCAACACCCATTCCCATTTCGAAAATGAATACCCAGTTCAGCGCTACGTTGAGGATCGAGGATATGATGATCGCCTTCAGGGGTGTCTTGCTGTCTCCGAGAGCTCTTAATACGGCGCCGGATATGTTATAGCATATGCCTGTTGCAAGCCCGCCGAATACGATGCGTCCGTATCTGAGGCTGTCTGCAAGTATGATCTCATCCGTTTTCATGAGAACAAGTGCCTTGGGTAAAAAGAGAACGCTGAATACGGAGAGGATCACCGATATGATGACGCCAAGCTGTATGACCGCAGCAAGTCTGTGTCTTAATTCATCGGTGTTCTTGGCACCGAAGCTCTGAGCAATCATAACTCCGAATCCGTTTGCTATACCGAATGAGAATCCTACTATGAGAAAGAAGAGTGAGCCCATATTGCCGACTGCGGCAAGAGCGTTATCACCCAGTCCCTTTCCTACGATCCAGCTGTCAGCAAAATTATAGAACTGCTGAAGCATGCTGGTCATCAAAAGAGGCCAGTAGAAAGAAAGGATTAAATTTGTCGGATTTCCTTTTGTAAAGTCAATTTCGCGGCTTTTCATTTTCCACCTCTGCAGTGCTCGTCACTGCACTTTTTGTCTGTTATTCTGATTCTTTTGATTATACTAATCTTTTGTTTTTTCCTTTGAAATCATTTATTTGTTGAGTTTTGCCCGATTTTTGTTATTATGTTTATATGGGTGCAGAAGCTAAAGAAACCATACATTTTAATACTTCGACGTCAATAATCTTCAATTATGAGGAGAGTCCGGAGACATATCCACTCCACTGGCATAACGCAGCGGAATTTACCGTTGCGATGAAGGACGGATGCAAATACTGTATCGGCGACACCATTTATGAACTGAGTGCCGGAGATATCCTTCTTGCATGGCCGCACCAGATTCACGGAACGGTAAAGATTCCGCAGAACAGCGTTGTTTTTATACAGTTTCCTTCGACAATTCTTGAGAATAATCTGGATCTGGTATCGGTTTCAAGATTCCTTTATGAATTTCATCATGTGTCAGCCAAGGATGATCCCGCACTCGCAAAGTTCATCAGGGACAGGATTGGAAGACTCAAGGAGATACATGATCAGGCTGATCATTTTGCGGAGACAAGATGCAAGCTGTGCATAGGAGAGATCCTTCTTAAGATTGCCGAGCATGTCATGTCGGAAAATAAGGACATTACGGAGCTTGAGGATTCTTCAAGAACCGGATGGAAATATATTCATTCGGCATGTAATTATATCGTGGAGAATGTTACGGGCGAGCTGACCCAGACGCAGGTTGCCGAATATGTAGGCCTCAGTACCTTCTAC
>OCVV011006188.1_pt1 | contig 12018 bp, 13 predicted proteins | sample 1539721 | NCBI WGS metagenome assembly OCVV01 (sample SAMN02144230, study PRJEB22623) | gut metagenome | biome: sheep rumen | host: Ovis aries | place: New Zealand | reverse complement strand
AAGATCGTTGATCTTCTCCTTCTGGCTCTCAGTCAGTGATGCAGCAGGTGCATGAGAGCTCGAATTTGACGAGCCGCTGTCAGAGCTGCTTCCGCAAGCTGCCATGCTTGCTGCAAGTGTCAGCGAGCAAGCTGCTGCGAGGATTTTTTTTGTCATTTTCATCAATAATAACCTCCTTGTGTTTGGGCGGTGTCTCTTACCCGTGAAACACACGCCTGTAGACAGTTTTCGCCCATAAATATAATATCAAAAACTGCCAAAAATATCAATCGGCATTTTGCAATATAAATCACTCGCTATTTTAGCAATTTTGACAATATCATATCATCTTTCTCACCGTATTCGTTTACAGTAAACGTTTTCATTCAAAAATAATACTTAATTCACAAACTTTTTACATTTATGTTTTTCCCGAAAGCTCTTACCATATCCTCGGGCAGTTGAGAGTACACGCAGATACGCTCATCGCTTAACGGTTTTATGAACTCTACCCTTGCGCAGTGCAGAGCGTGTCTGTTTATCAGTGACATATCGCCGCCGTAGAGCTCATCGCCGATAAGGGGCTTGCCGATATGGGCACAGTGAACTCTTATCTGGTGAGTTCTCCCCGTTTCGGGGATAAAGGCACACAGGCTCAGATCTCCGCTGTCAGCAAGCTTATAAAAGGTTGTTGCGGCATAAGCTCCGTCCTCTCTGACACAGCGCAGTATTGCCGACTCACGCTCACGGGCGATCGGAGCACAGATTCTTCCGCCTGCGCTGCCTATACGAGGCATTATCCCTACATATACCTTTTTAATAGACCTTTGCAGACTGTATGCCGCAAGGCTTGACTTCGCAGCCGCCGCACAGCCGCTTGTATTGCGGTCGAGCCTGTTGATACTGCGAAAGGGCAGCTCGGGATATGCCTTGAAAAACTCATTTGCGAGGGTATCATCATAATGCTTCATAGACTGGTGACACGGCATAAAAGGCGGCTTATCGAAAACCATGCAGTGCTCATCTTCATAAAGAACGGGAACGCCCGGCTCTTCCTGCCTGCGCTCCCGTTCAGTCTCCCGAAGCTCAACTTTATCACCGTTGTACACTCTGTCTACCGTTCTGATAAGTGCGCCGTCACGGGTCAGTCCGTTTTCAATGCGCTTAAGCCTGGTTATCAGCCGTCTTGAAATTCCCCTGCCCCGAAGAAGCTCATCAAGTGTTTTTCCGTTCTCATCGGGTTTTACTGTAAGAATCACAGGGTATACCTCCTCCAGCGCTTGATAGATGCTTTAAGCTTGTCCTGCCACAGGTCACCGAGCATTGCCTCTGCAAAGGTGACCTTGCATATCTTATAGTACGGAAAGAGCATAAAAAACGGATAAACAAACAGCAGAAGCGGTATAAACTTCGCAAACGAAAGAATATACATAAGGTAATTTGTGTGATTGCCCTCCATAAGGCGCTTTGAAAGCTTTATCGCCTCAGAAACCTTTGCTCTCGGATTGAGAAGCATTATATAGGGCGCCAGCGCAACCGAAATCAGATACCTTACAAACATACCTATCCATACGCCGGTAAAGCCTATACACAGCATCAGCAAAAGCAGTCTTGCTGAACTCAGTTGATTGCCCCTTGAGCCGTATATAATAAAATACACTCCGAATGCACCGAAAAGCGCAGGTACAAACATAGCGACCTTTCTGAGAAACATATCAATTGTAAACATGATAGCCTTTCTTCCGTAAAGGGACAGATGAGCGTTCAGATACTTTCTTGTTTCTATGAAGTCATCTCCCCTTGCTATATCAAGAAGAAGGCGGTTAAGTATCCACCATTCCTGTATCAGAACAGGCAGAAGAGCTATTGCCGTAAGCACCCAGAAAAGCTTCACATCAGCACTGCTTTTAAAAGCTTTCCACGAAAAGAAGCGCTCCCAGCCCACCTGCTCAAAAATAAGCCTTATAGCATTGAACGCAACAAAAACAAATACCGCTATCGAGAACATGAACATAGACAGCGAAAAGCAGTTTCCGCCGTTATCACGAAACCTTGTTATCGACCATGTCTTTATCTCCTTATTGTTCATATTCTCACCTCCTGCCATACTGCTTATTTTATTTAATGGTGTAATCCTCCTGAAGCTCATACCTCGGCGGATAATTTCCGATTATCTCAAATGCCTCGGAGCGCTGCCACATTGAGGCTGTTATCAGCACCTCAAAGCCCTCCCCGAAGTCACAGACATAGTCTATCGGTCTGCCCTTCGGAACACCGAAGCCCGACATAATATTCATAATCAGTCCCGAATGTGTACACACTCCAACGTAAGTAAGCCCCTCATACATCATATCGGAAATGATGATATTGAGTGCCTCATAGCAGCGGTTCATAACATCTCTGACTGATTCTCCCTTTGGCGGAGGATTGTCAAGTCCGCCCCTGATAAACTCCTTGTACTCCTCAAGCTCCATGAGCTCATCTGCGGTCTTGTTCTCAAACTCTCCGAAATCCATCTCCCTGAGCTGCGGCATTTCTACCGTCAGGCGGTTAGGCTGGAGAATGTTTACTGTCTGCGTACATCTTTTAAGCGGAGAGGTATACACCTTCTGTACAGGGGGATAGTCAAACTCTTCAAGCTTATCATAAAGCTGCTGAGCGCCCTCTGCTGACAGAGGAAGATCGGTAGTGCCGATATATCTGCCCTCGTCATTGGCAGATGTTCTGCCATGTCTGAAAAATACTATTCTGTAGCCCTTCATAGTCTGCTCCTGTTCTTTCCTGCCGCCGATGCTGTCAGGCAGCTTTGGAATCTCTTGTGAAAAAATTAAAAACGGGTATTTACAAAACGATTAAAATATAGTATAATAAAATATGTATGTATGAGGAGGCGATAGTTGTGCATATAACTAACGAAAAAAAATACAATGAAACCATCGGAGAAAGACTCAGACTGATAAGAAAGCAGAAGGGTCATACACAGAATGAGGCCGCTGAAGCTGCCTGTCTTTCGCAGTCTGCCCTATCCGATATTGAGGCAGGAAAAAGAGCCTGCCCGATATTTAATGCTGTAAAGCTTATTGAATTGTACGGTGTTGCTTACGATGCAGTGTTCGGTAAAATACAATACACCGAAGCTCCCGAAATTACTGCCCCTGCAGAGCTTGACTCTGCGGTAAGGCTTTTGTCCGCACTTATTTCGGGAAGCGGCTCACAGGAGCTTATTTTCACCTGCTCACAAAGCTTAGCAGTATGCATCTATGCAGTGTTTAGAAGAATATACCGTGAGAACCCTCACAACAGCGAAAAGCTTTTTGAGATAAAGTACGAGGATCTTTCAAAGCACACAAAGGGCTTTGTTCCCGAACGTGTTATCTTCGAGCTTGAGCGCTGCATAAAGCACTGCGATATAAAAAGTGAGCTGCTTGAGCTGCCCGTTGAACTCAACGCCGAACTCTGTGCTTTCATTGAAAGCAGCGAGAGGATACTCCTTGCCGCAAACCCATTATAGCATAAATTCTTACAAAAGTAAAGTAATATAATGAAAAAAGCCTTGAACAAAAGAGTTATCATTCCTGCGGTGTTCGGCATAGTGCTGATTGCGGCGGGTGTGATAGTCATGAATATAAAAAAGCCTGTGCAGAAATTCTCAAAGGCGTTCTTTGCTATGGACTGCCCTGTCGATATTACGCTCTACTCATCATCTGATTTTTCAGACGATTTAAGAGGGCGCATAAAGGAGCTTGACGCTCTGCTATCGGCTTACGATGAACGATCGGAGATAAACAGGCTTTCTGGTGAGCCTATGAATATCAGTGAGGAGACCTGCGAGGTTATAAGCCGTTCAAAGGAGCTGTACAGTGAGTTCGGCGGCTGTAATATTGCTATAGGCGCTGTAACCAAGCTCTGGGATATAACGGGTGAGCCGAAGGTGCCCTCCGATGAGGAGATAGAGGCTGCTCTGAGCAGCGTTGACATAAACAATATACACCTTGTACGCAGCGGCGGATACAAGTGCTGCCTTGACAACGGCGCCAAGATAGACCTCGGCTGTGATGCAAAGGGCTATGCACTTGACAAGGCGAAGGAGCTTCTTGATGAAAAGAAGCCCGAGGGGGCAGTTGTGTCATTCGGCTCGTCTATACTTTGCTATGGAAAAAAGCCTGACGGCAGCCGCTTTAAGATCGGGATAAAAGACCCCTTCTATCCTGATACGCTCTGCGCTCAGCTTGAATGTGATGCCTGCTTTGTATCAACATCGGGCGGATATGAGCGCTTCTTTGAGGCTGACGGTGTGAGATACTGTCACATTTTTGATGAGAAAACAGGAAGACCCTCGGAGTCTTCACTGCAGTCCGTTACGGTAATCGCAGAAAGCGGGATAGAATCGGATTACCTGTCTACCTGTATTTATCTTGGCGGCAAGGATAAGCTCTCAGAATGGCTCAGCCGTGATGACATCTCGGTGATAGCTGTAGATGAGAATGCTAAGGTGTATTGTTCGGAAAATATAAAGGGTCAGCTCAGCCTTACAAGTGAGTATTTCAGCTTTGCAGACTGATCAAACTGCATAGAGAGGCGCAAAGCCTCATAAAAAACCAAAGGGGGATAAAGTTATGCTCGAAAGAATGGATTCGTTTTTTAACAGCAGAGCTGACAGCTATGACCGCACTGCTCTCGAAGAGGTCGGGAATGCAGGTGAATTCTATAAGTTCACTGCTCTGCAGCTTCCCAAAAAGGCAGGTGCGAGAGTGCTTGACCTCGGCTGCGGCACAGGTCTGGAGCTTGAGTTCCTTTATGCGATAAACCCCGAAGCTGCCGTGACAGGTATTGATCTGTCACAGGGTATGCTTGAAAAAATGAAGAGCAAGTTCCCCGATAAAAAGCTGAGAGCTGTAAGAGGTTCTTTCTTTGATATTATTTTCGGTATAACTGCTTTTGACTGCATTGTATCGGTCGAGGCGCTTCACCACTATACACAGAGGAGCAAGTCTGCCCTTTACAGAAGAGTAAGACAGGCGCTAAAGCACGGCGGATATTTTATCCTGACGGATACCTTTGCAGACTCGGAGCTTGAGGAGCGCAAAAATTTCGATGACCTTGACAGGCTTAGGCACGAAGAGAGCATGGGCTATGATGTCATCTGCCATTATGACACTCCGCTGACACTGGAGCACGAGCTAGAAGCACTCAGGAATGCAAACTTCTCAAAGGTTGAGGTTCTGAAAAGCTGGGGTGCTGTCAGCACTATAAAAGCGGAGCTATGATTTTCTCATCAAGGAGATTTTTATGAAAATAAACGGCACAAAGCTAAAGCATAACAAAAATACGGCTTCATGCGAAACAATAGAGATGGCAGCCCCTGAAAAGGTCATCATTCCTATGTCGCAGAGCCTGGGAAGTGCCTGCGAGCCCCTTGTCAAAAAAGGCGACAGGGTGCTTGTCGGGCAGAAGATAGGAGACAGCGAGCAGATTCTCTCATGCCCTGTTCATTCGTCTGTCTCGGGAACTGTTACGGCTATAGGCGAGCTTCTTATGGCAGCAGGAAGAAAATGCAAAACCGTTGAAATAGAGGCTGACGGAAAGCAGGAAATATCTCCCGATATAAAGCCACCCAAGATAACAGATAAGAAGAGCCTTTGTGAAGCTCTCAGAGAATCGGGCTGCTGCGGTCTGGGCGGCGCCGGCTTCCCGACACACCTGAAGCTCAACTACAACGAGGAAAGACACCACGTTGATACGCTCATAATCAATGCCGCAGAGTGCGAGCCCTATATCACAAGCGACCACAGAGAAATGCTTGAAGATGCTGATAATGTGATTTCGGCAGTTTCTCTCATTATGCAGATACTCGGAATTGACAGAGCATTTATCGGAATTGAAAACAACAAGCCCGACGCCATTCGCCTGATGCAGGAAAAGGCGGCGAAGTATGATAATATAAATGTAAAGGTACTGCGCTCTTCGTACCCTCAGGGGGCGGAGAAAACTCTCATCTATAACCTGATAGGCCGTACTGTCCGTGAGGGCGAGCTGCCTGCCGATCAGGGTGTTATCGTTATGAATGTAAGCACCGCAGGCTTTTTCGGCGGCTATGTAAAAAACGGTATGCCCCTTATTTCAAGACGTGTGACAATTGACGGAGATATTGTTTCTACCCCATGTAATGTGAGAGCGCTTATCGGGACCCCTGTGTCGGAGCTTCTGAAATTTGCGGACACTCAGCTTGATAATGCCGAGAAAATAATCTCGGGCGGTCCTATGATGGGTGTATGCATTTACGATACGGAGCTTCCGACTATAAAGACTATGAACGGTCTGCTTGCTTTCGGAGTGCCCAAGATCAATAAAAATGAAATACTTGAAAGCGGTCAGACAAACTGCATACGCTGCGGCCGCTGTATAAGAGTCTGTCCTATGGGGCTTATGCCTACATATCTGGAGAAGGCATACGATAAGAGGGACACTCACAGGCTTGAAAAGCTCAAGGTCGGACTGTGCATAAGCTGCGGCTCATGCTCTTATGTCTGCCCTGCTAAAAGACCTCTGGCGGAAAAACACCGCTTAGCCAAGAAATTACTCAGAAGATAGGAGAAAGACAATGCAAAAACTAACAGTAAGCCCCTCACCTCATGTGAGAAGCGGGACTACTACATCAAAGATAATGCTGCACGTTATGATAGGTCTTTTTCCTGCTCTTGGTATGTCGGCATACTTCTTCGGCGGAAGAGCCCTTATGCTGACAGGCTGCTGTGTGCTCTCGGCTATTGTATGGGAAAGGCTCTGCAACCTTGTTATGAAAAAGCCAAACTCTACAGGCGACCTTTCGGCAGCAGTTACAGGAATGATACTGGCATTTAATCTCCCTGTTACGCTTCCGTACTGGATGGCTGTGATAGGTACTTTTGTGGCTATTGTTATAGTCAAGCAGCTTTTCGGCGGTCTCGGGCAGAACTTCGCAAACCCTGCCGCTGTCGGAAGAATAGTACTTATGCTCTCATTTACGGGAGAAATGACCAAATGGGCTATCCCATTCTATAACCCTGACAAGATCGTTACGGGTGCTACGCCACTTGCAACAAGAGCCGAGGAGTACATAGACCTGTTTATCGGAAAGACAGCAGGCTGTCTCGGAGAGACCTCGGCGGCAGCTTTGCTATTGGGCGGAGTGTACCTTGTTATAATGAAGGTTATCACTCCCCATGCGCCGATCGCCTATATCGGGACCGTGTATGTTTTCTCGTGGATATTCGATCAGGACCCGCTTTATCAGATCCTTTCGGGAGGAATTATGCTCGGAGCTATATTTATGGCTACTGACTATGTAACTACTCCGATATCCTCATTGGGAAAGGTGATCTTCGGTGTCGGCTGCGGAATAATTACCTGCGTGATACGCTTCTGGGGCTCTTATCCCGAGGGTGTTTCGTACTCGATACTGCTTATGAATATTATTACTCCGTACATTGATATGGCTATACTTACAAAGCCCTTCGGAGCTGTTAAGCACAATGAGGAGGCGAAGTCATGAAAGAAAAGCTCATGCCGCCCCTCGTGCTGACTATTATCTGTGTGGTTGTTTCGGGACTGCTGGCGCTTGCCTACAATGTCACCTATGTTGACCTCACAGGTGTTATGACAGATGAGCTAAAAACGGGCTGTAAAAACATCTTCGGTGAAGCTGAATATGAAATGCTCACAGAAGAAAAAGACGGAAAAAAAGCTCCCGTGAACTTCGGGAACAAGAATATAAACAGCATAATTGTTGACAGGAATGCCTCAAACTGCATTATTGAGATAACCGAAGACGGCTACTCAAAGGGAGGACTGCATCTGCTGGTGGGGCTTGATTCGGACGGTAAGGTTCAGGGAATTGAGTTTGTATCAATAGGCGAGACCCCCGGGCTTGGTACTAAGGTGCAGGACAAAAGCTTCACAAAGAAGTTTCTGAAGGCAGATGCCGAGACTAACATCGACGGCATTGATAATGTCACTGCGGCCACATTCTCCTCAAAGGGTATGAAAAAGGCTGTCAGGGAGTGCCTTGATATATTCAGCAAGAACAAGGAGGCGATCTTCGGTGACTGAGCACTCAAACCTGTATGAGCTGACCAAGGGCATCATCAAGGAGAATCCGAACCTTGTTACGCTTCTGGGTATGTGCCCGACACTTGCGGTAACTACCCTTGCTTCAAACGGAATAGGCATGGGGCTTGCAACTACCTTTGTGCTTGTTTGCTCGAACCTTGTTATTTCGCTTCTCAAAAATGTGATACCAAAGGCAGTCAGACTGCCCTCTTACATTGTTATTATCGCAGGCTTTGTTACCCTCATAGACTTTCTTATGAAGGGCTATCTGCCTGCACTTCATAAGGAACTGGGGGTGTTTCTCTCGCTTATTACGGTAAACTGCATTATCCTCGGGCGTGCCGAGGCTTTTGCAAGCAAGAACCCTGTGTTCAAGTCTGTGCTTGACGGGCTTGGAATGGGCATAGGCTTTACGCTTACGCTCTTCTGCATGGGAAGCATAAGAGAGATACTCGGAACAGGCTCGTGGTTCGGGCTGACTATACCGTGGCTCTCAAAGCACCCTATGACTATCTTTATTATGCCTGCAGGAGGCTTTTTCGTGCTGGGCATACTTATTGCGATAGTCTGCAAGCTGAAGGACAGAAAGCCGCCTGCCGAGATCGGCTGTGCAGGCTGTCCGAGTGCGCAGTTCTGCTCCGACGAGGAGAAGCTCTCCTGTGAGAGAAAGGAGGCAGACGCTGTATGAGCTACATTCTGCTGATAGTTAGCTGTGTGTTCGTAAATAACATAGTGCTCTCGCAGTTCATGGGGATCTGCCCGTTTCTGGGAGTTTCAAAGCAGATAAAGTCATCTGTGGGAATGGGTGCGGCTGTTATCTTCGTAATGGTTTGTGCAAGTGCCTGCACCTATCCTGTGTATAAGCTTCTCGAACACTATGATATAACGTATCTGAAAACTATCGCTTTCATTCTTGTGATAGCGCTGTTTGTTCAGCTTGTTGAGATGGTTCTCAAAAAAATGCTTCCGCCGCTTTACAGAGCGCTCGGAGTTTATCTGCCGCTTATAACTACTAACTGTGCGGTACTGGGAGTTACTATCTCGAACATTGACAACGGATACGGCTTTCTGAAGTCCATAACAAATGCATTCGGAACAGGTGCTGCGTTTACGCTTGCACTGGTGCTTTTCAGCGGTGTAAGGGCAAGAATAGCTGACTGCGACTTTCCTAAGGCTTTCAGCGGTGCGCCTGCGACACTTATTGCTGCGGCTATTGTTTCGCTCAGCTTTATGGGCTTTTCGGGAATAATCTGACGGAGGGGAATGTATGACGGTTTTAATACCGATCGCTATATTTGCGGCACTGGGAGTTGTCTCGGGTGCTGCTCTGACCGCCGCCTCAAAGGTGTTTGAGGTAAAAGAGGATAAGCGCATAACCGAAATAAATGACGCTTTGCCTCAGGCTAACTGCGGCGGCTGCGGATATTCGGGCTGTGCCGACTATGCGGCGGCGGTTGTTGAAAGAGGTGCTGACTGTAACCTCTGCCGCCCGGGCGGCGATGCTACTGCGGCAAGGATCGCAGCTATCATGGGAAAAGAAGCCCGTGATGTTGTTGAGCTGACAGCCTTCGTGCGCTGCAGCGGCGACTGCGATGCAACACCTAACAAGTATCTCTATGACGGCATACAGTCCTGCGCTGCCTGCAATATGTACTATAACGGAAGCAAGCTCTGCACAAGCGGCTGCCTCGGATACGGAGACTGTGTGAATGTCTGCCCGACAGGTGCGATCAGGATAAAAAACAGGATCGCTGTTGTTGACCACAGACTGTGCATAGGCTGCGGCCTTTGTGCGACTGCCTGTCCGAACAAGCTTATTGCGATAAGGCCTTCAACTCAGAAGGTAGAAGTGCTGTGCTCCTCAAAGGACACGGCAAAGGATACCAAAAAAATCTGCCCGAACGGCTGCGTGGGCTGTAAGCTCTGCGAAAAGAACTGCCCGTCCGAGGCTATAAAGGTCATTAATAACCATGCGGTTATCGACTATGATCTCTGCACTAACTGTGGGACCTGCGTTGAGGTATGCAAGTTCGGAGCAGTAAAAACTATCAATCATCTCGGTACTGCCGAAAGCTGCTAAGCCTGCTGTATCAGGCTTGAAAAGTGAAAGGGAAATCATTCTATGATAGAGCTTTATTACTGGGTGCTGCTTGTAATATCTCTGGGACTGTCTCTTGTGTATACATTCTCATGGCACAAGCATCTTGGTGTACATTTCACTCTGATATTTATCTTTGTGCCTGTCTCAAATGTCGGATATGCTTTGTTTGCAAGCGCCCGAAGTCTTGAAACTGCGATAGCCGCCAACAAGGTAATCTATATAGGCGGCTGCTACAATGCTCTCTTTATTATGCTGAGCGTTTACAGCCTTTGTCACCTGAAATTCAACAAGTGGCTGAGAACAGGGCTTATGACGCTGGCAACTGTGTTTTTCATGTTTATTATGACTATGGAAAGGCAGCACTACTACTATAAGAGCCTGAGCTTTGAGAGGAACAACGGTGTTACTCTGCTGCATAAAAAATATGCCTTTGTACACAACCTGTTCTATGTGTTTATTATCGGCTGCTTTATAGGAAGTATCGCAGGAATAGTATACAGCTATTTCAAGAAGAGAGATGCTTCCCGTAAGATCATCTATCTGCTGATACTGCCGAATATTGTTTGCCTTATCGCCTTTTTCGGTGTACGAAGAATTATTCCGAATATTGAGTTATTGCCTGCTGCCTATGCTTTTGCTCAGGTGATATACCTGCTCATTATGCACAGAGTATGCCTTTACGATATTACGGACACAGCGATAGATTCGCTGGTGGAAAAGGGTGATACAGGCTTTATATCCTTTGATTTTCACTTTCACTATCTCGGAAGCAACGAAACAGCTAAAACAATCTTTCCCGAGCTTCGTGAGCTGACTGTTGACAAGCCCGTAGGCTCGAACGAAAAGCTTCGTGATACGGCACTTGTGTGGCTCAGAGATTTCAGAGAGGACAACAGCAAAAACAGCCTTCACTATGATATAGGAGATAAAAGCTATCTTGTTAATATTACCTTCCTCTTTGACGGCAAGCAGAAGAGGGGCTATCAGTTTTTTATAACAGATGACACTCAGAATCAGCAGTATATTGCTCTGCTTGACTCATTCAACAACTCGCTGAAGGAAGAGGTTGCTCAGAAGACCCGTCATATTGTTGAAATGCATGACCAGTTTATTCTCGGTATGGCAACTATGGTCGAGAGCCGTGACAATTCAACAGGCGGTCATATCAGAAGAACAAGCGATGTGGTCCGTATGCTGGTGGCTGAGATACAGAAAAACGATGTGTTCGGGCTCAGCGATGAGTTCTGTCGGGCTATAATCAAGGCCGCACCTATGCATGACCTCGGAAAGATTGCCGTTGACGATGCTATCCTCAGAAAGCCCGGCAGATTTGAGGACTGGGAATTTGAGAAAATGAAGGTTCATGCCGCAGAGGGTGCTAACATCGTACATAAGGTGCTTGAGGGTACCGATGATGACTATTTCCGAAATATTGCCGAGAACGTTGCTCACTATCACCATGAGCGCTGGGACGGCTCGGGCTATCCCGAGGGCTTAAAGGGTGATGAGATACCTCTTGAAGCCCGTATTATGGCTATTGCCGATGTATACGATGCTCTCGTCAGCAAGAGAGTGTACAAGGAGAGAATGTCCTTCGAGCAGGCTGACAGCATAATCACGGAGGGCATGGGAAAGCACTTCGACAAGCGGCTTGAGCCCTACTATCAGGCGGCAAGACCTCGGTTTGAGGAGTACTACAGGAAGGTCGATTCGTAAAACAGTATGATTTACACAGAGACTGCTGAGCTTTCAGCAGTCTCTGCTTGTCGCAAAAGTTCTTTTAATAGGGGTCTGGGGCGATAGCCCCAGTGGGGCAAATGGGGCGAAGCCCCTTCCTCTCCCAACAAGCC
>OCVV011346996.1_pt1 | contig 12019 bp, 10 predicted proteins | sample 1539721 | NCBI WGS metagenome assembly OCVV01 (sample SAMN02144230, study PRJEB22623) | gut metagenome | biome: sheep rumen | host: Ovis aries | place: New Zealand | reverse complement strand
CGAAGGCAAATTCATCCACGAAGAGCACGTCCAGGCATTCCTGGATCTCATCGTCAAATACGACCCCGAGAGCAACTACCCGTACTCCACAGTCGAATTCCGCAACGCCTTCCGCCATACCCTCTGGATGGTCCCGGGTGTCAAGGAAGCCAGGGCGCTCTCCGCATTGCTCAAAGCTCATCCCATCTTCGGCCAGTTCGACATCGTGAACGTAGCCGGTGACGGCGACTTGGAGGAGGAGAATGACGATGCCCTCAACATGGTGGAGAAAGCGATGGGTGACAACCCGGAAGAGACCCGGACCATCACCCTTTCCTGCGGCAAACTGACCACCGGTGTCACCGTCAAGCCCTGGACCGCAGTGATGATGCTCGCCGGCTCCCACAATACCGACGCCAAGGCCTACATGCAGACAATCTTCCGCGTCCAGTCCCCGTACACCACGCTCGATGGACGCCGCAAGGAGAACTGCTACGTCTTCGACTTCGCCCCGGACCGCACCCTCAAGGTGCTGGCTGACACCGCCAAGGTCCAGACCAAGAAGACCACTTCGGATTCTGACCGCGTCAAGCTGGGTGAATTCCTCAACTTCTGCCCGGTCATCGGTTACAATGGCACACGCATGGCCACCTACAACGTGGAGAATATGCTGGAACAGCTCAAACGGGCCTACATCTCCCGTGTTACCCGCAACGGCTGCGACGATCCCCGGCTCTACAATCAGGAAATGCTCCGGAAACTCGACGCCGATGCCCTGGCCAAGTTCAAGAACCTTCACGCCATCATCGGAGCCACCAAGGCCAATCACACTTCTACGGATGTGGATATGGCCAAGTCCGGCCTCACCAACGAGCAGTACGAAGAACTGGAACGCATCCAGAAGAAACCGAAGAAGGAGCGTACACCAGAAGAACTGGCAGCCCTTGAGGAAGCCAAGGAAAAGAAGAAAAATGCCGACAGCGCCATTTCCATCCTCCGCGGTATCTCCATCCGTCTCCCGCTGCTCATGTACGGAGCAGAGTTGACCACAGATGAACAGGAAGTCACGCTGGAGAACTTTGCATCCCTCATCGACGACCAATCCTGGGAGGAATTCATGCCGCGTGGCGTCACCAAGGAACTCTTTGCCGAGTTTGTCCCGTACTACGACCCAGATATGTTCCGCGCAGTCAGCCGCAACTACCGGGACCTCGTCCGGGCTGCAGACCAGATGGCTCCACTGGAGCGCACACGAGAGATTGCCCGCATCTTCTCCTATTTCAGGAATCCAGATAAAGAAACCGTCCTGACGCCATGGAGAGTGGTGAACATGCATATCGGCGACTGCATCGGCGGTCAGGTCTTCTTCGACACCGACATGCAGACCGAAGGTGTCAAGCCCAGGTTTGTGGACCACGGTGAGGTGACGGCAAAAGTCTTCAAAGACCCGGACACCCGCATCCTGGAGATTAACTCCAAGACTGGTCTCTATCCGCTGTATATGGCTTACAGCGTCTTTGCCGAGAAGCTGCAAGCGTATAGGGATTCACACATGCTGGCTACGGATGTGCCTGTGCAGACACAGAACCAAATCTGGGATGATGTCCTGCGGAATCACATCTTCGTCATCTGTAAGACCGAGATGGCAAAGAGTATTACCCGTCGGACGCTTCGTGGGTTCAGGCAAGCTAAGGTCAATGCAAGGTACTTTGAGGACCTTATCAACAAAATCAGCAACCAGCCCACTCTATTCACCTCTAAGGTAATTCGTGGCAAAAATTATTGGAACAATCCAAAACTCGAAGACAATATGAAGTTCAACGCTATAGTAGGAAATCCGCCGTATCAATTGATCAAGGCTTCGGAGAATAACACGACCAACAGTGCATTTGCTTCTGCAGTTTACCCGCTATTTATGGATATAGCGAGGAAACTTAATCCGCAGTATGTATCTATGATTACGCCAAGTCGTTGGATGACAAAGAGTGGTCAGGGAGTAGCCGATGACTGGGTAGAGATGATGATCAATTCCAATCATTTCTGCAAAATCCACGATTATTATAGTGCATCGGATTGTTTTACTGGTGTTGAAATTAAAGGCGGTGTTAATTATTTCTTATTCCAGCCTTCTTATTCCGGCGAGTGTGAATACTATGCACATAACAATGGCGAAGTTACGATGCGCAAGGAGTTTCTGAATTCTCTGGGAGCTGGGATTGTGATTCGTGATTTAAAAGCTATTGATATTGTCAATAAGATTCTTGCAGTTGAAGGAGAATATATCCATAACAATTCTTTCTCGGAGTTAGTTAGCCCTCAACATTTCTTTGATAAAGATGGTGCACTGAATACAAATTGGAGAGGGTATGTTAAACAGAAGGATGATATTCACTACATAAAGTACTACCTGAATAAGAATCTTGAGGCAGATGGATTCGCTTGGGTAAAGTTATCTGATATCCCAAAGAACAAACAAACTGTAGGGATGAATAAAGTCTTCATCCCTAAAGCCGGAGGCTCTGGCAATGATCCTATAGTTCTCGGACATCCATTCATAGGTGAAAAGGACAGTGTCTGTTCTCAGACATATATCCTAATTGGTTATCTTCCTGGTAAGCACGATTTTTCTATCAGCCAATGTGAGAACATCATTAGTTACATATCCACACGCTTTGTTCGTTATCTAATCTCCATTAAAAAGAAAACTCAAGATGTAACCAGCGCATCATTCCAATTTGTACCTGTTCAAGACTGGTCAAAACCGTGGGATGATAATGAGTTATACAAGAAGTACAAGCTATCAAGAGAAGATATTGATTATATTGAATCAAAGATTAAACCGCTCGAAACTGAGGCTCTTTTTGACTCGGATGAATTAATTGACCCCGAGTTCGCTAATTTCAATTTACTTGAGTACGGAGTAAAAGTGGGCGACAAAATAATCTACACTCCTACCAACCTTGAGGTCACGGTAGCTGAAGATAATAAGTTAATTTTTGCAGGAGATTATTATACTCTTGCGCAGTTTACAGCCAAGTTTATGCCACGTAATAAGAGAAGCGTGTCTGGTGTATACCAGGGCCCCAAATATTTCTCATACAACGGAGTTAGCCTCTACAAATTGAGAGAGTCGTTCCTCGGAGGCAAAAAGTAGAATCGCTATGAAAGAACCTGGATACGTTTACATACTTACGAACCCCAGTTTCAAGGAAGACTGGGTGAAGATCGGCAAGAGTTCCCGTCCCGTCAATGTGCGCTCCAAGGAGCTGGACAATACGGCGGTTCCGCTGCCTTTTGAGATTTATGCGACCCTCAAGACCGTGAAGTACTCCGAGGTGGAACGGCTCGTCCACAAGACCATTGACCGCCTCACCGACCTTCGCATCCGCCCCAGCCGCGAATTCTTCAACATCACTCCAGCCGAAGCCCTCAACATCCTCCGCGACATCTCCGAAACCCTCGACGATGCCGAGATCCAGGAATATGCCACCTCAGTCCCGGAGGTCCCCGACACCCGTCCCGATGACGGACAGCCCCGCCACCAGCGCCGCAAACAATTCTGGGCCGAATTCATCCAGTACAGCAAAGACCACGACGGCCTCTACGCCGGCAACTCTCCGGTAGGCGACAACTGGATCGGTAAATCCCTCCGGGTCTCCAACGGCGTCGGTGTCAATGCCGTAGTCGGTTACGACTTCGTCCGCCACGAAGTCTACATCAACTCCGGCAACAAAGAACTCAACAAAAAAGTATTTGACTACGCCTACGCCCAGAAAGACGCTCTCCAGGCCCAAATCACCGCACCCCTCATCTGGGAACGCCTCGACGACAAAGTCACCTGCCGCATCAAAGTCGAAAAGGAAGTCCACCCCTTCGAAGTCGAAGACCGCACCCCCATCTTCGCCTTCCTCGCCCAATATGCCGACGAAATGTACACCGCCTTCCACAACTGCCTGAAGGATTTCAAGGGCTGATACCATACACTGAACCTCTTTAACAATTTATATGAATTTAGCATCTCTATTTCACGGAACCTTAGGCATCATAACGATAGTATGGGTGCTCTTTATCATAGGTCTGTTTATATATGCCATCATCCGGGCATTTTCCAAAACAGGGAAAATTATCAAGGACTGTGACTCCCTATCTTTCCCAGCGGGTGAAGATGTTCTGAACAAAACAATTGTAGGGAAGATGCTGCTTGAAAACGAGCTGGATCAGACCTCCGACTTCATTGAGGATTCCGTGAATACTTCTGCGGTCGCGTCAGCGTACAAAACGAATCTACGCCTGATGCAAGCCGTTCCAAGCATCCTGACAAGCCTGGGAATTCTGGGAACTTTTGTTGGACTTTCGTACTCGGTTTTGTACTTTGATACATCTTCGTCAGAGAGCATTCGCTCCAGCATCGAGACCCTGCTTGCCGGTATGGGTACGGCCTTCTTTACGTCGGTTGCCGGTATGTTCTTTTCCGTCATCTATCTTGGTTTTGAGAGAGGACGTTACAATCATCTTTGCAACGCGGTTGATGCACTGTGTGCTCGGATAAACAAACAATATCATCGCCCTTCCGGTGCCCTGCTTGATGCTGGCCTGGAGAAAATATCCGGCAAGATTGACAATCTCCAGCTGACTTTTGGGGACAATCTGGACAAGGTGTTTGACGAGAAGGTTACACCCGTAATGACGGAGATTTCTCATAAATTAGAGAATCCGGCACAGACAGTTGTTGATGGTTTGCTTAGCGAATTTAGAAAACTCAGCGACGGCTTTGCCGACCGTCTAACCGAAAAAGTGAACACCAAGATGAATGAACTGCTCGAACAGTTTATCTTGGCAACTGATGAAATGAAGGGTATACCGGGAGCAATCAATACTGCCACGGACAATCTGCTCAAGTCTGGCGAAACCACCATTGAGACACAGAAGGCATACACCAAGGAGACGAAGGAGCGTTTTGACAAATATACAGAGGATCTGACCAACGCCGTCAAAGGTCAGCTTGGCGAGATTCAAAAACAGTTTGCTGCTGCTTCCGGAGCCTTGAAGGGTATTCCCGAGGAGATTACTCATTCCGTGGAGGCGCAAAAAAGCGTCACCGAAGAATTTACACAGCAGATTACCAAACTTGGCAGCATCGAAGAAATCTACTCGGCAGCCATTGAAAAGATCACATCTGCAAACCAGGATCTTGCCGATGCTAAATCGAACATCAATGCTTTGACCGGAAAAATATCAGCGGCTGCATCCTCCATCGAGTCTGCATCCTCCGGTATGGTCGAGAGCAATAAGAAGATGCTTTCCGATTTTGAGGCCATCTATGAACTGAACCGCGATGTTACAAGTCAGGTCAAAGACTACAGCGAGCGTGTGAGCGGAATAGAGAAGGGACTGAAGGGTATTTTCGCAGAGATCGAAAAGGGTCTTACCAACTACGCTACTACTTCATCCCGGAATATGCAGGGAATGCTGGATACCTTTACAACTGCTGTCACCAAGGCTAGTCAGGAAATATCCAATTCTACATCCCCGCTTCACGAGGCCATCAGTGGCATCCTGAATGCCCTTGACAAGACTGAACGAAGCGCGAAGGCCCTTTTGGCAAGATTTGAGAATCTTCCTCAGCAGCAATCAAATCAGTAGTAGATGAAGCGATCCAAAGACATAGAGGGTTCAGAGAATTCGTTCTCCCTATCAATCGGCGACTTGATGGCAGGCGTGCTGTTCATCTTTGTGCTCCTGCTGGCCTCAACAATGCTGGATATTCAGCAGAAGGCTGAGGCAGATGCCGAAATTGCCAGTCGCTACAACAATATCAAGTCCGAACTGTATCTGGACATTGCCAAAGAGTTTCACGATGACCTTGCCAGTTGGAATGCTATAGTGGATTCTACGGATCTTGCGGTTCGCTTCCTGACAAACGAATCGCTCGACGCCAAGGTTTCTTATTTCTCCAAAGGAAGTTCTGCACCAAGTGATAATTACAAAGCCATTCTTGGCGACTTCTTCCCCCGGTTTATGGCAGTAATCTCAGACCCGCGTTACCGGGATGCCATTGAGGAAATACGCATCGAAGGGCATACGGATTCTGATGGCGGTTATATGTACAATATCAACCTTTCGCAGAGCCGTGCCCGTGAAGTTCTCAACTACTGCCTGAAAATCTCCGATTCGATGGAGAATGGCGACGAAATTATGAACTGGGCACGATACAAGATAACCGCGAACGGACTCTCCTATAGCCATCCTATCTTGAATGCCGATGGTTCTGAGAACAAAGACCTGTCTCGCCGGGTAGAGTTCAAGATCAGGACAAATGCCGAGCAGCAACTGGAAGAAATCGCCAAAATCCGTCTGCAGTAATGGATCGCTCCGAAGTAAAGAAACTTTTGAACTTCGGGTTCAACCCGGAGCGGATATTCGGTTTTGCAGATGCCGGATTCAATCCGGACATCCTCGAGAAGAATCTCAAGATTCTGGAAGGCATTGGAGACAAAATGCTGGAAATAAGAGATTCGCTCAAAGATGATGAAATACGGGAACTCCTGAATCGTCTGCAAACCAAGTATAAAAACAAGCAATCCGCCGAATCTGTCAAACTCACGCTGCTCGAAGCCAAGAGTATCGGCTACGGATTGGAAGAGACGATAGAGACAGACTTCTTGGTCTATCTGATCCAAGTTTTAGAAAGCCCTGACAACTGGAGTCCCTCTTGCCTGAAAGGTTTTTTGTACAGTACCTTGCGGCATTGGTACGACTACCGGGCTGAAGTCCGTGAGACAATCTGCCACTTCATTCTGGAGCATGCGCAAAAGGATGCGAAAGAGTATGCTTCATTGTCCACATTTATCGATAATGACGGCCCCGCCAGACTGGGTACATTTCTTCGTAAAAACAAGCAATCTTGGCAATGGGCACCCCCTACAGTTCTTTTGCCTACTACACGACTCAATTATCCGTATTTTAGTGATACGTTGATCACCTATTTTCAAAAAGCCTGGAAAGAGGAATATGGGGACCTAAGGTCCGCCTTGAACCTGCACAATCAGATGAGAACGGACAAGACACTCTTGCCCATCTTGATTCTGAACGCATATTCTTTGGACAAAGAACTCCTGGATATCTCATCGAAACGGATCGGTGATCCTTTCGATGAATCCAAGTGGGCTCCTCTCAATGAATTCAGTGCAGAGCAAAGAGACAATCTTAAGAAGGCAAGAAAAGTCTTGTTGGGCTGGATCATGCAAGAAATTATCCGCATCTTCTTCGAAGTTCTCTGCAAAGATGAGGAGCGAAAAAGCTTTTGGACCAAATATGCCCATCAGTTATCGGATTTCATGGTGTTCGGATCATACCATTCAAAGCAACTTGCGCTATTGACGCTCCCATCTCAAAACGTCAACAAGCATTTCAGGACGGTGGATTCTTCATCAGACAACTGTGCCCTGGCAATGTATATCGGGGAATATGTTATCATCGAATTCACCCAGGTCGGCGCGCTTTATGCCTACAAAGTCGGTAGCGAAAAATACCGGGCAGCATTCCGAAACATACATAGTCTCAGTAAAGTTGATGACCTGAAGGCTCCGGGAATGTTAATGCTTTATGACCTGGACTATCGTTACTTCGCTTCCGAAGGGAAAATGAACCACCAGGGCAGCTGGCGATTCAGGATGGAAACCTGGATGAACCGCCATATAAAGAGGCTGGCCACAGAATGAATATTTCGGGGGTAATACGCATTCTATGGCCAGGATTCGTGCGATTCCGCAGGTTTTGCGGCCACAGAATGCGCGCCAGGGGCCAAAAACGCATTCTGTGTCCCGCCGGCGACCAACGGCGGGCAGCGGCCCCAAACCTGTGACCAGCCGGTGACCATATCGCAAAGAAGTAATTATAATAATTTGGTAATTATTATACAATATAGTATCTTTGCAAGAAAAAAATGAAGGTCATCGCAGAGGGAGATTTGAAAGAACTGCTCACAACAGGACGGAACAAGAAATATCGGGAAATCGAAAGGAACGTCCTGCTCATGAACGGCTTGAAAAGGGTTGTCCATATAATGATGGCTGTCGAAAGCTCAGATGAGTTAAACTCTTTCAGTTTCCTTCATTATGAAAAGCTCAAATATGGGTTCAGGGGCTGGTCGTCAGTAAGATTGAGCAACAGCTATGTCCACCGCCTCCTGTTTGAAGAGCTCGATGACCCTATCGGTCTGAAATTAATTGAAATAGACAAAACGCACTATGGAAACAAAAAAGGGTGAAGCGATTGTCCTCAACGAACTGAACGATTTATATAGCGTCCATCCGGGAGAAATATTACAGGAGGAGTTGAAGGAACGGCATATCAAGCAAAAAGACTTTGCCGCCGCGATAGGCATGGAGGCACCTCACTTGAGCGCATTAATCCATGGACGGCGAAACATCACATCTGCGATTGCCGGCCGTCTGCAGGAAGCGCTTGGCATTCCTGCCTCGGTATGGATAAACCTGCAAAACCGATACAATCTGGACAAGGCCCACCAAACGGAAGGAAAAAACAGCCGCATTGTGGCAGGATACCTGTCACTTCACCAAGACGAGCCTTCGCGGGTTTTCGCGGAGCCCGAAGCATCGGAACACGAAAGCCGGAAAACAGTTACGCTATCCATCCACAGGAAGGATCTCCCCCTGCTCACGGCACTCGCCGCCCGTCTGGGCTGGATCCTGGACTGACACACCGGCACGCAGGCGGCCCGCTATTTTACGGGTTCCCATTTGCAGCGCACCGGAGACACGATGGCACCTTCTTTCTTGAGTTCGGCGAATGCTTTGTCCACTTCCTTACGGTCGGCACCAAGCGCCTTGGTCACATCACCTGCGGATACGGGTTTGCCAGCTTCGCGCATGGCCTTGAGTACTTGTTCTTTCATAATTGTGACGAGCAATAACAATAACTTAGTTTCTACAAAGATACAGCTTTCGGGGCACAAATCCAAGAGCGTCCCTATTTCGATGTACGGATGCACTTTGACACCGGTTCCGCAGATTACTTCCCGGCAGAGCTCTCTATGACAGACCGGCAATCTGTCCGGCCAGCTGACGCCCCGCATCGAAGGCTTTCCGGAGATCTTCTTCCCAATGAGCTTCCCGCCACTTCCGCTTTGCCTCCTCAGAGAACGCGGCCAGTTCGTAACGGTCGTAGTTCTTGACCTGATAGGTGTTATACGCGACCAGACGTTCTGGTTTCCCCAAAGCGGCAGCGATGCTGTACGCCATCGAGCCATAGCCGTTGCTGTTATTCCGCTCAGGGGTGCCGTTCATAGTTTCGACGAGCAGCACCGGTATCCGTTTCGGGGCTGTCATACTGTAATCATTATAGGACAGCCAAGGGAAAGCAAGACGCTCCAGAAAAGTACGCATCTGGCCGGTCACTTCCCCGAAGTAGATCGGAGAGCCCAGCGCCAAGGCATCGGCCTGGGCGATTTCTTCCAGAACCGGTGTCAGGGCATCCCTGAATCTGCACACGTTCGATGCCCGGCCTATTACCTTGCAGGCCATACACGACATACAGCCTTTGTAATCCAGGTCGTAGAGGCGGAAGGTTTTGACGTCGATACCAGCACCTGCGGATGACGCGCCCTCCGCAATTTTCTGCAGCATCTGGGCCGTGTTCATATTGCGGCGAGGACCGCCGTCTATAATAATGATCTTTTTCATATTCTGATGGTTCGTATTCTCTATTTCATAGTGTGTGGACGCTTCGGCAGGAGGCCCGATCAGGCTTGCCGCCGACAATGCCGCCAAACCCAATGCGGATTGGTACAAAGATAATACAATGTTCTGACACGCACTCGAAAAAACACCAGGGACTGCCAGCCATCCTCAAATGCGGCGTCTGGTGAGGATGGGATTCCCGGGCGAAGCCGGGACCCGCGACCTCAGAGAGCGAATGACGCAGGAGATGGACGCCCGCCGCGGAGCCCATCCGGACGGTCCCCTACTTCAGGAAGACGAAAAAGACGGCCAGGACGAGGCAGGCGAAGGCGGCCAGGTGGTTCCATTGGAGGGACTGGCCCTTGAAGACGAAGAGGATGATGACCGTGAAGACCGTCAGGGAGATGGCTTCCTGGATGACTTTGAGCTGCATCAGGTTGAAGGGGCCGCCGTTGCCGACGAAGCCGATGCGGTTGGCCGGGACGGTCAGGCAGTATTCGAAGAAGGCGATGCCCCAGGAAAAGAGAATGACGCAGATCAGCGGCCAGCCGGTCGAGATCTTCATCTCCTGCAGTTTGAGGTGCCCGTACCAGGCGAAAGTCATGAAGATGTTGGAACAGACCAGCATCAGAACGGTCCAAATAGCTTGCATAGCGCTTGTTTCGTCGATTCGTTTTGTTTTCGGGGCGCAAAGATAGCAAGCCTCCGGAAAGATTGGCACAGAAATTGGTAAATTCTTTCGTGTTTACAAAACCCTTATCTTTTACATAAATGGAAAAACTCAACAAACCCGCCATCCTGGTCGTCGACATGCTCAACGACTTTGTGACCGGCGCCATCGGCTGCGACCGCGCCAGAGCTATTGTCCCCGCTACCGCCCGTCTGCTTGACGCAGCCCGCGAAAAAGGCGTTCCCGTGGTATTCTGCAATGATGCACACCGTCCCGGCATCGACCGTGAACTCCAGATCTGGGGCGACCACGCCATCGTCGGAACCCCCGGCGCGGAAGTCATTCCCGAACTCCCCATCCACAAGGAAGACTTCGTCGTTCCGAAACGCCGTTACAGCGGCTTCTTCCAGACCGACCTCGACATCCTGCTCAAGGAACTGGGCGTCAAGACCGTCGTCATCTGCGGCCTCCACACCCACATGTGCTGCCGCCACACCTCGGCAGACGCCTTCTGCCTGGGTTACGACGTGGTCGTGGCCAAGGAAGCGACGAACTCCTTCACGGAAGAAGACTACCAGGGCGGCCTGGCCTACCTGAAGACCTGCTACGGCGCAGACGCCTATACCAACGAAGAATTGATCTCAGCATTCTGATACAATACCAGTGAATTCCGGGCGGATCCGGCAGACCGCCCGAAAAACGGGGCGTTCTCCTTTCGGAGGACGCCCTTCTTTTTTCTTGGGCGAAACAGCGATTTTATTTATCTTTGTGCCTTAGCAACGACATTCTGATGGAACCAATCAAGCACGAATGCGGCATCGCCCTGATCCGGCTGCTCAAGCCGCTTGAATTCTACAAGGAAAAATACGGTACGGAACGCTACGCGCTCAACAAACTCTACCTGATGATGGAGAAAGAGCACAACCGGGGCCAGGAAGGCGCCGGCATCGCCAGCGTCAAAATGATCAGCGAACCCGGACAGGAGTATATGTTCCGGGAAAAGGCCCTGGGCAAGGATGCCATCTCGGAAGTGTTCTCCACGGTACACCGGCAGATCGAGCATACACCCAAGGGCGAATCCGCCCCCTTCCTGGGCGAGCTCTACATGGGCCATCTCCGCTACTCGACCACGGGCCGCAGCGGCATCCAGTACGTCCACCCGTTCCTGCGCCGCAACAACTGGAAGGCCAAGAACCTGTGCATCTGCGGCAACTTCAACATGACCAACATGGAAGAGGTGTTCGCGATGCTGGCCGAGCAGGGGCAGTATCCCCGCAACAGCGCCGACGCCTATATCCTGCTGGAACTGATGGGACACCGGCTCGACCGCGAAGTGGAACGCAACTTCGTCGATGCCAAGAAGGAAGGGCTCGAAGGCCGGCAGATCACCCACTACATCGACACGCACATGGACATTGCCAACGTGCTGCGCACCACGATGCCCCATTTCGACGGCGGGTATGTGGTCTGCGGCATCACGGGCAGCGGGGAGATGTTCGCCATGCGCGACCCCAACGGCATCCGCCCCGCCTTCTGGTATGCCGACGACGAAATCGTGGCCATCGCCAGCGAGCGTCCCGTCCTCCAGACGACCTTCGGCCTGGAATGTGAGCAGATCCAGGAGATCGGCCCCGGCGCCGCCCTGATCATCCGGCAGGACGGCAGCCGC
>OCVV011343706.1_pt1 | contig 12019 bp, 7 predicted proteins | sample 1539721 | NCBI WGS metagenome assembly OCVV01 (sample SAMN02144230, study PRJEB22623) | gut metagenome | biome: sheep rumen | host: Ovis aries | place: New Zealand | reverse complement strand
AATGGCCAGCACGATGAGCATGTTCAGCAGCTTATAGTCGTGTAGCGCAGCCAGCCACTCGTTGGGAACTGCGACGGTGATGAGCGCTGCAATGAGCAGACCTATGACGAGCCATTTGCCCACGTCCTCCATCATCTCGACAAAAGCATAAGAGAATGCCTCTTTCAGTTTGCCGACGAGGCTCTTGTTCTCGCCTGGACCGTGGCAGCATGAGTCGCCCAAGGTAACGTCTGCCACAGCCTCTTTATCCTCATGTGCATACTTTTGGACCAGCCAACCGCCGAATATGGCTGTGAAGAGAGCGGCAACGGGGCGAACGATTGCAAAGGGAAGGCCCATGAGAGAGTAGGTCGCTGCAATGCTGTCAACGCCCGTTTGCGGTGTGGCAATCAGGAAACTGGTGCAAGCTCCATGGCTGGCACCTTCACGCCGGAGGCCTACTGTCGTAGGAATGACACCACATGAACATAGCGGCAAGGGAACACCAAGTGCTGCGGCCTTCACCACGCTCTTCATGCCAGGCCCTGCAAGATGTTTTGTATATAAACTTCGTGGCACAAATACACGCAGAATGCCAGCAATGAAGAAACCTAAAAGCAAATAGGGAGCCATCTCGGCAGTCATCAGCACCAGAGCATCCCAATATTGTTCAATCCATTCAAGTACCATATTATATCATTATCTTTGTTTTGCGCTGCAAAGGTACAGAGGATTTCGTGCAACTGGGTTGCAAAGTGCAGTTTACCAGAGTTATTTCCTTTTGGAGGCGCATTTGGGGCAAAGACCTTTAGCCATGTAGTTGATGCTTTCAAGGACGTATCCTTGTGGCAGGCTGACGTTCGGTATGGGAATGTCGTTGATGCAGAATGTGCGGCGGCAGCATTCGCAGAAGAAGTGAACGTGTTGGTCGTCGTCGTGTTCATGGCCGTCGGTGCTATGACAGATTTCATAGCGTACGCCATCGCTTCCGTCCTCGAGAACATGCACCAGGTGATGCTCGCGCAGCAATGACAAAACCCTGAATACACTGGATTTGTCGAGCGACAGGATTTCGCATTCCAGCTCGCTAAGCGACATGGGTTGCTTGGCTTCAGCAAGTGCCCTGCACACCAAAATGCGATTGGCCGTTGGCTTTATGTTGTGCGACTCGAGCAGAGTCACGATGGGCGAAGTTTCGTGTTTCATGCCTGCAAAGTTACAAAAAAATGAACTATGAACTTTAAACTTTAAACTTTATTTTGTATCTTTGCACCAAAATCATCAATAATAGGTATGCAAAAGACTATAGGTGTGCTGACGGCCATGAGCGTAGAATATCGCCAAGTGGCTGCCATGCTTCAAGATGCTGAGACGGTAAAGAGCGGACCGCAAGAGTTCCTCGTCGGCAGTTTGGGAGAGAGTAAGGTCGTGTTGCTTCAATGCGGCATAGGTAAGACAAATGCGGCTACAGGCGTTACGAACCTCATCATGACGTTTCATCCCGATTGTGTCATTTCGACTGGAGTCGCTGGTGGCATCGACACAAGGCTCGACGTGATGGATGTCGTTATAGGCAAGGAGGTTTGCTATCACGACGTCTATTGTGGCGACGATTGCGACCCAGGTCAAGTCCAGGGCTTGCCAAGGCTCTTTAAAGGCGATGAACGACTTGTCGAACTTGCATCGACCCTCAAGACGGATGTCCACATCGTTTCAGGATTGATATGCTCTGGCGACCAGTTCATTACTAATCGCGATGAGTTGGATGTCATCAAGGGCAAGTATCCGCAAGGTCTGGCTGTCGATATGGAGAGTGGCGCTATTGCACAAGTTTGCCACCTTTGGAGCATACCTTTTCTTAGCTTCCGCATCATCAGCGACACCCCTGGTGTAAAAGCTCACTTCAAGCAGTATCTGAACTTCTGGGACACGATGGCTGATAAGAGCTTCGCCGTCACCAAAGAGTTCCTAAGCAAGATATGATAACAAAAGAAGGCAGCCTCATTCGGTTGCCTTCTTTGTTGCGGAGAGTGTAACAAAGCAAAAAGGACACCTCTGGGGGTGTCCTTCTTTGCGGAGAGACTGGGATTCGAACCCAGGGTACCCGTAAGAGTACGCCGCATTTCGAGTGCGGTCCATTCGACCACTCTGGCATCTCTCCTGTTTGTTTGCGACTGCAAAATTACAATTTTATTTCGAACCAGCCAAATCTAAATGAAGAAAAGTGATGCTCCAGCTACTGCAATGACTGCTCCGACCACTTCCTGCATGCTGATTTTCGTGCCAAACATCAACCTGGAGGGCCACAAAATGAGAATGGGTGTGAGCGACATCAGGGTTTGAGCAACGCCTGTATTCGTCATTCCAACCGCCATTAGGCTTAGACTTACGCCAAAGAAGGGACCGAGCAAGATGGCTCCCATCGCTGCGGCTGCTCCACGTAGGTCGGTAAAGAATCGAAGCATGTTTCGCCATTTCTTCAAAAAGATTAGAGTAGCTCCGAAGCCAATCAGTCCCATTACAGCTCGCATCTGAGTGCCTGCAAAAGGCATCATAGCCGCAACATCTGTTGCTTCCGAAGGGATATTGGCTGCATAATGCATCAGTCCTTGCTTGCTCAGAACGAGGCCAATACCTTGTCCCATGCCAGCACCTATGCCCAGAAGAATACCTTTACGAGGGAGTTTCAGGTGTCGAGTGCCATCATCGTCTTTACCCATGATTGAGATGCCGATTCCGCTTAATGTTACAATCATGCCCAGCAAAGCCAGCATACCCATTGTCTCGCCCATCATGAGCCAGGCTGCTATGGCGGCAAAAGGGCTTGCAAGCGTCATGAAAAGTTGACCGAAACGGCTACCCATCACGATATATGCATTGAAGAGGCAGTAGTCACCAAAGACGAAACCCATGAAGCCGCTTGCCAGAAAACATTTCCAAACCTCCGTGTTGGCGTATTGCGGCCAAGGTTTGCCACACGTCCACCAAAGCACGATGCCGAGCAACAGAATCGTTAAAAGCATGCGCCAAACGTTGAGCACAAGCGTACCCATGCGTTTGCTAGCGACCTCAGCAAAGAGTGCCGTGAAGGTCCACATCACGGCAACAAGAAGGGAAAGCAGTTCGCCGCTCATTTATTCAAAGTCGTATCTGTCGAGCAATTTGCCGCACTTTGAGCAGAAGACCTCGTGTTTGTAGATGACGTTACCGCAATCGTTGCAATGATAGGTCTGCTCCTCTTGTCTCTCTTTGTTATTTGTTTCCTTGGTTTCCATAAATTGTAATTGTATGTGTTTATTGTTGATAGATATCCTGAATGACTAGACCAGCAAGGGTCATGCCGAAGATGGCAGTGATGTGTGCAAGAGAGCCATTCGTCTGCACTTTGTTGAAGGTCTTGCTGCCGTCCTGCAAGGCTTTGCCAAGATTGGGTAGTGGTTGTTCTTCGCTATGAACACAAAGGAATTTGCGGGCAGGGAAAAGCTTATGCTTTCGCATAGATGAACGCATCGCTGCTGCTAATGGGTCGCCCTTTATCTTCCAGAACTCTGAAACGCGTACTTTTGTGGGGTCAATACGAAGAGCGGCACCCATGGACGAGAAAAAAGACCCGCCCCATCCCTCCCTTAAAGGGAGGGAGTTGGCTTCCACTTCTTCCCTCCGGTCAGGCTCAGGCGGAGCGGTCGCCGACCTTTGATTCTCTCCCTTTAAGGGAGAGTTAGAGAGGGTCCGTATGATGAGACTAATCTTGTCTTTAAGCGAATCAATAGCGTCGATGACATAGTCGTAAGTTTCTATGTTGAAATCGTTTGCTGTCTCTTCGCTGTAGTTCTTCTGCAAGGCAACAATGTCGGCTTCAGGATTTATTTCGAGCAATCGTTTTCGAAGAGCTTTCACCTTCGGCTCGCCTATTGTTTTGGTTGTAGCCATGAGCTGACGGTTGCAATTCGTGATGCAAACCACATCACTATCGACAAGTGTGATGTGCATGATGCCTTCGCGAACGAGACACTCGGCACACCAACTCCCAACACCTCCAAGACCGAAGATGATGACGCGTTTGCTCTGAATACGCTTCATGGCTTCGCTGCCAAGCAAAAGCTCAGTACGATTGAAAAGGTCGTTATTCATTCTCTAAACTCTACTACAGTTATGCCAGCGCCGCCGAATTGGACGTGTTCGTCGTGGAAAGAAACAACGCCAGAGACGGTATTCAGGTATTGACGGATGATTTGTCGAAGCGCTCCAGTTCCTGTGCCATGAAGAATGCGAACCCGCGAAGCATTAACCAGAAGAGCATCATCGATGAAATAGGTGACGGCTTGCAGAGCTTCGTCAGCCCTCATTCCACGAACATCTATCTCCTGTTTGAAGTCGAGATGTTTCTGGCGAATGCTGTCCTGCGTCTGACGACTTACTACTACGGTTTGACTTGCTTCCTGTTTGGGCGCTTCCTTTGCTTGCTCCAATCGCTTAAGGTCAACAAGAGTTTTCATCACTCCAAAAGTGACAGATGCTTGCTTGCCCTCAATGGCTGTGATGGTGCCAATGGATGTCTGTCCCTTAATGCGAACAGTAGAGCCGACAGTAAGAGCAGCCCCCTCTAAATCTCCCATAGGGGAGACTCTTTTGTTCTCCCCCTCAATGGGGGAGTTAGAGAGGGTCTTCTGTTTCTTTGCTGCCTGCCTTTCCTGATGACGTTTCCTGCGTTCCTCAATCTGCTTACGCTTCTTCTCCACATAGGCATCAAGCTCTTCCTGACTCATTTGGCCCACCTCTTCGCGGAAGGTTTGCAGTTGCTGACGTGCAGAACGAGTCCTTTCCTTATCTGCTTGGGCTTCCTTAATCTCGCGAATGGTGTTCTCAATCTGAGCATTAGCTGCAGCAATGATTTTATCAGCTTCTGCTTTGGCCTCGCGGATGATTTCCTTACGCTTGCCTCGCAGCTCCTCTATTTCCTTCTCGTAGTGCTCGATGGTTTGCACCATCTGCTTCTCTTGCGAATGAATCGTCTGACGTTTTCCCTCCCAATATCGCTTGTCGCGGGTGATGTCGAGCAGGTATTTGTCGGCATTGACGTACTCACGGCCCACAAGTTCAGTTGCATCTGCAATCACGTCTTCAGGAATGCCAATCTTACGAGCAATCTCTACAGCGAAGCTGCTGCCAGGGTTGCCTATCTGCAATTGGAAGAGCGCCGCCATCTTCTGTCGGTCGTAGAGCATGGCCCCATTCACGACTCCAGGCGTGTCTTCTGCAAAGTGCTTGAGGTTCTGGTAGTGTGTCGTGATGACGGCAAAGGTTTGTTTGCTGACGAAACGCTTCAAGACAGCTTCTGCAATAGCGCCACCAATTGTTGGTTCCGTTCCACCTCCAAACTCATCTATTAGTAATAATGTATTAGGTGTACAGCTTGCCATCATTCGCTTCATGTTGAGCAAGTGGCTGCTGTAGGTACTCAGGTCGTCGTCGATGCTTTGTTCGTCGCCGATGTCGATGAAGATTTGCTCAAAGATGCCAGCCCTTGAACCATCAGCCAAAGGTATAGGCAGGCCGCACTGCAACATGTATTGCAACAAACCGACTGTCTTCAGGCAGACACTCTTTCCGCCGGCATTCGGTCCACTAATGATGAGGATGTGTCGTTTTCTGTTAAGCATGATGCTGAGCGGCACAATCTTCCCAGGACCCTCTAAATCTCCCTTAAAGGGAGACTTCTTGTCCTCCCCCTTTAAGGGGGAGTTAGAGAGGGTCTTCAACTTTGCTTCCAAAAGTGGATGTCTGGCATCATACCAATCGATGAGGGGCGTGGAATATATCTCAGGAGAAAGGCCAACAATGGCTTTCGTTAGCTGATGTTTGGCAAGGAGAAACTCAATGTCTGCAAGGAACTCGAAGCCTCGTAACAACTCCTTTAGGTTGGGTCGCAGTTGTTCAGTAAACTCGCGAAGGATGCGAATAACCTCTCGCTTCTCTTCGGCCTCCAGTTCGCGGATGCGGTTGTTGGCTTCAACTACTTCTGCAGGCTCGATGAAGACTGTTTTGCCTGTAGCGCTTTCGTCGTGAATGATGCCTTTGATGCGTCGCTTCAAAGCGGGAGCCACAGGAATGACCAAACGGCCGTCTCGCATTGCAGGGGCAACATCTTTCTCGACCAAACCTTCTGCTTGAGCTGATTTCAGAATGCTCGTTAAGGTTCTGCTAACACTTCCTTCAGCAAGCTTCAGTTCTCGGCGAATGGAAGCAAGTTCGCTGCTTGCATTATCTTTGATGTGACCATACTTGTCGAGCATCTGTTCGAGACGGCGGGTAATGCTCTTAAAGGTAAAAACGCCTTCGGCAAGCTTTTCGAGGGCAGGGAAAGAAGTCCTTTCCTCAGAGGCACTTTGTCTTACGATTTCGACCCAAGAATGAAGGGTACGCAGAACCCTAAACAGTTCCCAAACCGTCTGTTCTTCGAGGTAAGTTCCTTCGATACGAATACGATGGATGTCTTCTCTCAAATCAAAAAAGTCTTGTTCTGGCAACTCAGTAGTTGTCTGAAGGATTGATTCAAGTTCGGCAAGCTGCAGATGAAGGGAGGTGACGACTTCGTGGTCGGAAGAAAACTGCATAGCATCCACCTTCTCATGTCCCAAGGAACTGAGGCAATAGCCGTGCAGCATCGCCCGTATTTTGTTGAAACCTATCTTTTCTTCTAATGACATACGTGAATCCTTAATCCTTATTTAAGATTCTTCTCTGGATACATTGTGTTCCACCAAGTTGGGTCGTCCTGCAGCCACTTTGCAAACCAAGCCATGATGCTGTCGTGCCAACGGATGCGTTTGTTGTAGTTGAGGATGTGGTGGTTCTCGCCTTCAACAGTAATGAAAGCACATTCCCTGCCCAGCAACTTGAGGGCAGTAAACATCTGGATGCTCTCGTTGATGGGTACATTAGTGTCAGCCCCGCCATGCATGAAAAGGATAGGCGTGTGCACCTTATCGGCATTGAAGAGTGGAGCATGACCACTATAGAGCTCCATGTTGTTCCAGGGATAAGAGTTGGCCGCGGAGGTCGTGCTGTAGCTGTATCCCCAGTAGCCGTATCCCCAGTAGCTGGCCGGGTTGCTGATGCCTGCATGACTCATTGCAGCGGCGAAGATGTCGGTAACGGTTTGCAAGTACATCGTCATGAAGCCGCCGTAGCTTGCTCCCATGCAACCAACCTTGTCGGCTTTTACGAAGGGATGTTCCTTGCAGAACTGCTTGGTGCCCTGAATGATGTCGTCGGCCGTATAATCACCGTAAGCATTAACGTGACGCGAAGCAAACTCCTGGCCGAAACCGCTGCAACCCGATGGCTGAATGAGGTAAACCACATAGCCCATAGCTGCCCATTCCTGGAAATTATAGTAGCTGTCGAGCAGTCGTCCTACAGGAGAGCAACCGCCATAGTAATAGACGAGCATCGGGTATTGCTTTGTCTCGTCGAAGAATGGTGGCAGGAAGTAGCAGCCATAAATGGTGTCGCCTCGCTCTGCCTTGAAGTTCCAGTCGTGGCATTCACCAAGTTGTATGTCTTTGAGTCGGGTGGGGTTGAGGTCGCAAAGCACACGTTCCTTGCCAGATTTGAGGTCGCGCAGCCAGCAACGGTCGGTGCTCGTGCTGCTCTCACCTATATAGGCAAGGAAAGGCCTCTCTTCGGCCAAACTGAAGCTACTATATATATAAGGTTCGGAGAGTTGCATCATCTCGGCCTTTCCGTCCTTCGGGTCGATGCGATAAAGGCTTTTTGTGTCGCGGTTCTCGCACAGGGCATATATCATGCCGTCTTGTTCCGACCATTGATACGAAGAGACGGACGGGTCGAAGTCGCGAGTCAAGCAACTCACCTTCTTCGTTTCGAGGTTGAGGAGGAACAATTCATACTCGTAGCTGCTTGGAATCTTGTCTCCAGAAAGTGTGTTGCCTATGCCACCGAGAGCCTCGGGACTGCCTGTAATGGCAAGGTACTTCTCGTCTGGCGAGAAACTGAAGTTGCTGATGAATCCATCGTGACGAACCAGTGTGTCCGCTTGACCTGTCTTCATGTCGAGCAACAGGATGTCAGTGAAGGTGAAGGGACGTTCCGTGAGTTCCTCCTTGTAGATGGACACGAGGAAACGGCTAGCGTCGCGGTTGGGCGTGACATAGACCTTGGCAGCTCCCTTCGTGATGGGCGTCGTGATGCCTGTCTCGATGTCGTATAGCGAGTAGTTGCGGCGATTGCGATAGCCAGGCTGACGGTCGTCGGGCTCAAGGATTTGGTGTACGTCCTTGTTCTTTTCCTCTGGCACCTTCTCGTCGATGGTCACTAGGAAATGCTTCAAGTCGTCGGTCAGCCAAGCGTATCCCTTGCCAGTATATTTGCCGACGAATGTCTTCTCGCCCGTCTTGGGGTCAACCGTTTCGTAGCATCTTGTGCCCTCTGTCTCGCGATAGCTGCGGAGGTAACGGTCGCCTTTGGGAAGCCACCTTTGGAAGCCGTCGAGACTGAACTCCTTGCCTGTTGCGAGGTCGATGAAGATGTCCTTGCCTTCCGTTTCGCCGCCTTTGTAAGTAATGTTCTTGTGGATGCGGACATACTTGCCTGAGCTGGAAAGCTCCACGCCATTGATGCGCTCGCCATGCATCATGTCGGCGTTCGTCCAGTAGCGCTTGCTTTCAGGATTGATTTCGAGAGCTTGCTCGCTTTCGACGGAAACACGAAGCGTATCAGAGACCCTCTCTATCTCCCCCTTAAAGGGGGAGGACTCCCTCCCTTTAAGGGAGGGGTTGGGGGTGGGTCTGTTGACGAGTAGCTTGATGCAGACCTCGTGCCGACCGGGAACCAGTTCGAAGTCGCCGCCCTGCTCGTTGCCATCAATATAGAGTTTGTGCTTGCTTTCGCATTTCACATTGACCTTGCCCTTGGCAAAGCCTGTGTTCTGAATGGAGAAACCTGCGAAATAGAAACCTTCATCATTGATGGAGAAGGGAAGACTTGTCTCCTCTCCCTTAATTGAGGTTGGGACGGGGCTGTCCATAAACACCTCATCGAGGTCAATTTGTTTGCCTTCCGAATCGAGGCTGTCGGTCATGAATGGTTTGGTAATAGAGTAGGGACCTATCAGATGTATGTTCGTGACATCCTTTGTCTCTGCCATCAAATTCAGCGGCAAAGCTATAAGGCAAGCAGTAAGTTGAATAAATAGTTTCATAATGTTCAATATTCAATCTTCAATTTTAATTTTCAATTATCAATTTTCAATATAGTCAGCTTCTCGTTACATTCTTTACGCCTTTTACTGTTTTGAGTTTCTTGATGAGTTGTTGCAGGCGGCTGGTATCGTCGAGCATGACGGTAAGCGAGCCGTTGAAGAGTCCGTCGTTGCTATCGATGCTGATGCTTCGCAACAGGATTTTCTCTTCCTTACTTATTATATTAGTGATGTTGTTGATGATGCCAATGTCGTCGTTGCCGATAACGCGAAGGGTGATGGGATATTGGCTGCCGCGCTTCCCTGCCCATTTCGCCCGAACTATTCTATAACCGAAACGTTGACGAAGCTGTGGCGCGTTGGGACAATCCTCGCGATGAATCTTGATGCCACCGCCACTTGTCACGAAGCCAAAGACGGCATCGCCATAAACAGGCTGACAGCATTTTGCCATCTGGAAATCAAGACCTTTCAGGTTTTGGTCGATAACGAGGACATCAGACCCGCCATCCCCCTTTATTGGGAGTGCTTTATCAGGTATCTTGAACTGGTCGGCGCTTTGCGTGGTAGCTTGCTTCTCGGCTTCTCCATGGTCGAAACGTTGCTGCTGGGCATAGGCTTCGAGGACGGCATTCATGTCGAGCTTTCCGTCAGCCAGAGCAGCATAGAAGTCCGTTACGATGCGATAACCGAGCTTCGTCATGGTATGCATCAAGACGGGCTCCTCGTAGTCGAGCTTCTTATTCTTCATCTTGCGCTCCAATTCCTCTTTTGCGAGGAGTGCTTGCCGGCTCTCCATTTCCTTGAGGCTTTGGCGGACCTTTGCACGTGCTCGGGTTGTCGTGAGGATGTTCAGCCAGTCGCGTTTGGGTGTCTGGCTGTTGCTTGTGAGGATTTCCACTTGGTCGCCGCTCTGTAGCTTTTGCCGAATGGTGACGTTCTTGCCGCCAATACGGGCTCCTACGCATTGGTTGCCCACCTTCGAATGGATGTGATAGGCGAAATCGAGCACCGTTGCACCCATCGGCAGCTTGAAGATGTCGCCCTTTGGCGTGAAGACAAACACCTCATCTTCCTTAAGGTCGAGGCGGAACTGGTCCATGAGCTGGGCATCGTCGTTCGTCTCGAGAGCGCTACGGACGCCTGCCAGCCATTCCTCCACGCCACTTTCGCCAGAGCGAATGCCCTTGTAGCGCCAATGTGCAGCCAGTCCGTGCTCGGCAATATCGTCCATTCGTTCTGTACGAATCTGCACCTCAACCCATTTCTGTTCAGGACCAAGAACAGTGATGTGAAGGCTTTCGTAACCGTTGCTCTTGGGCACGGAAAGCCAGTCGCGCATACGTTTCGGGTTGCTCTGGTACATATCGGTAATGATACTGAACACTTGCCAGCACTCCATCTTCTCGCGTTCCGGTGGCGAGTCGAGGATGATGCGAATGGCAAAGAGGTCATAGACGCCATCCACATCCACATGTTGCTTCTGCATCTTCTGCCAGATGGAATGGATGCTCTTCGTGCGGCCTTTCATATGGTAGTGCAGGCCAGCAGCCTGGAGTTTCTCGTCGAGAGGTTTCAGGAAACGCTCGATATAGGCATCGCGGCTGCGTTTCGTCTCGTTGAGCTTCTCTTTGATATGATAGTAGGCATCATGCTCGAGGTATTTGAGGCTGAGGTCCTCCAACTCGCTCTTTAGCTTGTAGAGACCGAGCTTATGAGCCAGAGGCGCATAGAGATAAGCAGCTTCCATCGAGACTTTCTTTTGTGCCTCGACGTTCTCCGTGTCTTTGATTTGACGCATCACGCAGACGCGATTGGCAATCATGATGAGGATGACGCGCATGTCCTCGGCAAAGGTGACGAGCAGGCTGCGGAAGTTCTCGCTTCCCACGGTAGCGCTCTTCGTGTAGAGCTCGCGGATGCGCATCAAGCCGTGCAGGATGTGAGCCACCTCCTCGCCGAAGTCCCCTCGAATCTCATCGAGCGAAGCAGCCCCGCTTTTTACTATCGACCAGAGCAGAACGCTCAGCACACTGCCCCTCGACAGACCGATTTCCTCAGCTACAATCAGGGCAGTCTCGGTATCCTTCACAATCGGGTTTATGCCGAAGACGTCTCTTTGAAGCAGACCTTGTTCCGTAGCTTGTTTCAGGTATCTCGACAGCTTCTCCTCATCGCCCTGCTGAATAACGTCGGCAGCCAGTGCAAATAGTTGTTTCTTAGCGGTTTCTATGCGCTGGCGTTCCTCGTCGGTAAAGAACTTGGTAATCTTCATTTCGTGCGACATTATCTTATTTGCGCTACAAAGGTACGATTAAGTGAGCGAAAAGCAAAAGAATTGCTTGTTTTTCTTTTGCTTTTCCGAGCGAAAGTACTTTCGAAGCTTGTCTTCAAAGGTACGATATTTAATTCAAATTCAAAATTATTAAATTCAAAAATAATGATAGAACATCAAAATCATGAATTTGTAACGGTTAACGGTTAACGGTTAACGGTTCTTGCACGCTTTAGCGGCAAGGCGCGCTTTTTATGCGCGGAAAACGGTTAAAGTTATCTCGAACACGGATGACATAGATGACACTCTAAGGAGTCAAGGAGTAGAGGAGTTTTTCAGGAGAGCCTCCTTTACTCCTAAACTCCTTAGGCAGAAACAAACACAGCCGCATGAAACTATTTCTAAGGAGTCGAGGAGATGAGGAGTTGGTTTCAGGAGAGACTCCTTTCCTCCTAAACTCCTTAGACAGAAACAAAACCTGTCGCACGAAACTATCGCTAAAGCGTGTAAAATCCTTAATTTAGAACAACGGATTGAACTGA
>OCVV011361758.1_pt1 | contig 12020 bp, 10 predicted proteins | sample 1539721 | NCBI WGS metagenome assembly OCVV01 (sample SAMN02144230, study PRJEB22623) | gut metagenome | biome: sheep rumen | host: Ovis aries | place: New Zealand | reverse complement strand
CCGCTATGGCAGACGGTACCGGACTGAACCGGTTTCGTCAGAATTTCCCGAACCGCTTCTTTGATGTGGGAATCGCGGAAGGCCACGGCGTGACCTTTGCCGCCGGGCTTGCGGCTGCCGGGATGCGCCCGGTGTTTGCGGTATATTCTTCTTTCCTTCAGCGGGGATTTGATGAGCTGATTGAGGATGTCTGTCTGCAGAAACTGCCGGTGCTTTTTGCCATTGACCGGGCCGGACTGGTAGGCGCGGACGGAGATACCCATCAGGGAATTTTTGATCTGAGCTATTTGAATCTGGTGCCGAACCTGATGGTTATGTCTCCGAAAAACGCGAAGGAACTTGCGGATATGCTGCGATTTGCCATGCGGCAGGACGGGCCGGTAGCAATCCGCTATTCCCGGGGAGAAGCCTGCATGGAATTTGAGGAAATGCGGGCAGAGATCACACCGGGCAAATCAGAAGAGATGGCACAGGGAGATGACCTGGTGATCTACGCGCTGGGCTCCATGGTTTCAGAAGCATGGAAAACCGTGCAGATACTGAAACAGAGGGGCATTCATGCCGCGCTGGTGAATGCCAGATTTTTAAAACCCCTGGATCGGGAGAGTATTCTCCGGGCGGGAGAGAAGTATCCGCTGCTTGTCACGATGGAGGAAAATGTGCTGACCGGCGGATTCGGCCAGAGTGTGGAAGCGGTGCTGGAACAGGCAGGCATCCATACTGATGTGCTGACCATCGGAATCGAAGACTGTTTTGTACCGCATGGAAATGTGGATGTACTCAGACAGGCGCTGCGGATCGACAGCGAATCGGCAGCCGAACGAATAGAAAGGAAACTGAGGGATCTGTGAAAGAACGACTGGATGTGCTGGTGGTCAGGAAAAATCTTGCGCCATCCAGAGAAAAAGCAAAAACAATGATCATGGAAGGAAATGTCTTTGTGAATCAGCAGAGAGAAGACAAGCCCGGCTCCATGTTTTCGGATGATGCGGTGATCGAAGTCCGGGGAAAAACATTAAAATATGTCAGCAGAGGCGGACTGAAACTGGAAAAAGCCATGAATTCCTTCCCGATTGTACTGGAAAACAAGGTATGCATGGATATCGGGGCTTCTACCGGTGGATTTACAGACTGTATGCTGCAGAACGGAGCCGCAAAGGTATACGCGGTGGATGTGGGCTACGGACAGTTCGCCTGGAAACTGCGCCAGGATGAGCGGGTGGTATGCATGGAAAAAACCAATATCCGCTATGTAACGCCGGAACAGATCGGTGAACTGCTGGATTTTGCCTCCGTAGATGTGTCGTTTATTTCACTGAGCAAAGTGCTTCCGGTGGCTTGGAATCTGCTGAAAGAAGGCGGAGAAATGGTCTGCCTCATCAAACCGCAGTTTGAGGCGGGAAGAGAAAAAGTTGGGAAAAAAGGCGTCGTGCGGGACTGGAAAACACATCTGGAAGTCATTCGCAAGGTAATCGGGTTTGCAGGGGAAGCCGGGTTTTCCGTCTGCGGGCTTGACTATTCTCCGGTAAAGGGGCCGGAAGGGAATATTGAATACCTGATTTATCTGCGTAAGAGCGCGCAGAATTCATCCGGATTTTCACAGGATATCTCCGGATTTTCAGAAGATACAGCAGAAACAGTGGTACATCAGGCGCATGGGGAACTTGACAGATAATAATGAAGAATTTTTTATTGATTACCAACAAAAGCAGAGACAAGGATCTGGAATTTACACGTCAGGTCATCCGTTATATTACAGACAAAGGGGGAAAAGCCTGCAGTATTGTCACAGGTAAGGAAAATTACAAGACAGAGACGGACAGCAGGACAGACAGTTATCTGCCGGAACAGATACGAAAAGGGCTGGCACGGGCGGTAGCGCCGGACTGTATTATGGTATTCGGCGGAGACGGTACCTTTGTACGCACGTCCAGGGATCTTGCAGAGCTGAAGATCCCTGTGATCGGAGTGAATCTCGGTACGCTGGGCTATCTCTGCGAGCTGGAGCGCAGCAATGTATTTCACGCGATTGACCGGCTGTTTCAGGATGAATATGAAGTGGAACACCGGATGATGCTGGAGGGAATCAAGTGCGGCGGCAGCGGAGAATACATACGTGCCCTGAATGACATCGTAATTCACAGGAAAGAGCCGACCCAGCTGATCAATCTGCGTATTTCTGTCAACGGAGAATTCCTGACTTCTTATCATGCGGACGGAATTATTATCGCGGCGCCGACAGGCTCCACCAGCTACAGCCTGTCTGCAGGGGGACCGATTGTGGATCCCAAGGCGGATATGATTCTTCTGACCCCCATCAATCCGCACAATATGCAGTCCCGCAGCATTGTCATCGGTTCTGATTCCACGATTGAGGTGGAACTGCTGCCCCGGCGTCCGGAGCAGGATGAACAGGCAACGGTTGATTTTGACGGAGACAGCTGCGCGGTATTGTCAGTCGGGGATAAGATCACGGCACACCGGACCAGTGAGGATGTTAAGATACTGAAACTGAATAAAGTAAGTTTCCTTCAGATCCTCAGCAAAAAAATGGACAGTATTTGAGTATGAAAGAAAAAAGACACGCAAAAATTCTGGAAATCATCCGGGAACACGATGTGGAAACACAGGAAGAGCTGTGCGATTATCTGAACCGGGAAGGATACCGTGTCACACAGGCCACAGTATCCAGGGATATCAGGGAGCTGCAGCTGACCAAGGTATCGATGCCCGGCGGACATCAGAAATACACGCTTTTTACAAAAAATGAACTTCACTTAAAAGATAAGTATGGCAGAGTATTCCGGGAAGGAGCAGTATCCATTGAAACCGCCCAGAACATCCTGGTGATCCATACGGTGACCGGAATGGCCATGGCAGTGGCGGTGGCGCTGGACTCCATGGACTGTGAGGAAATCGTGGGAACGATAGCGGGAGACGATACGATAATGTGCGCGGTCAAAACCTGTGAAGAGGCGGAAACCTTAAAGGAACGGCTGCGGGGAATCATGCTGGAATAGCTGCAGAAAGAGGAGAAGACTGCCGTATGTTATGGAATCTTTATGTAAAGAATCTTGCGCTGATTCATGAATCAGAGATTGCGTTCGGACCGGGACTGAATATTCTGACCGGTGAGACCGGCGCCGGCAAATCCATGATCATCGGTTCCGTGAATCTGGCGATGGGCGGACGGGCCCCGAAGGGGCTGGTGCGGGACGGCGCGGAATCCGCGCTGGTAGAACTGACCTTTCACACAGACGAGGAGGAAGTACGTGACCTCATGCGGCAGATGGATCTGGACGACGCATCCGGAGAAATCATCATCACCCGCAAGATTACCGCTGCCGGCAGGAGTGTGTGCAGAGTGAACGGAGAAACCGTATCTCTGTCCGCTTTAAAAACACTGACAGCCCATCTGATTGATGTGCATGGCCAGCATTCCCATGAATCACTGCGTACGGCCGGAAATCACAGGACATTCCTGGATGCCTACGCGGGGGAGGATCTGAAGACGCTGCTGGCAGATATGAAGGACCTTTATCATACCTGGCAGAAACAGAAAAAGATTCTGCAGGAAAATTCCATCAATCGGGAAGAACAGCTCAGAGAAATTTCCTTCCTGGAATTTGAAATCCGTGAGATTGAAGAAGCCTCCCTGACGCCCGGGGAAGATGAAACCCTGGAAAAGGAATACCGCAGACTGAGCCACAGTCAGAAAACGGCAGAAAGTTATGCCGCAGTGAACGGATGGTGCGCTTCCGGTGAGGGCAGCGCCTCAGAACAGATCGGAAGAGCGCTGCGGGAACTGCTGGAAGCATCCCGCTATTCGGAAGAGGCCTCGGAATTTGCAGACCGGCTTTCGGAAATCAGCAGCCTGCTGGATGATTTTAACATGGATCTGTCTTCCGCCATGGAAGAAACGGAAGACAGCGGTCAGGCGCTGGCAGAGGCGGAAAAACGATTAAACGAAATCAACCGCCTGAAGGAAAAATACGGTCATACGATCGCGGATATTCTTGCCCTTCGGGAAGAAAAGATCCGGCGTCTGGAACAGCTGAATCACTATGAGGAATATCTGGGACAGCTGCGGAAGGATCTGGGACAGACAGAAGAGAAACTCTATGCCTGCGCGGAGCGGATTTCCGCGGTTCGAAAGAAAAAGGCGGCGGTTTTCGAACAGGCCGTATGCAAAGTGATGAAAGAGCTGAATTTCGCGCATGTGGAATTTTCCGTGGCATTCAGCCGTCTGGAAGAACCGGCTGCACACGGAATAGACGGGATTCGTTTCCTGATTTCCACGAACCCCGGGGAGCCGGTGCGTCCGCTGGATCAGGTGGCTTCCGGCGGCGAGCTGTCGCGGATCATGCTGGCAGTGAAGACGGTGCTGGCCAGAAAAGATCATACCGGTACATTGATTTTTGATGAAATTGACAGCGGAATCAGCGGCCGTACCGCACAGTGTGTAGCGGAAAAACTGCGGGAAACGGCACGGCATCATCAGCTGATCTGTATTACGCATCTGCCCCAGATCGCAGCCATGGCGGACACACATTTTCTGATTGAAAAATCCACAGACGCCGGCCGGACTGTTTCTGAGGTGCGCGCCCTTGACCGGGAGGACAGCATCCGGGAATTGGCCCGTATGCTGGGAGGCGCGGAAATTACAGATACGGTGCGCGATAATGCGCGGGAAATGAAAGAAATGGCGGAAAATATTTTATGAAAAAAGTATTATTTGCTGCATCCGAAGCAGTTCCATTTATAAAAACAGGGGGGCTGGCAGATGTTGCCGGCACGCTGCCGGCAAATTTTCCGAAAAACCAGTATGATGTACGGGTGATTCTGCCGCTGTATGCCTGTATGGATCCGGCACGGAAGAAGAACATGAAGCGGATTCTGGAGTGTCAGGTTTCCCTGAACTGGCGGACCCAGTATGCCGGTGTATACCAGACCCAGGCAGCCGGTGTGACCTATTATCTGATTGATAACGAATATTATTTTTCCGGTCCCTCACCCTATGACGCGATTTATCTGGACGCGGAGAAATTTGCGTATTTTTCCAAAGCTGTGCTGACGGTGCTTCCGCTTATCGGATTCCAGCCGGATATCATCCATTGCCACGACTGGCAGACCGGACTGCTTCCTGTCTTTTTAAGGGAACAGTTTGCAGGGGATCCGTTCTATCGTAAGATAAAAACAGTATTTACCATTCACAATCTGCGTTATCAGGGCCGGTGGTTTATCGATGCAATCCGCGATATTACCGGTCTTGCGGATCACTGTTTTACTTACGACCGACTGGAATCCTACGGGAAGGCAAATCTTCTGAAAGGCGGCATTGTATACGCGGATGCAGTCACAACGGTCAGCAGCTCTTACTGTAAAGAAATATGCACACCGGAAGGCGGCGAGGGTCTGGATGGAGCCCTGCGCGCCCGCGGAAGCTCACTGCAGGGAATTCTTAACGGACTGGATTATGAGGTCTACCATCCCGGGAAAGATCCGCTGATTGCATATCCCTATACGAGCAGTTTTTCCGCGTATAAGGCGTCGAATAAAGCAGTGCTGCAGGAGCGGATGGGACTGAAACAGGATCCGGATACGTTTCTGATTGGAATTGTATCCCGCCTCACAGACCAGAAAGGCATGGACCTCATTGCCTGCCGGATAGATTATGTGCTTCAGTCCGAGGAGCGGATTCAGCTGGTGGTCCTGGGAACAGGCGAGGAGCGTTACGAGCATATGTTCCAGGAGCTTGCAGCGCGTTATCCCGGCAGGGCTGCGGCGCAGATTGCCTATCAGGAAGATGCTGCGCATCAGATCTATGCCGGCTGCGATGCGTTTCTGATGCCGTCCATGTTTGAGCCCTGCGGTCTGACGCAGATGATGAGCCTGCGTTACGGTACAGTGCCGATCGTCAGAGAAACCGGCGGTCTGAAAGATACGGTAGAGCCTTACAATGAATACGAAAATACCGGGACAGGATTTTCTTTTTCACATTATAATGCGCACGAAATGAGTGACATTATTGCGTATGCGGCAAAAGTGTTTTTCCAGAATCACTCCGCATGGGAGCAGATCGCGGTACGCGGTATGCAGAAAGACTTTTCCTGGAAACATTCGGCAGGAATCTACCAGAAGCTTTACGAAAGTCTGATACCGCCTGCGGCGCCCCGGGGCAGAAGAGCGGTTGCCCAGTCCAAGTCCGCGAAAAATCGCAAAAAGGGAAAAACAGGAAAATACAGATCCGGTTCCCGCGCAAAAAAATAAAAAAACTATTGCAAAACCGGAAGGCATTCTATATAATAATTAAGCATGCGGGTGAATCCTGTATGTTTATGCTAACGTGGCTCAGTTGGTAGAGCAATTGATTCGTAATCAATAGGTCGTCGGTTCGAGTCCGATCGTTAGCTTGTGTATGAGAAGTCCTGAACTCCAGTGGTTATAAGGGGATCAGGACTTCTTGTTTTTGGAAAAAGAATATATGTTTTTACTACATTTATACTAAAACTAACGATTTTTTACATTTTCGTGTGCACCCATATATGCACCCATTTTAGTCCCCTGAGATCAATCGGGCAGTTGTCAAAGGAACTGCTTCTTACACCGGCCTGTCCGCGGAAAAAACCTTCAAAATTGGAAAGAAAGACTTGAAAGTCAAGGTGAAAAAAGGTTCAGGAAAACTGACCATTAAATGGACAAAGGTCAAAGGCGCGGCTTACCAGGTAAAAGTAGGAAAGAAGACCTACAAAGTAAAAGCAACCAGTAAGACCGTTAAGGTAAAACGGGGGAAAAAATATACGGTTACGGTAACTGCAAAATCCGGAAAGACTGCTGTGGGATTCGGAAAGAAGACGGTTTATGCAGCAAAATAATCTGTACGGGGATCCGTCCGGCAGAGGAAAATCAGTGGATTACCACAAATTTACAGCGGTACAGTCATTTTGGGCTGTACCGTTTTTCTTCCGAAAGCGTTTCAGGAACTTTATGCACATGTACCATTGACGGAGTTTCGTTGGAAGTGTAGTATCGAAATCAGAATTCTGTTCCTGATTTTTCTTCCCGGGGAGTTTCTACTTCCCGTTTATCCCGGGTTCTATGCCTATGACATATCAGAGTTTCATTGCTTCGGTGCAGCAGCGCCTGGAGGCAGATGTACCGGACCCGAAAACAATCGAAATTTATAAAATCACAAAAAATAACGGTCAGATCCTGGATGGACTTGTGATTCTGGAAGAGGGGAGAAATATTGCCCCGGCCATCTATCTGGATTCGTTCTACCGGCTGTACCGGGAAGGAAGGGATTTTGAGGAGGTCTACCACAGGATCCTGTTAAGCTATCAGTCCCATCGGGCGGACACCAGTGTGGATGTCAGCTTTTTTACGGATTACCGGAAGGTGAAGCACCGGATTGCGTATAAACTGGTCAATTATGAAAAAAACAGAGAGCTTCTGACACAGGTGCCCCATGTGCCTTATCTGGATCTGGCAATTGTATTTTTCTGTCTGGTCCGAATGGACGCAGCGTATGGAAATGCCACGATTCTGGTCACAGATACCCATATGGAGTACTGGCAGGTGACTGCCGGGACTCTGTTGGAAGCGGCAACAGAAAATACGGAGCATATGCTGGGCAGTTCCTTGAAGAATATCCGTCAGGTGATTCGGGAACTGGAGGAGAATCCGGCGGAGTGGGAAGAAAACCGGCCGGAAGAACCGGAACTGCCCATGTATGTGCTGACGAATGAAAGCAGCTATTTCGGCGCGGCCTGTATGCTCTATGAAGGTCTTCTGGAAAATTTTGCCCGGAAGCTGAACGCGGACCTGTATATTCTGCCCAGCAGTATTCATGAGGTGATTCTCGTGCCGGCTACACGCGCACTGAATCCGGAGACCCTGTCCCATATGGTGCGGGAGGTAAACCAGAGTTCTCTGATGGAAGAGGAGATTCTGTCGGATCATGCGTATTACTATCGGCGGACGGATCATGCGGTAAGCTGCTGCTAATGCTGTTGATGATAAGAGGATTGCGGCTGGACGTGAGCGGTGATCTATGGTAGTGTAAAGTACAGTGTCCGTGGATGCTTCGGGATTTACGGACGGCTGCAGGCCCAGGCCTGTGTCTCATGGAACCAGATAGAGGAGAGACCGCACAGATATGAACAAGATCAATTATCAGAAGCAGCTGGATGCCGTGCTGGCACAGCAGCAGACAGAGGAAAAAGTTCCTACACTGCTGCTTCATGCCTGCTGTGCGCCCTGCTCCAGTTATGTACTGGAATATTTGTCTGATTATTTTTCCATTACCGTATTTTTTTACAATCCGAATATTACGGAGCAGGCGGAATATGAAAAACGCGCCGCAGAGGAGAAACGAATGATCCGGGAAATGAAAGTCCGGCATCCGATCTCTGTGATTGACGGATGCTATGAGCCGGAGCGTTTTCTGAAGATGGCGGAAGGCTATGAAGATGTGCCGGAGGGGGGCATCCGATGCAGGCGCTGTTTTGAACTGCGCCTGGAGGAGACGGCCAGGCTGGCACATGACAGGCAGTTTGACTGGTTTACCACATCGCTGACGATCAGTCCGTTAAAAAACGCGGAACTGCTTAACCAGGTGGGACAGCAGGCAGCGGAAAAATATGGCGCCCGGTTTCTCCCGTCGGATTTTAAAAAAAGAAACGGTTACAAGCGCTCAGTAGAGCTGTCTGCCCGGTATCATCTGTACCGGCAGAATTACTGCGGCTGCGTTTTTTCCAGACGGGAAGCTGAAGAACGTGAGGCACGGCATGCGGCTGGCGGGACAGACCCGGCGGAAACAGCCGAAAACAGCCGATAAAAAACAAGAACAGGATAAAATGGAGGTACCAAATGGCTCAGTTATGGGGTGGACGTTTTACCAAGGAGACCGATCAGTTAGTCTATAATTTTAATGCATCCATATCGTTTGACCGGAAATTATACCGTCAGGATATTCAGGGCAGTATTGCCCATGTGACGATGCTTGGACGAACCGGCATCCTGACGGAACAGGAGACACAGGACATCATCCGCACACTGAAGGAGATTCTGGCCGATGTGGAAGCAGGCAGACTGGAGATCACACCGGAGTATGAGGATATCCACAGTTTTGTGGAAGCCAATCTGATTGACCGTCTGGGTGATACAGGCAAAAAACTGCATACCGGAAGAAGCCGCAACGATCAGGTGGCGCTGGATATGCGTCTTTTTACCAGAGCGGAAGTGCAGGAGACAGACAGTCTGCTGTATGATCTTTTAACAGAGCTGCAGGAGATTATGAAACAGCATCTGGATACGGTGATGCCCGGCTTTACCCATCTGCAGAAGGCCCAGCCGGTGACGCTGGCGCATCATGTGGGCGCGTATTTTGAAATGTTTAAACGGGACCGGGGACGCATGGCAGATATTTACCGCAGGATGAATTACTGCCCGCTGGGTTCCGGAGCGCTTGCAGGCACAACCTATCCCCTGGACCGGGATCTGACGGCAGAGCTTCTGGGATTTTACGGTCCCTGCTTAAACAGTATGGATGGCGTGTCTGACAGGGATTATCTGATTGAGTATCTGGCAGCTTCCGCTACGATCATGATGCATTTGAGCCGTTTCTGCGAGGAAATTATCCTGTGGAACTCCAACGAATACCAGTTTGTGGAAATCGATGATTCCTACAGTACCGGCAGCAGCATTATGCCCCAGAAGAAGAACCCGGATATCGCGGAGCTGATTCGCGGCAAGACCGGACGGGTCTATGGCGCGCTGGTGTCCCTGCTGACCGTTATGAAGGGAATCCCCCTGGCGTACAACAAAGACATGCAGGAAGATAAGGAACTGGCTTTTGACGCTATGGATACGGTAAAAGGATGCATTCGTCTGTTTACCGGTATGATTTCCACGATTAAATTCAACAAAGAACGGATGAAAGACAGCGCCCGCCATGGATTCACCAATGCCACAGACGCGGCAGATTATCTTGTGAACAAAGGCGTGCCGTTCCGGGATGCCCATGGAATCATCGGCCGTATGGTACTTTACTGCATCGATGCCCACAAAGCGATTGACGACCTGACCCTGGAGGAGTTCCGTCAGTTTTCGGATGCCTTTGAGGAAGACATCTACGATGCGGTATCCATTCATACCTGCGTGGAAAAACGTCTGACCATCGGAGCGCCTTCCCGCAGCGCAATGGAGCAGGTGATTGCGCTGAACGATCAGTACCTTGCGGAGCAGGGCAGGCTGACCGACCGGGAAGAATAAAACAGATGAAAAATGTTGGCTTTTTCGTACTTGATTTTTTCAGGCGGCTGCCGTACAATGTCTAACTGAAAGACAAATGTTCGCGACTGACGGACTACGGCGGTCAGCTGCAGCGTGAATCTAAATCAAAATACGGAGGAATCTTTTCATGAGTGAAAAATTAAAAGTTGGTATTTTAGGCGGAACCGGCATGGTGGGGCAGCGGTTTATTTCCCTGCTGGACAACCATCCCTGGTTTGAGGTGACAACGATTGCAGCAAGTCCGAGATCCGCGGGCAAACGATATGAAGACGCGGTAGGCAGCCGGTGGAAACTGGAAAAACCCATGCCGGAAGGCGTAAAAGATATCATCGTAAAAAATGTCAACGAAATCGAACAGGTTGCTTCGGAAGTGGATTTCTGCTTCAGCGCGGTAGATATGTCCAAAGAAGAGATCAAGGCGATCGAGGAGGCCTACGCCAAGACAGAGACTCCTGTGGTATCCAACAACAGCGCCCATCGTTGGACACCGGATGTGCCCATGGTTGTACCGGAAATCAATCCGGAGCATTTCGCGGTCATTGAAGCACAGAAAAAACGTCTCGGAACCAAACGCGGCTTTATCGCCGTAAAACCGAACTGTTCCATTCAGGCATACGCGCCGGCTCTGACCGCATGGAAAGAGTTTGAGCCCTATGAAGTAGTGGCAACTACTTATCAGGCGATCTCAGGCGCAGGCAAGACCTTTAAGGACTGGCCGGAAATGGTGGAAAACATCATTCCTTATATCGGCGGCGAAGAAGAAAAATCCGAGAAAGAGCCGCTGCGTATCTGGGGCGAAGTCAAAGACGGAGAGATCGTACCGGCTTCCGAACCGGTGATCACCTGTCAGTGTGTACGCGTGCCGGTATTATATGGACATACCGCAGCTGTTTTTGTGAAATTCCGCAAAAATCCCACCAAAGAGCAGCTGATCGAGAAACTGGTGCACTTCAGCGGACTTCCGCAGGAGTTAAAGCTGCCGAGCGCGCCGGAACAGTACATTCAGTACATGGAAGAAGAGGACCGTCCGCAGGTACAGGCAGATGTAAACTTCGGCAATGGCATGGGCGTCAGCATCGGACGGATCCGTGAAGACAAGGTATATGACTGGAAGTTCATCGGTCTGGCACACAATACGATCCGCGGCGCGGCAGGCGGAGCGGTTCTCTGCGCGGAACTGCTGACAAAACAGGGATATATTCAGAAAAAATAATCCGTACAGCTGGACAGCCGCTCTGCGGCAGTACTTATGTATCACTTATGTATAAGGAAGGCTCCGACAGAGCCTTCCTTATACTTTGACAGGCGGAACGTGCTCTGATGATATCCGAAGTTCCAGGGAAACAGTGACAAAAAAAGGAGCATGGCATGTCAAAGTCTCTATATATTGCAGAGAAACCAAGTGTGGCCCGTGATTTCGCGGCCGCGCTGAAAGAAAATATGAAGCGTTTCGACGGTTATATGGAGTCGGAGCAGTCAGTGATCACCTGGTGCTACGGGCATCTGGTAACCATGAGCTATCCGGAGGCGTATGATCCGAAACTGAAGCGGTGGAGCCTGAATACCCTTCCCTTTCTTCCGGAGGAATTTAAATATGAAGTAATTGCTTCCAATGAAAAGCAGTTCCGCAATGTATCTGCGCTGCTGAACCGGCCGGACGTGGACGTGATCTATATCTGCACGGATTCCGGACGGGAAGGGGAGTATATTTACCGTCTGGTGGA
>OCVV012829792.1_pt1 | contig 12021 bp, 9 predicted proteins | sample 1539721 | NCBI WGS metagenome assembly OCVV01 (sample SAMN02144230, study PRJEB22623) | gut metagenome | biome: sheep rumen | host: Ovis aries | place: New Zealand | reverse complement strand
CAAAAATGTTGTGGACGAAGAAAAGGTTTTTATTTGTTTTCATCGGTTTTTATTTGTTTTTTCTTCGTCCGCCGAAGGCGTAATTCTTACTCCGAACTCACGTTTGTATTACATCAGACATCATCTTTATTCCACCTCCACCACTTCCTTTTATTCCACTTCCTCGACTTTCCTCATTCCACTTCCACCACAATCCTCTTTACACAGCCCCAAAATCGATGTCGGGGACATCGACTGACCGACATCGGGGACATCGGTCAACCGACATCGGGGACGTCGATTTAGAGGGTGTGGAACAAGTGGAAAAGAGGATGCGCCGCTGCCGCACTTACACTTACGTCGTTGTCAGAATCACCATGACGACAATTCCGCAATAATAAGAAAGCGACATCCCATCAAAAAAGACTCAGGTTTCTTTTCTTTCCTTCATCCATAACAGCACCAACAACACCGCCACCACCACATTCCAGATGGTGCGTCCAAGGGCAATCTTGATGAAGGGTCGGAACAACAGAGCAAGGGAGGCTTTTCTTTATTCTTGAATAATTTTCTCATATTGCACTGTGTGATGTTTAATTCTGAGTGCAAAGAAAACAAAGGCCTCTGCCACCAGTTGGCAGAGGCCTTGGAAAAATGCTGTTATTAACAAAAAACTATGCTATTGGGTCTGGACAGAACTCTCTACGCTTGCAAGTCTTACAGAATTTACCCATCCATACTTCATCGAACTGGTTCATGGCTTGTTCGACAATTTCTGGGTCATCTGTCAGGATGCCAGCCTCGAAGTTGCGTTTGTTATCCGTCTTCATACCGATACCAGCACCTGTAAGATTTGCACTGCCGATATATACTTCTCTGCCATCGAAGACAAGCATCTTGAAATGAACACGAGGACAAAGTACTCGCTCCAAGCGGTCGTATAGAACAGGGTACTTGTCAAAATCCTCCCTAAAGTTTGGGCCTGGTTCTTTGGCATGTACAAGCCTTACCTCCACGCCACGCCGGATAAGTTGGGATATGAGAGCCAGAAATGGTTTCTTATCTTTGCCCACATCTACATATAAGTCTTTAATGTCGGCAGTCCCAATCCAAAGCATGTGCTTCACGGATTGTACCCGTGAAAGCACTTGCTTGTAATGATCGGTGTTGGAGATATATGTAAGCATAAAGTTTACATTTGCTTAATATCAAGATAAGAAACCCATACACCCATGATAGGCTTTATATTCAATCCATACTTTCGTTGAAAAGCTGTAACAATAAGCTCTTGTCCTTGCACTGTGCCTGTCATATTGTGGGCAAAACCATTGTAGGGAACTTCAACTTCCATTCCTTTTTCAACTTTGCAGCCATTGTATTGCCCCGACTGCTTAATAGATACTTTGAATAATGCCATAATTATTTACTTTTTGAGTTAATAATGTAACCTATGAAATTACAATTTTGCGACTTGTTGTATCTTATTCATGTATGATTTCATTTCCTCGACAATAACATTTGCATCAAGACTCTGAAAATCAAACTTACAATCGTACCACCAATCATTCAATTCCATAGAGTCAGCATCATCGCCATTGAACAAGCGTTGATTCTCACGAGTTACTTGCGTTCCAGGAGCTTTTCGGATACCTACTTCGGCATTCTTTACTAAACCATTATCAATGACACCATGCCATTCATAACAAGCCATAAAGTCCCCAATTACAATGCCAATACCAATCCATTCCCTGGCCCAATCCTGTTCCCGTTCTATCCAATGATCATTTCCATCATTCGCAGCAAAGTGAGCTTTTGCTTCAGGAAGTTCTTTGGTAATTGCTTGTATTAGTTCTTTTCGTTTTTGTAAAGTATCTGAAAGTACAACTTCTTCGACTAATGGCTGTATCACCGAATAAGCAGCAGCATAAATCATACAATACCTTTTAAACGTTATTTTCGCAAAATTCACACTCTGATGCTGGCTGTATGTTATATCAGACTTAATCGATTCTATATCCTGCAGATAATGAAGCGACTCTTTATTTTCGTGGTATTCGGAGTATTGGCTGGAATTGCTCTTACTTCTATTCGCTTCAAAAGAAATCGCTGCCATGTTCCCAATGCTCCATAGCCAATCTTTATCATATTCTCGGTAATCGGCGTTCCTCTTTCCTGTAATCCAATCTTGAGGAACAATATGGTCAAAGTCCCAGGGACGATTTTCTTCAGCCCACATATCTTGCCGTGCAGGGTCATAATTGCGGAAGTGTGTATTTATATATTCTCTTTCCGCATATAATAGAATTTGTTTAGCCTCTGCGGTGCCGTACCAGAAAGTCCTATCGAAGAAATTTCGACTTGGTGCAGAAAGACTTTTCCAAAATCTCCAATTTTTGGATTCTTCTATTACAAAGAATTGTTGTACTTCCGTAGGAGTGTAAACATGAAGGAGTTGGCAATCATGCATCAATCTAGAAATACCCATTAAGATATTCTGTCGGTTAATACCTTTTTTGAATCGATAAAACATCTCTTGTACACAACTCTTTTTGTTGTCGTTTCCGAACCAATGAAGCAAGAATGCGAGTGCTCTTATCTCCTGAATAGTTAGATTTATAGGAGATTTTGCATCTTTGCTGGCGAGATACATGAGCAACAAATAAATATCAGGTGAGTTTCGAGCTATTATTGTCCGCAAGATACTCGGTGTCCGAAGATCTGTTTTTTCTTTTACTCCTAACCATTCGTCAACTTTGTCAAGGATAATTTCTAACTGATGATCCTTATACAAAGCTTCTATCTTTTCCTTCTCTTCTGGTTTCTTTGCAGCACTTCGGATTTGCTTGATGGTCATTTCGTTTTTAAAGTTTTTGTCCTCATCAGAGGTCAATGCAAGACGGAATGCAAGCATCACTAACTTGGCGGGATTCATGTATTTCTCCGCCAATGCATCGTTTACATCTTTTATGGATGGCCAGTATGCTTTTATCGCAGAATAATTCAAGTCATCTCTTGAAATTGCTGTGCCACCAGTATTCAGACGAGTGAATAGCACCTCCAAAGTTGTTTGTGCTGCAGAATCTTCTGTGGTCTCTGTCTCCATTACCTCCTTTGGAAGATGGTTACAGGTAATGGTGTAATCATTCAATGCCTTAAAAACAGGGAATAAAGTAGCTCGCAAATAGTCCAAGGCAATATCAGATTGCTTAAATTTCTCATTGAAGGACTTTCGGAAGGAGAAATCTGTGGCATTGAAAATTGCCAGTGTTTCGTTGACAAACATATTCTCATCATTACTTTTCTCTGCAGCCTCCAATAAACAAAATAGTGGAATAGGTAGATTTGCCTCTATAGGCCATGTTTCTGTCAATGAGAAATGGTCATTATAGATGTTTCCTTTTAGGTTAAACATGTTCAAAGCATTTCTTTTTTCTGCTGTATTCAGCCGATTCGCATCATCGTCATTCTTATACCCCCATGGGTGAGGGGTAGTTGTGGCCTTAATCCAGAATGTACGTGTGGAACTTTTTGATGAAGGAGGTATAAGATCTATCCATAAAACGGCTCTTGCATCTGGAACAGTGTTAAATCCTATACTAATAGCATTGTATCTCTGTTGTCCGTCCATAAGGTAGTATTTTCCTGCTCCTTCATTGTTTACAATGTCTGATAGCATAAAAGAACCTATTGGAAAACCTCTAAGGATAGAATCCCAAAGAAGTTCAACCTGACGTGGTTTCCATACAAGTCCGCGCTGAAGCGCAGGAATCAAAACATCGGAATTGTTTGAGGTCCAGGATGCGATTTGCCGTAGCGAATATGATAAATTTTTCATATGATTCAAATTATCTTCTATAGTATATAGTATGAAGGATTTGTAATAAAATGATTTTGAGTTATCTGCTCACAGAAAGATCACTTTCGTTGTCCATATTTCTTTGTTTTTTTTGCAAAAGTATGATAAGGGTACGCCAATCTGTGGCAGAGCTTTAGAATAATTCCATATTTATTTTAATAAGCCAATTTTGCATTTCATTTTTTCTTCTTTTTGCGACACAGCAAAAAGAAAGGTGTGAGACTTGCCCGATTGCTATCCTGAGGTATCGCCAAACACCTTTTACCATACAACCATGAAGCCCACACCTAACGGTGCAAGCATTCACTATTACTGTTGATGGTAAATCCTCTTTTTGGCGATTTTCAGGACACATCAAGTAAAAGCAAACACTTTCTTTTCCTTATGTCAAGTTAAACTTTATATCATATTGTCTCGTTTTAGTTTCCATTCCGTTTTATTTCATCTCATCCATTCTTCATCATTGTCCGATGAATTGTCACAATGTAGATGGAAAGAGTTAAAGATTTTATCGGCAGAATACAGCATCAACTTCACGTTGAGTGGCATTTCCACTCTTCATGGACACACGAATTTCCTCATCCAGTTCTCCTTCGGAGAAGTAACATGGCATGGATGCCTCTAACCGTTTCTCAGCAGACTTCTTTGGCTGACAAACAGTTATTGCCAAGGCAGGCTCTTGTGCTACAGAAGTAGCATCCTTGCTGTTGTTTATCTTGTCAATGTAGTCTTTCATTCTTTTTATTTTCAATTTTTCGTTTGCAAATATACAATTTATTATTCGCTTCCAAATAATTTTACAACTTTTTTTGAGAAACAACAGAAAAACAAGGTTGCTCGTCATTTACTCATACCTCATCCTCCTTCTGTTTCTTGTCTCTGAGTTCATTTTCAATATCCTTAATAGATGGCAGAGCACTTTTGAAGTCTTCAAGGAACAGAAAAGATCAGCGGTTCAGAATTGCCCCCAACTTGGGGAGAGATTTTCATTGCATTGGAGTCATGCATATAGAATCTCTTGATATAGCCGCGATTCAACGAAGAAAAACAATCTCAAATCTTTCCGCTTTGCTGCCCACGGAAGTACTCTTCTATTTCAGAGGTCAACAAAGCATAGTCGCGGTCATAGTCCTTGATGATGCAGCCATGTTCGAGCAGAGTGATACGTGAACAGATGTCGAGCGTGTGGGTGAGGTTGTGGGAGGAGACGATGATGGTGGCCTTGTGTTCCTTGCTGTAGGTTTCGAGCAGATACTTCATGGCGAGTTGGGAGGTGGGGTCGAGGAAATTGAAAGGTTCGTCGAGCAGAAGGAGTTGAGGATGGTGGAGCATGGCACCGATGATGCCCACTTTCTGCTTGTTGCCCATCGAAAGATTGCGGATGAGGGTCTTCTGTCCGAGGACTTCGCCGTTCATGAAGGAGTCGAACTGCAGGAGACGGTCGTGCAGGACTTCGTCTGAAATATTGGAGATTTTTGCGAGAAAACGGAAATACTCTTCGGGGGTGAGATAGTCGATGAGGAAGCCTGCATCGACAAAGGCACCCGTGTAGGCTTTCCAACTCTCGCTTTTCGACGTGTCGCACGACACAGGTTTTCCATCCACATATCCGTCGATGGTGACACAGCCTTTGTCGGCATGCAGGAGGTCAAGAATGATACGAAAGAGGGTTGTCTTTCCGGCACCGTTGTTGCCGACCAGACCGATGGTCTCGCCGCTATGGATGGAGTAACGCTCTATGTCGAGTGCTTTTTTCTCTCCGAATGATTTGGTTAGGTTTTCGATTGTTAAGTTCATCTTTATATTTACAATTTGCCAAATTGTATATGTGCTTTATCTGGAGTTCCTGAAGCCGTCCATGTTTCGGTATCGGCGTTTCATGAACCGGTTGTATATATTGCGAAGCCACAGGGGGTGAAGCACGGTGCCTATCACACCAATGGTCAGCATGGAGATGGCTGCCACTTCATCGTTGAAACTCTGCACCAGGATGTACATGAGCAGCATGGGGAGAAACAGGGCTATGCCCGACATAATCATCTGCACTTTCGTGTCACGCCCAGCCTTGGTCAGTTTTTCGTTCAGATGTATGGTTGAGTCATTATAGACTGCGAGTTGGAAGATGAACGGAAAGACTGCACCCGATGTGAAGAACATACAGCCCAGTGCCATGAGCCAGGTGATTTTGCCTTCCATGATGGGCATGAGGGAAAAGAGGAACGGCACGATGAGCACCATGCACTGAAAGTAATATTTGGCTTTCAAGAGTGAGAGCACGGTCTCTTTTCTCACCATCAAGCCATCAATATAGTTGCCCTCTGCACACATCACGGTCGTAAGAGTCATCACTCCCAGGCAGGTGAAACAATACACACAGATGAAGATGCGCATGAAAGGCATGTCGGCATAGACATCGGAGAATGAAAAAAGGCCGCACAGCATGAGCATACACAAGGCTCCCGTGATGAACTGTTTTCGGACCACCAGGTTGCGCACCATCGACTTCAGTTCGAGTTTCAGATACTCGCCTATGATGCCGAACTTGTCGAGGAAGGTCATGTTGTTGGTCTTCACTTGTTTCACCATCTCCGTTTTGGCTATTTCCACATAGATGGCCACCTTCTGCAAACGATAGTTGATGATATATAATGGTATAATGAACACCACGATGAAGAGCCAACTCAACACATTCCATTGACAAAAGCCGCGCATCAGCAAAATATTTCCCTGAAACAGCCATTGATGGTCTTCATCGTAGAAGATTCCGAAATAGGCAAAGGCTGCATAGATGAGCAGCGGAACGATGAAAAAGAGAAAGTTGCGGTTGATAAGTGTGCGCCAGAAGAGATACCAGTAACTGTTCAGCACAAACATCAGCCACCAGCCCAGGATGAAGCCGACAAAGCCTACAACACCATAGAATTGCGGGATGGCTAACCAACCGAAAGGAATGAAAAAGAATGCCCAGAACAGATTGTAGGGTTGCAGCCCCATGCGGAACAGAAAAGTGTGAAGCAGGAAACTGTTTGGTATGTCGCAGAGTTTATACTGCTTGATGTTCTGGGCCGGAGTTTCCTGCATGGCAAAACGGGTGAGGAAGTCGAGGATGAGAAACCAAATCATGCCGCCATCAATCCAGTCGAAGGCTTCAAGGGCAGTGTCGTCAAACGCATAGAAAATGGTGATGCCCAACATGACCAGATAGGCAGCCCAAAATGCAACGAAGATATAGCCAAACACCTTCATGGCCATATTCTTCTCAAACATCGGATGGCGACGCGCTTGCAGCCGCTGGTTTTGAGAGATGGAACGATATATCAACCAAGCCCTTGAAATGTCCATTGCCTCGTTCTTTTGCCTAAACTAACGAAGGTCTATCACTTCCACATCTGGATAATTCTTCTCGTTGAAACGGAAGGTTGCCTCCTTATACTTCTGGTCTTTCAGAAAAGAGTTACAGAGTATCTTTGTGGTGACATCTTTCGAGGTGGTCATGGTGATGCTGGTAGGGTATTTCGTCGATTTGTTGATGCACACCACCACACGTTTGTAAGGGCTGCCGCTCTTACCGGTCAGGATGACTTCATGTTCCTTTGCCGTCCCCTTCCCCATCTTGGCCGTATAGCCCTTCTTATAGAAAGAAAGGAAAGCATACGGGTTCATCTTGGCCACAGCATCAGCCGAAGGTGTGGTCACGTTCACCTCTTCGTTGGCCTTCACATAGGTCCACATGGTCTTGCCATCGAACCATGTGATGGTGCCTCCCACATTGAGTACAAACTTCTGGTTCTGCAACTTGATATACCCCACCGTAGAGGCTCCATTGGCTTCCAGAGTGAAACCTATCTTCACGTTGCCAGCAGCGCGGAGAGTGGTTGCCGTCTTGTCAAGCACTTTGGTGGCATCTTGTGCATTCACGCTGCATAAGGTCAGCAGGCACACAATGGCTAAAAGAATCCTTTTCATCATGATGTTTTATTTTATATGATGCTTATTCATCAACTATGCAATGAATTTAACAATCCTTCCAATGTCAGCGGGTCTTTGATGAGCACCTCGCGTGGTTTGCTGCCCACCTGTGGTCCCACCACACCCATCTTCTCAAGTTGATCCATAATCTTGCCGGCACGGTTGTAGCCAATGGAGTAGTTGCGCTGAATCATCGAGGTGGAGCCACTCTGGTTGTTGACCACAAACTTGGCCACTTCTGGGAACATGGGGTCGAGGTGGTTCTTATCGACCGTCCCCATACTGCTGCCACTGTCGCCGTCAGGGTCAGCCACATCGGGCAGATACATGGGATGGAGGAAGGACTGTTGTATGGCTATGTAGTGGCAGATGTCGTTCACCTCAGGCGTATCGACAAATGCACACTGCACACGAACCGGCTCTGCACCGTTCAGATAGAGCATGTCGCCCTTGCCGATGAGTTGGTTGGCTCCTGCACGGTCGAGAATGACGCGAGAGTCCATCATGGAACTGACTTTGAAGGCGATGCGTGTGGGGAAGTTGGCCTTGATGGCACCGCTAATGATGCTGGCCTGCGGACGCTGGGTGGCGATGATCATGTGAATGCCCACGGCACGGGCCAACTGGGCAATGCGGCAGATAGGCAACTCGACTTCTTTGCCTGCCGTCATGATAAGGTCTCCAAACTCATCGACAATGACCACGATGTAGGGCATGAACTCATGACCATGCTCAGGATTCAGTTTGCGGGTCTTGAACATCTCGTTATATTCCTTGATGTTACGGGCATGGGCACGCTTGAGCAGATCGTAGCGACTGTCCATCAGGGCACAAAGAGAGTTGAGCGTCTTCACCACTTTCTGCACATCGGTGATGATGCAATCCTCCTCTTCTTCCAGACGTGCCAAAAAGTGATTCTCGATGGGGCTGTAGATGCTGAACTCCACCTTTTTCGGGTCAACCATCACAATTTTCAGTTCCGACGGATGCTTCTTGTAGAGCAGAGAGGTGACAATGGCATTCAACCCCACCGACTTACCCTGACCTGTAGCACCGGCCACCAGCAGGTGAGGAGCCTTGGCCAAGTCGAACATGAAGACTTCGTTACTGATGGTCTTGCCGATAGCACAAGGGAGTTCCATCTTGCTTTCCTGATAAACACGGCTGTTGATGACGCTCTCCATCGAGACAATGCACTTCTTCTTGTTCGGCACCTCTATACCAATCGTTCCTTTGCCCGGAATGGGGGCAATGATACGGATGCCTTCTGCTGCCAGCGACAGAGCGATGTCGTCCTCCAAATTGCGGATTTTGCTGATACGTGTGCCTTCGGCTGGCACAATCTCGTAGAGCGTGATAGTGGGGCCGATGGTAGCCTTGATACTCTTGATTTCCACACCAAACTGTTTCAGCACCTGAATGATGCGGTCTTTGTTGGCATTCTGCTCTATCATGTCTATCTGAGGCCCTTGGTCATCAGCCTTGCGGAGCAGATTTAACGTAGGATATTTGTAATGTTCCAAAGCCAGTTTGGGGTCGTAGGGGGTGTCTATACCGCCTCGTTCTATCTTGCCACTTCCTTTTTCTGTTTCATTTTGTTCAATCTCCAGCGTGGTGGGAACAACAGCACCGTCATCAGCACTTGCAGAATCATTCTCTTCCACGTTGGGAACAAGCGTTTCTGCACCTACATTGCCATCATGTGCCTCTTCGTGGCCAACAGCCTGCACCTCTTCCTCTTCCACTCCGGCCTTCCCGTTTTCTATGGAAGGTTCAGAGCCTGCGATGTTGGAAAATTCCAACACGGTTGAAGACATTTCGTCTCCTCCCGTCACGTAGTTTCCATCTTCATCACCCGATTCATCAGAAGCCCCGTCGTTATGATTTGTCTCATTTTCGTTGTCATCTTCATCACTTTCTGTGTCAGATTCCACCTCATCTTCATCGTCTCCTCGGCTGATTAGACGTTTCCATCGGTCAGGATTCACCTTCTTTAGGAAATTCATTCTGAAAGCGTTACGAATCACTTCGATGGTCTTTGCACTCAGATAAATGAGATAAAGTACAGCACTAATGGCCAAGAAAGCGAATAAGCCTGGAGTACCCACCACCTGAGTTAAAATCTTCACCACATGAATGCCGTGATTACCGCCTAACTTGATGAAGGAGCCTTCAAAGTAGGGAAAAAGATAGCCAAAGGCAGCAAGGAAGATGCTTGTCCACAACATCAAGAAAGTGAACAGGATAAACTTACGGACCAATGTGAACTTGAAGACCCGCATCAGCCGGAATCCCACAATAATCAAATAAGGAGGGATAATGAAGGAAGCCAATCCAAACAAGTCATTCAAGAAGAAAAAGGCCACAATGGCTCCCCCCGAACCACACACATTCTTGTATTGCAACTCCCAATTGAGGGGGTCGGCATGACTTTCCAGAAGGCTGTAATCTGCTTCACCTGTAAAGAGATACGACACAAAGGCCACAAGCATGAAGATAGCGCACAAAACAAGAAGAAGGCCTATGCAAAAGGAAAATATTTCCATTTTGCCGAAACCTACAAAGAAATCGCCGGCACTCAACTTTTCCTTTTGTACAGCCGCGTATTTTTTCCCGTTTTTGCTTTTCGAAGTTCCTTTACTCTTTGCCATTACCCAGTCGTCTATTTATCAATCAGAAGTACTCAAAAGTGTGCAAAGGTATATAAAATCCTTTAGATGCACAAAAATTATTCTCATATTTCAAGTATTTTTTGCTTGCAAATGAGAAAAAATGGAAATTCTACTTATCTGATAGTCACTTCATGCACTGCTTATTGCTTATATTTTTCCAGGGCACGGAGTTCACGTCCTTTATTCAACTTAAAGTAAGCCTCGCGAAGCCCCGACAACCATAGAGAAAGGTTTGCTTCGCTAAACTTTTTGGCTTGCTCAAAAGCCTTGGCAGCCTTCCTGTACAAGTCATTGATGGCCTGCCTTTCCTTTGTATAAGCAGGATTGGAACGAGGCAGATTGAAACGGGCATAAGCATCGTGAGCCTCACTCAGATAGATGTTTCCGATGGATGAGAAAGCCTCTGCGTCATCGGCCTTGATTTCGACACATTTCCCAAACGAGGCAAGTGCTTCCTCTTTCATGCCGAGGAGCGCTTGTTCGGTTCCTTTCATGAACCAGTAGTCCCGATTGTTCGGGTGCAGTTCTGTCATTCTCTCCGCTTTCTGCAACGCTTTCTCATAGTCACCTTGATTGTTGTAGAACTTTGTCAACGTGACAAAAAAGTATTCAGCATCAGGATAGAGCCGAAAACCATTCTCAAGCACGTTCAGCATCTGGGTTGTGTCACCCAACTCTCCGTATGCCTTACTGCCTATCTCCAAGAGTTGACTTTCAAAACTCTTATCATTCAGACTTTCTGCAAGATAAGTAATAGTACCTCCATAATCACCTGAACCATACGCACTCAATGCCGCAAGCACGGAAACCTCTGTCATATCATCAGGGTCTTCCAAGATGGAAACACCTTTTGAATCCACAAAAATGTCTGACGATTTTGTCTGTGCATACATGTTGAGAAAACGGAAAGCATCCTTGTAGTTCCGCTTTTTGTAATAAAACTTTCCCGCATTCAAGATGTTCTTACGATAAGCAAGCATGGTCGTCCCTACCCCCTTGCGGAGTTTCGGCTCGGCCTTCTTTCCCATATCCCGTTTTCTTGCAATGGCCTTCTGCTCCAGAGAGTCACAAGTCAGCCCCGTCACATAGAGTTCGTACATATAGTTGAAATAGCCAATTGTGTCGGGATTTGACTTCAGGTAAATCTTCCTGTTTTCCAAGCCTATCAACTCGTTCAGAGCCTCCATCTTGTAGTGATACAGTTGCGCATCCTCCTTTGCCTCGTCATACTTCTTAACTGCCTCATCCAAAGTCTGTTTGGCCTTAGCGTAGTTTTTCTCTTTCATGCAAGTGCGGTATGCTTTCACCACAGCCGACTTCTTAAACACATCGGCAGTTTTCTTGCCCTTTTCTGCTTTCTGGGCAAAGACAGATAAGGTCAGAAAAGAAAGAATGATAAAAATGCTGATTTTTTTCATTTCCAGAATCTTCAGATAAAACATTTTTTTGTTAAGAAATTGAAGTTTCGGATGCTTTTTTCAACAACGAATATTTCGAATATGACGAATTTATACAATGCACAATGCACCCAAGGGTGCAACGAAT
>OCVV011324562.1_pt1 | contig 12021 bp, 10 predicted proteins | sample 1539721 | NCBI WGS metagenome assembly OCVV01 (sample SAMN02144230, study PRJEB22623) | gut metagenome | biome: sheep rumen | host: Ovis aries | place: New Zealand | reverse complement strand
CGAGGGTCTGGAACGACAGCTCGCTGCCCGTGGCGCCCACGGCCTGGCCCACGAAGACCTTGCCCTGGATGACGTTGGGTCCCATCGGCAACTCGTGCTCGATAATCTGGTTGATGTTTCCGACACTGACGGCCTTGTAGTTGCGGCCACTCTTGATTGTTTCGATTGTTCTCATTGTTGTATGGTATTAATTGTTGTTTGTTTTTCGGCTGCAAAAGTACAACCATTTCTCCGTTCCGGCAAGAAGGCACCCCGACGGAAGTCAGTTACCGCAAGGTAATCTTTGCGCAAAAATGTCCATACCGTGCAGGCCGATTTATGAATTATTAACATTCGGAAGGCCGTTTTCTATGCCCACATTGTCCGTTCGGCAACTGCCACAGAGGCGTTTTTGAACCTTTTTTCACCCCCTCGCCCCCCCACCGGACTGCCACCCCATACACCCTGAATACGGCCGTTCTTATATTGTTTACATATTGTTTACATATTGTTCTTATATCCGGAATATAGGAACAATATAAGAACAATATAAGATATGCCGAATTAGGTACGTCTTATGTGCCTCTCGGGTGGGGGTGATAGTTAAGAGTTATGAGTTAAGAGTTATGAGTTATGAATGTAGAGCCGCCGCGTGGTTGTTGTGGGGGTGTCAGGGGACGGGGTCGTAGCCGGAGCCGCCCCAGGGGTTGCAGCGGAGGATGCGCTTCAGGGCCAGCCAGCCGCCGCGGAAGGGGCCGTACTTGCGGATGGCCTCCTGGGCATACTGTGAGCAGGTGGGGGTGTAGCGGCAGGCCGGGGGCGTCAGGGGGGAGATGCAGGTGCGATAGAAGGCTATGAGGGCCAGCATGAGGGTGCTCAGCAGCCAGCGCAGGGCGCGGTAGGGGAGGGCGATGAGCTGGCGCAGGGTCATGGCGTGGGCTGTTGGTGGGCGCGGATGTCCTTCTGCAGCGCCGCAAGGAGCTTGTCCATCTTGTGGCCCAGCTGGTCGAAGGTCATGATTTCGTTGTGGATGTAGACCATGGAGAAGACGAGGGTGAGTCCGTGTTGCTGCAGGAAATCGTAGAGGGTGTGCTTGCGCAGGCGGTAGCATTCGCGTGTCAGACGGCGCACGCGGTTGCGGTCCACGGCGTGGTGGAATTTGCGCTTGGGGGCGACAATCATTACTTGGGTGGCTGGGTGGCTGGGTGGCTGAGTGGCTGAGTGGCTGAGTGGTTCTCCGCTCTCCGCTCTCCGTTCTCCGCTCTCCGCTCTCCACTCTCCGCTCTCCAGGGTCATCCACTGGACGCTATAAGGGAAAACCATCAGCCGGTGACCCTCTGTGTAGAGACGGTCGATCAGCTGACGGCTGCACAAATGTTCCTCTTTCTTGAAGGTGAAGGCCATCTTGGTTATTTCTTCGAGCCTGCCTTCTCGGTTTTGGTTTTGGTGGTCTTGGGTTTGGCGGCGGCCTTGGTCTTGGTGGTTGTCTTCTCCACCTTGACGGCCGGTTTCTCGGTCTTGACGGCCGGTTTTTCCGCTTTTGCGGCGGTTTTCTCGGCCTTTTCTATCTTCGCCTTCTCGGCGGCGCGGGCGGCGCGGCGGGCGGCGGCCTGGGCTTTCTTCTCCTCCATGCGCTGCTTGTAGATCTCCTTGTTGGCGATGACGGGTTTCACCTTCTTGGGCGACGTGGCGATGGTGTTCTTCACGCTGTGTTTGACGCTTTCGCCTTTAGAGACGATGACGGCGTCCTGTTCCTTGCCCATGATGTAGTTCTCGATGGCCATGGCCATGGAGGGCGCCGACTGGGTGGGGGCGGCGATGGTGAGCTTGATGCCCTGTTCTTTCAGCGCGGCATGGGTCGAGGTGCCGAAGGCGGCGATGGTGATGTGGCGGTCCTTGATGTCGGGGAAGCTCTTCACAAGGCTGCGCACGCCGATGGGCGAAAAGAGGCAGATGGCGTCGAAACTGTCGATGTCGAACTTGGTGAGGTCCTTGGGGGCCGAGGTGTACATCGGTGCCTTGGTGTATTTGAACTTGGCTTTGTCGAGGGCTTTGGTGTATTCGGTCTGTTTCTCGTCGCTGCAGGGGAAGAGGAATTTCTCGTCGCGGTGCTTGCCCATGACCTCGAGGAGGTCGGAGAAGTACTGGTTGCCGAAGAAGACCTTGCGCTTGCGGTACTGGATGTAGTTCTGCAGGTAGAGGGCGATGGCCTCGGTGGAGCAGAAGTATTTCATGTCTTCGCTCACCGTCTCGCGGAGCTCTTTGAGCATGCGGAAGAAATGGTCTATCGAGTTCTTGCTGTTGAAGATGATTGCGGTGTATTCGCCGATGTGGATGCGGGTCTTGCGGAACTCGGAGACGGGGATGCCCACCACTTCAAAAAATTTGTAAAAGGTGATGTCAACATTGTACTTGTTGATCAGATTTCGGTAGGGCGATTTCTCCAAATCGGCCGGTGCGGGTTGCGAAATCAGGATTTTTTTCAGTTTCATGCCTTAGCGTTCTATTATCTCAACTTATTGTTCTATTGTGCGATAAACCACTTTATGATGACTAAAATAGGTGTTATTTCGACGATGCAAAGATAGTAAAAAAGATAGAAACTGGAGCTGTTTTTAAGTGTTAAAAAAACTTTCATGCCTCTGCAGAAGCGAGTTACGAGGGCTGTTACCAGGAATCCGGCCATCACGTAGAGCATGGTTGTTTGAGCCCCGGGCAGGTAGAAGAAGGGGTAGAGCATTATCGTCAGCACAGTGGCTTCGAGAAGGTGATAAAGGTAGTTGTTGGTCATGTAGAGGCTGACGCCTTGCTTGTTTTCGAAGGTGTTGCCCAGCAGGCGGAGGATGCTGTTGCGGAGCATGTAGAGGAGGCTGACGCCGACGGTGAGCAGGAGGTAGCCCGCAACGCCCGTATGTGCCATGGCCATGCGGTGTATGGGCAGGCAGAGCGACGCCACCAGCAGCAGGCCCATGGGCAGCATGATGATGCTGCGGTTGAGGTTGCAGTCGCGCACGATGTGGTCCATTGCCCGACGGCTGACCAGAGATTTCAACAGGGTTACGGCTTTCAGTTTTCGCAGCTTGGAGTAGACGAATATCAGGCTGGTGAGCAGTATCAGTGCCACAAAGATCCAGGCCGGTTCGGCGGTGTCGGTGCGCACCATGGTGTCGGTGTGTTGCACCTGCAGCGAGTGGTGCTGGAATAGCGATTTGCGGAAGACGGTGTCTGCCACTTCGCGCGGTCGGTGGATGGAATCGAAGGGGATGCCGAGGTCCACCGTGTTTTCGGTGGTGGGGATGCTGTCCCACTGCCAGAACGGCACCGCCGTGAAGTCTATTGTGTCGATGTTCTGTTCCGGCATGATGGTTATTGTTGTTTAATCACGATGAGTTTCTTTATTGTTTGTGCCCCGCCGCTGTGTGTGGCGGTGGCGAAGTAGATGCCGGCCGGCCAGGTGCCGAGGTCCAGCCGTTGCATGGTGCCGTCGAGGGTCAGCGTGGTCATGGTGCGTCCCAGGGCGTCGGCTATGAGCACCTGTGTGCCGGCTTCGCCCTGTATGATGGCTGTCCCGATGGCGGGATTGGGGTTGATGCCGAGCGTAGGCGACGCCGAGGGAGTTTCGATGCCTACGGTGGCTTTCTGGCATTGCCATGCCGAGAGGCTTTCCCATGCGGATAGCGGCATGTGGATGTCGTCTATCCAGATGCAGTCCTCGCCTTGGCTTATGGAGGCATCCTTGGAGTAGCGCCAGCAGATGGTGTGGTGGCCGGCGGCAAGCACATGGGAGCGGCGCTGCCATCCGGTAGACCCCCAGGCTTGGGGGTAGAGTCCTATGCCGTCGGCTAGGACTGTCAGTTTGTCGTGTTGCGACTCGGTGGAACTCTTTACCCAGTAGGCAATGGTGTCGCGGTGCAACATCTCCACGTCGAGGCAGATTTGGGTCAACTGGCCGTCCTCGATGACTCCCGACCGCAGGCTGAAGCGTCCGGAATGACTTTCTGTGCTGTCCAGAGTCCAGGGCACACGGCCGTTGTTCTGCCATGGGTGGAGGGTCAGGCCGTTCTCCAGGTCGTCGGTGCGCTCGCCGGGTTCCAGCCAGATGTCGCGGTGCTCGCTCCAGTGGCCTAATTGCATGGTGGCTTCGATGTGTACTGCGCAGAGGCTGTCGCCGAGGGTGAAGTCAAGAGTGTTGTCGTTGGTAGTGGCCCTTTCGCCGGTGGGAATCGATTCCACGCTGAGGAGGAGCGTATCGACGGCGCCTTCCACCGTGGCCTCAAGGCGATAGGTGCCGCCGGGGGTCAGGCGTCGGGCCTCGCGTCCGTTGGTGCCGAGCACACGCAGACTCAAGGTGGGGTAGACGGTGGGGACGGCTTGGCGGAGTACCATCTCGCACAGCACCTCCCTTTCTGCCGATGCCAGCAGCAGGTGCCCTTGCCACAGCGGCTGAGCACCGGCGGGGCCTACAAGCAGTGGTAACGTTATGGAGCGGTGTTCGCCGGGCTGCAGATTGGACAGCGAGTCGTCGACGGGTGTAATCCATGCGCCGGCCATCGAGTCGGCGGCTGTCTGCATGAGGATGACGGAGAGGCTGTCGAGGGCATACTGCCCGGTGTTCTCCACGGAGAAGGAGACGGCGGTGTCGCTGATGACGACTTGGCGTAGCGTGGCGCCGAAGTCCAGTGAGCGTTCTACGTCGAAGGTGTCTATCCTGGGGGTCAGCCTCTGTCCGCTGGCTGTCAGAATGAGTGGCAGGGTGTCCAATGTGCGGCGGAGCGGTATGTCGGCCAGGCCATAGGCGTCGAGCACGGCGCTCCCAATCAGGCTGTCTCCCTGCATGGCTGTGACGATGGAGCCGGGAATGCCGCCAACATGGATGGTGCTCTGCCCGTTGTAGAGGCCGTTGGAGAGCCTCAGTTGCGCTTGGACGGGTGTTCCGATGTGAGGCTGCAGCGTCGGATCGCCCAACAGGCAGTAGACTTCCCAGTAGAAGCGGTCGAAACCGGAGCCGAAAGCGCTGACAGCCAGGTTGCCCGCGGCAAGAAGTCCGCCCATGGTGAATGCTGATGGATGGCTGCCCACAAGGGCGTCGAAGGCGCCGCGCGACAGGCTGTCGTAGCTGTTGCCGGGGTCAATGGGCCATTTGGGCCCCACGGCCCAGTAGTAGTCTTCGTACCACAGAGTGGAATTGGTGGCTCCGATCACCCCCACGGCACCGCCCATGGGCAGGCGCAGCAACTGTTCGCCGAAGCCTGTGCCGGAAAAGGAATTGCTTTTGCAGCAGTTGTTTATGTAGACCATCGGCTGGGTGCCGTTGGCCTCCTCCACGCGGCCGATGCTGAGCGACGGCGAGGACCATCCGCCCACGGTGCAGTGCGCTGTGTAGTTGAGCAGCGAGGCTCCACGACCGATGTCGGCCTTGATGGAGTCGAGCAGGGAACCCGATTCGGGGTTGCGATAGGTGATGGTGTCCATCTCGGGATGTGCCAGTTTGGCTTCGCGGCTGATGTATGCCACCTGGCTATTGGTGGTCAGCGGGGCCTGAGAGGCCTGTTCGTCGCCCGCCACCAGCATCAGGCGTTCCAGCTGTGCGGTGTCGATGCCGACAAACTGCTCGTAGCGAAGGGTTTTCTCTACCACGGTGCGCAGTTCGGCGGTGTCGTTTACGGGCCAGCGGCCGAGCAGGGCTTCGGGCAGGTAGTCGCCTGTGTAGTCGGCGTAGGGGAGGTCTGTGGTGTGGCCCTCGCCGTCGAGGCTGGTTTCGCCGTAGAAGGACTGTATCTGTGCGGCATCGCCCACCAGCAGGACATAGTCCGGGGCGGGCGAGAGGGGCGAGTCGTTGACGAACCAGGGGCGCATGGCCTCCTTGATGCTGTCGCGCTGGTGGGTGTCCACATAGAGCTCGGCAACGTCGTAACCCTCCTGGCGCTTCCAACGCACGAAGGGTTGCAGCCCTTCCCGAAACTCGGATCGCGACACCACCAGCAGGGTTCTCCCATCCTCGGTGGCGACAGGGGATTTGTGGATTTTCAGCGTGGCTTTCAGCGCATTGTGCTGGCGGAGGCGTCCTTTTACGGGGTTGTAGGCCATTGGCCTCACCGTCAGGCGGAATACCTGCCAGCGTCCCATGGTGCCGAGGTCCTCCACCTCAAAAGGTTCGCCGTGCACGAAAGCATCGGTGGTGTAGGTTTTGGAGTCGGGTTCGTAGGGCGGATGTTCGCTGTCCTTGGCCCAGGCGCGGGTGATGGGCGCCAGCGGCGGCGCGTCGGGTGCCATTTCCAGTTCCAATTCTTGGCTGGAGCGCATCTCTACCAGGCTCATGGTGCTGCCCTTCGGCAAGCGCACCAGGGTGCTCATCGTGGGCAGGGCCGGCTGGCCGGGGGTGCCGTTGGCGAGGTTCATCCCCATGGCAGGGGCGAAATGGAGAAAGCCGTCGTCGGCGAAATACGACATCTTCGGCATGGTAAACATCACACTCAGCATGCTGTCGCCCTGCGCATCGAGGGTCAAAGGTGTCTTTACATACGTCTGCGCGCTCGCTATGTGCGCGCACAAAAGGCACACTGCCAACATGATATGTCGCCCGAGGTTCATTTTTGCCATGTATTTTCCGCTGCAAAGTTACAAAAAAATCGCAACATGAAAAAAAGAGATGTACTTACCACCGCCTTACCATCGCCTTACCAACTCCTAACCAACTCCTACCATCGTAGGACTTGACAACTGGTTTATAGGTAGTTGACTGGGGTGTTAAAAATAGTTAAAACGGACTGTTTCGGAGTCGGTTTTCGGTGGGTTGGGGGAGGGGTGAAAAATAAAATTTGGCCATATCGGCGTTTCTTCGTATCTTTGCAGTTTCAAAAAAGTGAATATATGGCTACAGTTAAATGCTCTATACCTAAGGGAACGCGCGACTTCCTGCCCGTCGAGATGGCGCGCAGAAACTATATTTTCGATACTATCCGCTCTGTTTTCAAGGCATTTGCCTTTGAGCCCATCGAGACCCCGTCGTTGGAAAACCTCTCGACCCTGATGGGCAAGTATGGCGAGGAGGGCGACAAGTTGCTCTTCAAGGTGCTGAACAGCGGCGATTTCATGGACGGCGTGGATTTCAGTCAGGACTACCACAAGGTGGCGCCGCAAATCTGCGAGCGCGGCCTGCGCTATGACCTCACAGTGCCCTTCGCCCGTTTCGTGGTGCAACACCGCGAGCAGGTGCAGCTGCCCTTCCGCCGCTACCAGCTGCAGCCCGTCTGGCGTGCCGACCGGCCGCAGAAGGGCCGCTACCGCGAGTTCTACCAGTGCGACGCCGACATGATCGGCTCCACCTCGCTGCTCAACGAGTTGGAACTGGTGCAGATGATTGACATGGTGTTTGGGAAACTGGGTGTGAATGTGGTTGTCAAGATAAACAACCGCAAGGTTCTGGCGGGTATCGCCGAGATGATCGGCGCGCCGGAACGGCTGGTGGACATCACCGTGGCCATTGACAAGTTGGACAAGATAGGCCTCGACAATGTGCGCGCCGAGCTTGTGGAGCGCGGCTTGAGTGCTGTCCAGGTGTCGGCCCTCGACCCGGTGTTTGCCCTCGCGGGCAGCGCCGAGGAGAAGATTGCCGCCCTGGAGGCCATGTTTGCCAACGTGGAAGTCGGCAGGCAGGGTGCCGCCGAGCTGAAGGAGCTCTTCGGACTCATCGGCGCGGCAAAGCCGCGTTGCGAGGTCGAACTGGACCTTACGCTGGCGCGGGGACTGAACTACTACACCGGTGCCATCTTTGAGGTGAAGGCCAAGGATGTACAGATTGGTAGCATCTGTGGCGGTGGCCGATACGACAACCTGACGGGCATCTTCGGCATGCCCGACGTGAGCGGAGTGGGCATCTCGTTCGGTGCCGACCGTATCTATGACGTACTCAACGAGTTGAATGCTTTCCCGGCCGACCTGGCACAGGCCGCCACGGTGCTCTTTATCAACTTTGGCCCGGCCGAGCAAGCCGCCTGCATCGGCATCGCCGCACGGCTGCGTGCCGCGGGCATCTCGACCCTCATCTATCCCGATGCCGCCAAGATGAAAAAGCAGATGGACTACGCCAACCGCAAGCAGGTGCCCTTCGTGGCTTTCGTGGGCGAGAGCGAGATGAAGGATGGCACGGTGACCCTGAAGAACATGGCCGACGGCACACAGCAGACCATGACTGTAGACCAGATGATTGATGTCTTGAAATGATGAGACTGCTGCTCATAGCGTTGCCTTTGTTGCTGTGCTTGCCGCTGCGGGCGCAGGACACCCTGCGTGTGGCTCCGGTGGCCGACAGCGTTGTCGATGCCGGGGCGGGAGAATGGGAGCCGCCGGCAGCTACGCCACAGGTTCTTGAAACGCGGGCTTTGTCCCGTGTGACAGCGCAGGTATCGCCCGTCCATGACACCGTCTATGTGCTTCGTACCGACACCCTGCGTCTCTACCATACCGATACTTTGCACATCTACCATACCGACACGGTGGTGCGTCGCGAGGCTGATACGGCAGCCCTCAAAGCCCTGCAGGAGAAGGAGGTGTTCTATCGCGAAATCCTGTCGGCCAACGGAGTGGACAAGGAGAAACTGGAGGCTGAGCGCAACTACTATATCCACATGGTAGACTCGCTGCGGACCATTGTACGTATTGCCGAGTTGGAGAATGTGCGCAAGGAAGAAGCCAACAAGTACCTCGAAGAGCGTGCAAAAGCCGCCGAGGAGCGTGTGGCCCAGGCCACCAACCGCAAGAAGAAGGTGCGCCCCATCCAAGGCGTGGCCATGCGTTTCTATCGTACTCCGGCATGGGAGATACGCCTCAACGCCAGCAGCGAGCGCTACATTGCCAACCGCAATGCGGGAAGTATCGAGTTCGACTATGTCACAGGAGCTTCGGTGATGCTGTGGGACTTGACGAAATACTTCAACCACACGCACCATCTTGGCAGTGACAGCACGTCGCGTTCCATACGGCGCTTTGACCAGGACTTTGCCTACGACCTCGGCGTCTATGTCGGTTTCGGTGGTAGCAATCTCTTCAAGAACTTCTACGTTGGAGCAAGCTTCCGTTTTGTGGATTTCTTCTATCTGACGGTGGGCATGAATATCGCCGAGTATCAGGTGCTTGCCGATGGCTATGAGTCGGGCGAGGTGCTGTTGGCCGGTCAGAGTATCGACGATATTACGGCCAAGGCATGGCTTCTCAAGCCCTTTGTGAGCTTGAGCATCGATTTGGATTTCCTGAGTTATATAAAAAAATAAAGTAGAGAATCAGTTCCAGATGCTGAGTTTGCTGAGGAACGAAATGTTCTCGCGAACGGTGGACTCGATGATGGCGTCGAAGTCCAGGTCTTTTTCTTTGTGGAAAGCCACCGTGATGGGGAGATAGTAGACAGGCAGGTTGCCGGTCTTGCCGTGCAGACGCATGGCATCCTTCTCGGTGGTGATGATGATTTTGTTGGATCCGGGCAGAGCGTCGAAGGCGCTGGAGATGCGTGCGAGGTCGCTGGCTGTGAAGTCGTGGTGGTCGGCGAAAGAAAGGTGTTGTGTGCGTGTGCGCTGGCGCAACTCGGCGATGAAGGTGTCGGGGTGTGCAATACCGGTGACGGCCAGGACGTTGTCTATGCGACTGAGGTCGATGTTGGTGGTGTGACCGTCGAGTGTGGTGGGTTGTCCGTAGACGAGGTAAGAGAAGAATATCTTCTGGTAGTTCCGCAGGCCGAGGTCATGGGCGATGTTGTGCCGCTCGACGGGGTTGAGCACTGGTGGGCACTTGGTGACGATAACTATGTTGGCGCGGAAGCGGGCGCTCTTGAATTCGCGCAGGTCGCCGTAAGGGAGTATGTGGTCGTTGTAGTAGGGGTGGTTGTACTCTGTGAGGAGGATGTTGATGCTGGGCTTGATGCGACGGTGCTGGAAGACATCGTCGAGGACGATGAGCTGGGGAGTGGTGTTTTTTTCCGGAGGCTCCGGGTTTTCCGGAGATTTCGAATCGTCTGATTTTTCTGGAATGGGGGGCTGGGTCATCAGGCGTTGCACCCCTTCCAAGCGTTGCTCGCAGACGGCCACTTTCACCTGAGGAAACTTGGTGGCAATCATGGCGGGTTCGTCGCCCAGGTGGGCAGGGTCGTGGCTGCCGTCGTCTTCGACGTAGCCTTTGGTCTTGCGCTTGTAGCCACGGCTCAACATGGCTGTGGGGTATTGGTCGGCAAGCAGTCGCAGCAGGTATTCGACATGGGGGGTCTTGCCGGTGCCGCCGGTGGAAAGGTTCCCCACACCGATGGTGGTGATGTGGGGAGCCTCCTGTTTGATGATGCCCATGGCATAGAACATATTGCGAAAGCGCACCCCCACCGCGTACCAGCAGGTCAGCGGGAAGAGTACTTTGGATATGTTCTTGCGGAAGGACATTGTTTCTTATTTGTTGAAGTAGCGGTTCAGCAGACCTTCGAGGGCTTTGCCGTGGCGGGCCTCGTCGCGAGCCATCTCATGGACGGTGTCGTGGATGGCGTCGAGGTTGAGAGCCTTGGCACGCTTGGCCAGGTCGGTCTTGCCGGCGGTGGCACCGTACTCGGCATCGACGCGCATCTTCAGGTTCTCCTTGGTGCTGTCGGTCAGCACTTCGCCCAGCAGTTCGGCGAACTTGGCGGCGTGCTCAGCCTCCTCAAAGGCGGCTTTCTCCCAGTAGAGACCCACCTCGGGATAACCTTCGCGGTGTGCCACACGGGCCATGGCCAGATACATACCCACCTCTTTGCACTCACCTTCGAAGTTGGCGCGGAGGTCCATCTTGATGTCTTCGGGGGCATCCTTGGCCACGCCTACGATGTGCTCGGCAGCCCAGGTCTTGATGTCCTCTTTCACTTCCTGCATGGGTTTGCCGCAGATGGGGCACTTTTCGGGCATTTCGTCGCCTTCATACACGTAGCCGCACACGGGGCAGATAAACTTTTTGCTCATAATTCTAGTTGTTTTAGGGTTAATAATGGTCTTTAAAAACGGGGCAAAGATACGAAGAAATTATGATATGATGAAAATATTTTTCTTAAGTCAATGTTTTTTGTTGAATTGTTGCCAAAAAGCCTTAAGCTTTCGTTTTAGGAAGAAGACGTCATACATATCGGAGTCAATAGAATATATTGTCTCGTTGCACAATATAACCAGCACTTTTTTCTGTATGTTCACCCTGTTGGTGGAAGTAATGTTGAAGTTGACTTTGATGTCCTTAATCTTATACCATGGGATGATGGCCTTGGCGGTGATGCTTTCCTTGCCCATCTTCGTTCTTGTATCAACATTCGGAAGCGACAGATGGCTTGGCGTGACGACAATGCGGTCGTTCCGGTATTTTAGCAGATCCCTGCACGCCCAAAGTATCATCACCGCCAGAAAACCAAGCAACAATTGTGCCCAAAGTACATCTATCTGGAAGACGATATATCCACAACCCATTGCAGCGGCCAGATACATTATTTCAAAGAGAATGATGCTGATGGTAGTGCGATAGACGGCAACGGGTTTTTCGTGAGGAAGCTTGTCCTTCATGGTGCAAAGAGAGGGGTGCGTGATTGCCACACACCCCGTCGTTTCTGTGTTAGTCGATGCTTTTTAGTCGAGCACCAAGCTGGGGGCGTTGTAGGTGCGGGCGGCAAGCTCCTGGTTGAGCATGTAGAGGCTGCGGGCGTCGCTGCCGAAGAGCTCCATCTTCGAAATCATGTCGCGGGCGTTGGTCTCCTCCTCGCCCTGCTCCTTGACGAACCAGTCGAGAAACTGCATGGTGCGGAAGTCCTTCACCTTGCTGGCGGCGTCGTAGATGGTGTGGATCGAGGCGGTGACGTACTCCTCGTGCTCCAGGCCGGCCTTCAGCACGTCCATGTCCTTCTTGTACACCTTGTCGGGCATGGCGATGGCGTTGAGCTTGATGGGGCAGTCGTTGTTCTGCATATACTTGTAGATGAGCATGGCATGGTCACGCTCCTCCTGGGCCTGGATCATGTACCAGTTGGCGAAGCCGTTGAGGCCGCGCTTGTCGAAG
>OCVV011343124.1_pt1 | contig 12026 bp, 19 predicted proteins | sample 1539721 | NCBI WGS metagenome assembly OCVV01 (sample SAMN02144230, study PRJEB22623) | gut metagenome | biome: sheep rumen | host: Ovis aries | place: New Zealand | reverse complement strand
AATGAGCCTTGATAAAGCAATTAAGCATGGAAAAGAAAAACGTAAGCCGTACCGTGGAGCAAAAGCGATTGATAGCACTTGCCGAAATCATGGGTCCTGCAAATGGTGTGAGAGCAATCGTGAACATAAATTCCGCGATAAGCATCCTACAGAAGGTTTTGTAGACCTGTTGGAGGATGAATATGAGATTAATTGATGCAGATGCTTTTAAGCAGGTCTTCTGTGCAGATTGCGTTGCCACAACGTGTGAGAACTGTAGAATCAATTATTACTTTGAACATTTCATTCCAACCGTAGATCCTACAAAGCATGGACATTGGATAAATGATAAGGGGCTTTATAAATGTTCTATCTGTAATGAACTTTGGTGTCATTGGTGGGTAAATACTGTTCCAATCGAAAAAATGAATAAAATGATGCGCTTCTGCCCGAACTGCGGAGCAAAGATGAGTGAGGTAGAAGAAGATGGATAAGATTTTAATATTGATGATTTTCATTGGAATATCACTTTATGTAGTAGGGATGATATGTTTTTTTAAATGAGGTAGAAGATGTACGAGAGTCCGATTGAACTAAAAGTAAAAGATATTGTTTCTGATGTAGTGAAACAAGTGGATGAATATACTTTGAGGTGTTTTCAACAGATTGGTATAAACGTAGATAAGCACGAACTCATCAAAGCATTGGAATATGATAGAGGGCAATATGAAAAAGGCTGGAATGACAGGGATGCTGAGATAGTGCGCTGCAAGGACTGCAAACACTATTGGAAGAACTCACCTATGACCGATGTGCCGCTGTGTCTTGTCTCGCCAAAAGATGATGCCTTCTGCTCCGAGGGCGAAAGGAAAGAAAATGAGTGACCTTATAGAGAAGCAAGCGGCAATAGATGCTGTTGGATTGAATACTTGGGCTGGCTTCAGAATAAGTCAATTACAAGCTGTTGATGTGGTTCCCGCACGGCATGGAGCATGGGTTAAAATGAGCGATGCGGACGGAACATATTATATTTGTTCAGAATGCGGAGAAGAACTTCCAAGAGTAGTTGTTTCATTTAATCCTCAATTTGATTTATTCCCCGAATTGAAATGTATAGACAGAACAACTTATTGTCCCAACTGCGGGTGTAAAATGGACAGGTAGTAAAATGAGTTATAAATATGACCCTTGGCGCGATACTTTTACTCATATCCCAGATGAGGATACAGTTACTATTAATGTATCGCCCACAGGCCCTTTAATGCCGTGGAGGATCGTTGAACAGGTAGAATTAACAGATGAGACTATTGATAAAATCGCGGAAAAGATAGTGGAAAAATTAAAATTAATACAATCCCCGTGAGTTGAGAGGCACGGAGAAAGGAGAGAGGAATGGCAGGAACTGATAAAAACTTAGCTGAGCGGTCAGTAAGAGACTATAAAATTGATCCCGCGACTGCAGCGATGTTGTCACGATATCCATATAAGCATTCCAATATAGATAATTTTGGTTTAGCTTATCAAGCATTAAATGTTAAAAATCTAGTAGTTGATTCTACAAGTCTTATCGGTTTAGAAAAAATAGCACAACGTTTCCAAGACGATTTTGACATACTGTGTAATGATTTAAATATTAGTGGTTCTACCTCAGCACGCGTTGCTTCATTAAGGGAAGATATTTTTCAAGGTATTAATAATTATAATATTGATATTCCAAAGCAAATTGGTCAACAGGCACAAGATTTATTAAGTAATGTTAATTGGAGAAAATTTTTACTCAATGAATTTCAAACTGTATTTTTGTCTGGTAGAAGAACACTTACTACTTACAAGGGAGAAAAAATTCCTTACAGTAAAATATTATCAATGACTGAAACCGAAGAGCAGCTTGAAATTTTCCCCCCAGAAGGGCGAAAAGCTTTTATGCAACGATTAGTTACCGCTTTAGAAAGTTCAGATTATTTGACCAATGCCCACATTCCTGTTGAAGAAGCAAGACAGGTTTTTTATGGTATTCGCAACTCTGATATAGGGATATTATTACTTAGTAAAGCATACCGTCGTTTACAAAAACAAAAAAATATTAAAAAAGTTTTTTTGAAGGATATGGTAGAAGATGCAGTACAAAGCATAGAAAACAATATCAGAAAAAATAAAAAATTGTATCAAATGCTTTCTGGTGCGAAGTCAGAACAAGAACTAGAACAATCATTAAATCGTTTAACTATTTCTACAAAAAATATAAAAGCAGAAGTTTCTGGTTCTAAAAAATCGGAAAATTATAGTGGTACTAATAAAATTGATATTTTATTAAAAATAAATACTGACGCCTTTGGTATTAGTAGTAAAAATTTACGAGCAACAAATGATGGCAAATGGTTATTAGGAACTTTCCATCAGGCCGCTTCAACCGCATCATTACTAGACTTTTTACAAAACAATATTAAAATTCAAGTTACTGACAGCAATATTATTTTAAATAGATTATTGATATATTTAATAGCCAATGTTAATATAAATCAATCACCTAAAAACTTTAAAAAATCAGATGTTAGAGAAGACATTGCCAATATTGCTAAATTGTATTTATCTGCCTTTATAGGAGAAGAAGCTTTTAAAAATCTCGATGGCAACGGGCCGCGAGATATCACAAATAGTATAATAGTATCTGTCCCACAGCAGGTAGTTATACCAACTTTTGTTATTTTACGATCAATTATAAATGATTTAAAAGTAGAACAGGCAACAATAGGAAGTTTATCTGGGAAAAATACCAAACTATTTGATGTACAGATTGATTATGTTAAAAATGATGAAGATGCAAGCAGCGCCAAAACCGCTCGCTTTCAAAAAAGGAATATTATAAAAGAAATGCCACCAATTCAAGGTGGCGAACTGAAGTACGATAACCCTAATTTGTTAGCTATTGGACAAGAAAGAGCACTTTCCGCAGTAACTGGAAAGAGTCTTGCGGTAAAAATAAATTTTTTAGCAAATAGTTTACAATACCATGGCTTCGCAATATGAATCTTGTATCTCTCGACTCCTCCAATCCCTTTCCATCCCCTTCTATACAGAATATTCCCCACCTGATCTTTATGGTGTGCACGGCCGCCCTTATCGCTTTGACTTTGCTATTATTTCTCCTTTTGACGATATAGCATACTTCATCGAGGTCGATGGCGAGCAGCACTTCGCCCCAATCTCTCATTTTGGTGGTGAACAGGCTTATCTCTCAACTCGCTATCGAGATGAACGCAAAGACACCTATTGCCGCGAGCACAATATCCCCTTACTTCGTATTCCCTATTCCGCGATACCAACTCTTCAACCTATTGACGTAACTTTACAGTCGCAATATCGACTTTTTTAGGAGTCTACTATGGCCGTTTATTCAAATATTAAACTTTTTGATTACTATGAAGCCAATAGAAGTGCAAAATCTGAACTTGCTGCCCAAGAAGTGCTTGACCTTCTAATGCAAGAAGACAACATCGCCATTGTTTATGAAAATAAAGTTGTTGGCTATGTGCGCGAAAAGCGCAAAGTAAACCGCACTATTTACGGCACAATTTGGATTTCTCCGGATTTTTTGAGCCGCACCGCCGCGCAAAACTACAGTATCCACGAGTACGAAATTTTGCGTGGCATGGGTGGCGACATTGTTTCTCTTATTATCCAACCAAGTGAGCAACCCAGCTTCTTGGAGAAGATAAAATATTTCTTTTCAAAACAAAAACCAAAAGTAGAAGATGCTTTGCCTGATGTTTCTTCTACCTAAACCAAAAGGAGTAAAAATGAACAAGTTTTTAGAACGTCATTTCCATTTGACGGAGAATGGCACAACGTTTAGTAAAGAACTTATTGCAGGATTGACGACATTCGCGGCCATGGCCTATATTATCGTTGTCAATCCAAGTACGCTTACAGGCTTTGGCGCGCCTGGGGCCATGTTTATTGCAACAATTTTAGCCTCTGCTATAAGCACTGCCCTTATCGGACTTATCGCTAATATTCCATATGCGGCTGCACCTGGTCTTGGTTTGAACAATACCGCGGCCAACATCCTCGCAGGCTATACTGCGTATCTAGTTGGTCTTAGTCCTGAGGGCATTATTGCAGTAGTGCTACTTTCTGGTCTTATTAACGTACTTATCACCGTTACCAATATCCGCAAGTACATCATTAAAGCCATCCCCGAGACCCTTCAAAATGCTATTGGTGCGGGCATCGGTATGTTTATTATCTATATTGCACTGTGTAACGTTGGTTTGGTGCATTTCAATTTCGGCATCCCTGCAATTAATACGGCGGTAGATGGAAAATCCCTCGTTGTTTTTCTTTTTGGTTTAGGATTGACAGTTTTCCTTTTGTTAAGGAATGTTACTGGAGCAATCCTTATTGGCATTGTGGTGGCTACCATTGTTGGCATCCCGCTCGGTGTTACAAACTTCTCTATGGGATATAGCATTGGAGAAGCCTGGGCCGCGTACGGTGAATGGTTCTGTACGCCTATTACCAAGGGTATTCCCGAGCTTTTCAGCGATGTTCACAATCTTATTCCCACACTTATTGGCATCCTTTCCTTTTCCCTCTCTGATATTTTTGATACTATTGGTACTTTTATTGGAACGGGCAAGGTAAGCGGTATTTTTAACGAAAATGACCTTGACGCTATGGAGAACGGCTCCGGCTTCGAATCCAAAATGGATAAAGCCCTTTTTGCTGATGCTATTGCTACTCCTATTGGTGCGCTTTGCGGCACATCCTCTACTACTACCTATGTAGAATCTGCTGCGGGCATTGGGGCAGGTGGCCGCACAGGTTTGACTTCTCTTGTTGTGGCAATTTGCTTCTTCTTAAGTTTGCCCTTTGCAGGATTTGTTAGCGGTATTCCCTCTGCGGCGACTGCGCCCGCATTGCTTATCGTTGGTATTATGATGCTGGCATCCTTGAAAGAAATTGAGTGGGATAATTTGGATGAGGCCATTCCCGCCATGTTTGCAAGTGTACCGATGGCACTGACCTATGGTATTACCAATGGTATTATGCTGGGATTTTGGGCATATACTTTTGTAAAACTGTGCAGAGGCAAAATTAAAGAAGTACATCCTATCATTTTAGTTAGCGATGTGTTGTTTATTTTGAACTACATGCTGTAACCCAAAAACTTGACTTTTCATACAATTTGTGGTATAATTATAATAGAGAAAAATACAGGATATGGTATTTCCCATATCCTTTTTATTTGGGAGGACTAATGAATAAATTATTGCTTTACGGCTCTGAGGGTTGTCCTCGCTGCGCCGTGTTACGCAAAAAAATGGAAATGTCAGGGATTGAGTTTGAAGAAACTCATGATATAGATAAATTAATGGAATTGGGTTTCCAACAGCTTCCAATTCTGAGCACTGGGGAGGCATATTTGCCTTTTAAAGAAGCATTAGAATATATCAGACATTTGGAGGCAAAATGAATATTAACGTTAGATTAAGCAAGAATTTCGTGCAACAACTTAATAAATTACATGAAGAATATGGTGAAGAATTTGCTGTTTTGAACGGTTTAGGCGATGAACAGCTTTCCTATACTGACTTTATTGATAATTTTATTGATAGTGAAACAGTTGCCGACGCGAGCGTTGATGGTAATGCCAACGTTGGTAGCAAAGATATGCGGACTTTAATGAATGAGATGCCCAAGCCGCATAGAAAATTGCTTGCGTATAACAAAATTTATTATGAACTGAATAAGAAGTATGGTTTTAAGACGGCTAATGAATGGCTGCGCGCGGAGTGGAACAAAGCACTGTATATGCACGACGCGGATACATCCACTTTTATCCACTATTGTTTCGCTTATGATTTGAAAGATTTGGCAGAAAAAGGGCTTTTCTTCCTTGATAATTTTAATGCCGAGCCGCCGAAACACTTATCTACTTTCGTTGATTTTGTAAAAGAATATATTAGCTTTGCAAGTAATAGATCCTCTGGAGCAGTAGGTCTTCCTAACTTAATTCCTTATATGTATTATTTTTGGAAGAAAGATTGCGATACTGGCTATGCGACTAAGTCGCCTGATTACTATGCCCGTCAACAGATCCAACGCTTTATTTATGCCGTTAATCAGCCCTATGTTAGAGATGGTATGCAATCAGCTTTTACTAATGTAAGTGTTTTTGATAGCGAGTATTTGGATGCCTTATTTGGTGGTGCAGAATTTCCAGATGGTAGCTTCATGGTAGATTCCTTGGACGAAATTAAAGAATTCCAAAAGGTATTTATGGAAGTTGTTGCGGAAATTAGGCAGCACAATATGTTTACTTTCCCGGTTTTAACAATTTCTTTACTCCGTAAAGATGGGAAATTTGCAGATGAAGAATTTGCTAGATGGGGTATTGAGCATAACCGCAAATGGAGCGATAGCAACCTTTTTATTGATGATAGTGTTACAAGTCTTTCAAACTGTTGCCGTTTAAAGAGTAATATTGACGATCTAGGCTATTTCAATAGCATTGGTGGTACGGCCCTTAAAGTGGGTAGTGTAAAGGTGTCTACTGTAAACCTTGCACGCCTTGCATTAGAGCACAAAACAGAACAAGAGTACTTAGTTGCTCTTCGGGATTTGGTAGAACTTGACTGTAAAGTTCTTGATGTGGTGCGGCATATTATCCAGCGCAATGTTGACAAGGGATTGTTACCCAACTTTTCCAAAGGTCTAGTAGATTTTGAGCATTTGTATAATACCGTAGGTATTATAGGTTGCTATGAGACTATGAAAGCTTTTGGTTATACAAGAGAAGACGAATTGGGCAATACCTACTATACCGATAAAGCCGATGCTTTCGGAAAGAAAATTTTTGAAGTTATCCATCGTACCAAAGACCAATTTGCGCTCGATAAAAACTATAAAATCAATGTTGAGGAAATCCCCGGTGAGCAGGCCGCTTCAAAAATGCTCAAAGCGGATAAGATGTTATTCCCTGAAACCGTGATTGACGATTTGCCGCTTTATGGAAATCAATTCATTCCTCTTGGTATTAAAACAACTATCCAAGAACGAATTCGTATCGCATCCCTTTACGATTCTTTCTGTAATGGTGGTTCTATTGCCCATATTAACATTGAGGCACCGTTTGATAGTTTTGACAAAGCTTGGGAAATGGTAAATTATATCGCTGACCAAGGACTAACCTATTTTGCATTTAATACAAAAATCCAAGCTTGTAAGCATAATCATGCGTTTTATGGTGACAAATGTCCTATTTGCGGTAATCCAGTAGCAACAGAATATACGAGGATTGTGGGCTTTTATACCCCAATTAAAACCTGGAGCAAGGAACGCAAAGCAGAATTCAAAATGAGAGAATGGGAAGAAATTAATGAAACTAATCTCCATAATTGATGAAGATTTTGTTAATTATAAAAAAATTTCTATGAATGTTCTTTTCCCTTATTGCTCATTAAAATGCGATAAGGAGTGTGGAGAGGCTGTTTGTTATAACAGTCCTCTCCTCAAAGAACCTTTAATCTCTATGCACCCAATTGAAATTGTAGGACGCTATATGGCAAATCCTCTTAGTCATGCTTTGGTCTGTATAGGATTAGAGCCATTAGATTCATGGGATGATTTAAAAGAATTAATCAAATTCTTCAGAGAACGTACTGATGATGATATTGTTATTTATACGGGATATTATGAATATGAAGTCCCAGACAAAATACAATATCTCAAACAATATAAAAATATTATTGTTAAATTTGGTCGTTATATCCCCCATAGCACAGCGCATTTCAGCAAAACACTAGGAGTAAAATTGGCATCTTCTAATCAGTATGCTATAAAAATTAGTTAATGAATATTTTAGAAAATATTTTTGTCTTTGTATCTTCTTTATTAATGATTTATGCGGCTCTTTATGCAACAGGTCTATTTATTGCTAAATTACCCGACATAATTGACAATGTACTCTATCTCATCCACTATTTAAAAAACCTTAATAAGGATGACCTTAAATGATGTATTTTATAATTGTCGTTCTCGCAGCGGCCGCTATCGGTTCGTACTTTTATTTCCAATCAAAGTATACTAATTTATCTCAAGAGTTGGAAAAGGAATACCAACTCAAAAGCAAAGACGTATACCGTCTTGAACGGGATAAAATTAAAGCAGAAGAGTTGGAGAAGATAAAAGCCGAAGCTGCCGCGCAATATCAAGACTACAAAGCGTTAGAATATGAAAAAATTGATTTACAAATCGCGGCAGAGAAGACTCTTAAAGAAAAAGACTTGGACGCCTTTGCCGCGGATATTGTCCGAGAATGGCATATCCTCCAAGAAATTGTGGATAAATCGGAGAAGGAGAAAGAATTAACTCTTCAGGAATTAGAGGAACTTAAAGCGCAACGAGAGCAGCTAGTTCAAGCTCTTAAACGAGAAGAAGAACTCCGTCAAAATAGGCTTTTTCATTCTATTGTTTTGTCAAGAGATGATAAAGAAGACATTGAATTTCTCCATAGTCTTAGTGAAAAAATACATAAAAAAACTCTTATTAACAAACTTATCTGGAGTGAATATGTCCTGCGGCCCTATACAGAGATGGCAAATAGAGTTGTAGGTAAAGAAAAACGCTGTGGAATTTATAAAATAACCGAAGTTTCTAGCGGGCGCGCATATATTGGGCAAAGTACCGATATTCGTACTCGTTGGGCAAATCATTTAAAAACTGCGCTAGGAGTTGATGGTGGAGCCGCGCATGCTCGGTTTCATGATGCTCTTGGCGAAATTGGGATAGAAAATTTCACCTTTGAAATACTAGAAGATTGTAGTAAAGACAAGCTCAATGAGCGAGAAAAATTTTATATAAATTTCTACCAGTCAAATGATTTTGGCTGGAATTCTACAAAAGGAAATGGGTAAAGGAGTAGTATTATGATTAAACTTAAAGAAACTATTGAGTACAGAGTTGATAGTGAAGATGGCGCTATCCGCTTTATCGAAAGTGAGAGAAAAGGCGCGGCGGATAAGGGCTACACAGTTACCAAGGCCGCTTATTCTTTGAAACAAAAGAAAGCTAAAGGCGAGGTTATTGATCAGGGTTACCTTGTCACTATCACCTATGAATATCTAAAATTCTGGGACGAACTTTAATAGATAGTATTTTTGAGTTTATCACTTGTAATTAGGAGGTAAACTCTAATGGGACAATTAAATTTAAAAAATTTAGATAAATATTTAGCAGAAGAGTATGGCGAAGGAGCTTTTTCCCAAGTTGATGCAAAAACACTACCTGCGCGTGGACTAGTCCAAGCAGATTATGGTGAACGCCTCGACTGTACTATTACTTCTATTACCTGTTTTGTATGGCTTAAGAGCAGTTTTACCTTGCCCGCGCAGGATATTTACGATTATGCCGAAAAAGTAGGTAAATGGTTTTTCTATAATGGAGAAAAGTGGGGCACTCCTTTCGGAGTTATTAAGTGCATTTTAGATACTACCTTAAAGCATTTTGGGTATAGTCCTTCTAAAAAGCAAATATTTTTCAAAAGTAGGATTGGTTTTTCTTTTGATACCATTAAACAGCAGATTGATGACGGCAACCCTGTCATTCTTTCTACTAAGAACGATGGCCGCAACTACTATAAAAACCATACTGTTTTAGTTATGGGATATAGAGTTATGAAGAGGGGCGATACCACTGTCCCTATCCTAGTAGTATTAGACAACTGGACAAAGCTAGTATCCTACATTGACTTTAACAAACTTCATACTTTTTCTACAATAAATTTTTAGTCGGTTCTATTGACTTTTAGAAAAATATATGATATAATATTTATAGAAGGTTGAGAGAAGAAAACAAAATAATGTCCGAACAACTTATTTTGATTTTCTCTCCCACCGGAAAAGTTGACTTTCTACGAAAATTATGATATAATATTTATAGAAAGTTAAGAGAGGCTTCAAAATGAAGTGAAATGGCGGACTGCTTTCCGCCTCCTCTCAACTGCTCTTTGACAATTTAAAATATAATTTACCTTTAGAACCCAGTGCACAACCATGAGCCAACCTCATGGCTGGGAATTCCCGGAAGGGCTAGGAAACCGAGCGACGGATACGTTGCCACGGCGCGCTAGGACGAAACCGCAAGGCCAAGTCGAACTCGAAAGAAGAGGAAACCAAGGGAAGGTGCTGGCACATCGCGAGAAAAGGTAGGAAATGTGGAGTAGGACAATAGAAGCGCAGGTGAATAGCTTACGCCGAATCGAGATAGACAGTAATGGGGTGGTGCCCATGCTGGACGCCTCGAAAGACCAATAACCTATAGCCAGTTGAAAGCAGGAAACTGCAATAAAAGTCCACATAAGTAACTCCGAGTAGCAGAAAGCTCTGGCATACCGTAGGATTCTTAAACTTGATCGGTAATTTCTTGTTACCATTGCCAAATTTACGAATGTAACTGTGAAAGGTGGAGGTAAGCAATCCTCCTAGGGATTAGCCTAGTGCAGGGTAGGAAAGTCAAGAAGTAGCTAGCTTGGCTCGTACCTATCTTCCCTATGACTGAATATTCTCGAAGATGAAAGTTGCAGTAAAGAGGAAACTCTTCTAAAACGTAAATTATATTTTAAATTGTCAGAGGGCCTATATCCCAGAGTGGAGCAGAAGTAGCTTGCTTGGCTCATACCCAAGAGGTCGTAGGTGCAATTCCTACCTCTGGAACCAATGCGGCATAGACCGCGTACATTATTTAATTTCCCCTTTTGTTTTTCTTTCTAAAGAATCGCGGGCAATAGCCTGCGATTTTTTATTGACAAAAGAGGAATTTTATGATATAATAATATTAGAAAGGGGATAAGATGGACGCACAATTTTCAAGTGATTTTTTAAAATTTTTATCTTCTAAAAGAGCATTGTATATTGGTTATCCGCACATCTATGTCGACCGCGATAATAAAGTGCATTATCCCTGTACTATTCAAATAATGCCCTTTAAAGAAGATACAGGTAAATTATTTTGGTTTTACGGACAAATATATCCCAAATCAGTTTATGATTGGTACGGGCCGCAATTGCCCTTTTCAACAGGAGAATGATATGGCAACAAAAATTACATCACAAGATATTCTGCGGATAAATGAATTGTATTTGGCGGATCCCGTATATTCTCATGTAGCTAAAATTATGGGGATTTCAGCAACAACAGTAAAAAAATATATTGTTCCGGATTTTCAGCCACTAAAACCAAGAGAAAAAGTAAAAGAGGAACTACCCACGGTAGAAAGTATTACCATACCTGAAGACCTAGCAAGTTGGCTTCTGCTTTCCGACAACGAAAAAGAAGAAATAAAAACTTTTAAAAGGAAGGAAGTTCAAATATGAAACCTTTTTCTCCAGAAATGCTCCCTTGGGGCGGAGAATATATCATTCATATTAGCGATGAAGTGTACGCCCGCTTTCATAATGTTACTGGGTCTTTTAATGTGCTTTTGGCGCGATTAGTAGGGTTATCCTACCCCGATAGTCTACGCTATTTTCGGGATTATTACAATGCGCGCGTAGAAGGAAAAGAGGGATGGTATTGCGTTATGCGCTTTGACTCAGAAAAAGACTGTCAAAAACTATGCGACCTACTTTCAAGCCGTTGGGAGCAAATCGTAAGGAGGCTTGAAAATGATTGAGATAATAGAAAGAGAAATTCAAGAGAACATAAAGAAAATTGAAGAATTGAAAGCTGCGCGAGAAAAGGCGATGGACAGCGCTTGGAAAGCACGCACTTTTACGCAGCGCGACGAGATTTTTAACAACGTCGCGCAGATGGATTTGCAATTACAAAATTTGCAATGGCGCAATGAGTATCTGGAAGAGAAAAAGCGGAAGGCCGCGGAACCCGTGGTTGAAACTCCTGTTGAAGAGAAAGAACCTGCGCAAGAAGGAACAGTTGAAAGTATTTTAGAGTTTTTCGGAGAGCAATAATTTGCTCTCCTTTTTCTTGACTTTTTTTAAAAAATGTGGTATAATAAAAAGAGAAGCAAAAGGAGGGAAAGGTATGCA
>OCVV011113671.1_pt1 | contig 12027 bp, 11 predicted proteins | sample 1539721 | NCBI WGS metagenome assembly OCVV01 (sample SAMN02144230, study PRJEB22623) | gut metagenome | biome: sheep rumen | host: Ovis aries | place: New Zealand | reverse complement strand
TCAGAAAATGCAAAGTCCATTCCATTGAGACTGCAGGCTTTCACTTCCCCCGGCTTAGTCACAAAAACTCCGTCAAAACGTTCCTTGAAAAGCGGAGCCATGTGCTGCACATCCTTATCTGCGGCGCATCCGAACAAAAGCACAGCCTTTTTACCTGAAAAAAGCTTTTCAAATGTCTGCATTGTAAAAGTCACGCTGGAAATTGTATGTGCTCCGTCCAAAACAAGGGCCTCCAATCCGCTGTATCTTGAAATATCCTGCAATATCTCGAATCTCCCGGGAATCGAAGCCTTGGAAAGACCTTTTTCAATCAAATCCTCCGATGCATCCGGGAAAACCGTTTTTACCGCAAGAGCGGCCACAGCGGCATTATGAGCCTGGAATTCCCCCAGCAGCTTGAGATTAGGATGAAGCGGTCTTGAAAAAAGAGGTGATGAGAGCGTAAAAGACATTCCGAAACCATCCGATTGTGCACTTTTGTATTCTACCTTAGAAGAATTGTCAAGAACCGTCGAATTATATTGTCTACTATTATAGACTACCTCAGAAATGTTGCAAAGTGATTCTGCGTCGACAACTGGAGCACCTCGCTCTCTTGCACAATTTTCGAGAACCCTGCGGGCACCTTCAAACTGCTGCCGCCCGATTACGACCGGCACTCCTTTTTTTATTATCCCGCCCTTTTCAAAAGCGATTTTTTCAACTGTGTCGCCAAGGTACTCGGTATGCTCTTTTTCAATGGCACTTATGCAGCAGCACTCCGGCATAACCACATTCGTGGCATCAAGTCTTCCGCCGAGCCCCACTTCGTAAACCGCCCAATCGCACTTTGCAAGGGCATAACATTCCATAGCAAAAACGGTCACAAGCTCAAACCAGGTGAGAGGTCTGCCTTCAGGAAGCAAATCCTTCCATTTTTCCACGCAGCTCATAACATTTTCCGCAGCCTGCTCATACACCCGATTTTCAAAAGGTCCGTCCGCAGACTGCACACGCTCAAGAAAATGCTCAATGTGCGGAGACGAATACACGCCTGTGAAAAATCCCATTTCATCAAGAACAGATGAAATCATCGCGGAAACAGACCCCTTGCCTTTGGAACCGGCCACATGGAAGCATCTGCTTTTTTGCTCGGGGTTTCCAAGCTTGCCGCATAGAAACTTCATTGTCTCAAGCCAGAAGATGTTTTTTTTAGGTGTCTTTTCAAAATTCAGATAGCGGTCAATCCACGCACAAAAATCATCCATTTCAAGATATTCATTAAACCCGGTCATTTTCCGTCGAACTCCTGCACAAACGCATCATAAGTCCATTTGCTCACTGTGTATTTGTAATTCATTTCCTCAAGAGATTTTTTTTCCTCTTCCGTAAAATCTTCTCCTGCTCTGAATTCAGGAACCACAAGAAAATTTTCCTCAAGAGGATAAATCTTCAAGCGGATTTCACTTCCGTTTTCAAACTCTTTTGTCCCCTGCCACAGAAAGTCCAAATCTTCAGCATTCATTTCAGTAAGAAGACCGTGGCGCAAAAATGATTCAGAATCCTTACGCGAGCGGCCTGTAAGCGACTGGGGATAAATGAAAGGATCCGCCCAAAAAGAAGATGATGCTGTAAGATACGGAGAAAGCGAGTAGTCGGTTTCATAAACGGTTTCATCCCTTGAAGTCCTGAACGAAATGCGCCGTGTAAGTCCGTCGCTTTTTCCAAAACAGAGAGATGTCAGCACGCTGCCGTCCTCCGAAAATACTGAAATCTTCGAGGCACTTTCATCATCCACACCGAAAGATTTCCATGAAGAGCTTTTAGAGGCCACTGTCCGCACGTTGACGATTGAAGCGGCGTTTTCTATGCATTTTTCCACCGCCTGCAAATCCGCTGGCCATCTGCTGCCGGTAAGGCTGTCATATCCTTCCCACACGGAGCCGTGTTTGGAAAGAACCACGTATTGTCTTTCCCCATGTTCAAATCCTTCTATCTTGATTGATTTGATTGAAGAGATGTGATTCGCATTGAGAAGAGCGGTCTGTTTCGACTCGGGTCTGTTGCGCTTTGCCGAGGGAATAAAACTCAACGCCAGAAACAAAATCAGCAGCGCATTTATGAAAACGAGCAGAACCGTAAAAGAGATTTTTTTCATTTCATGCCTCCAGATTTTTCCTACGCAGAATTGCAACGGCAGCAAACGCTCCTGAAACCAAAAGAAGCTGGATCATCAAAGTCAAAGCGATTACCGGAATTCTCTTTTCGTAAAGCTCGTCCAAAGTCACTTTAGAAAGAGCCGTGTCTGAAGACGTGTTTTTCTTCAATTCCAGAAGCGCTGTTTCCCCCGTGATTTTAAGCAGAGTATCCGAAAGAAATTCCATCGCCCTTGTGTCCAGAGTATTGGGAGCAGATGAATACGCCATCATTCCCGCAACAAAAGCATACTGGTCGCCGACAATCACGGAGTTCAAAGTCCCGTCGCCATCTGAGATTGCACAGGCCACTACACTCTGCCCGCTTTCTTCTCCCGCTTCGGGATGCATTGAAACTGCAAATGGATCGGTGATGAAACGGGAGTCAACGGTTTTGCTCTGCCACGCACTTTCCGAAGTCACAAGATACCGGGAGATTTTCATTCCTGTTTCGGAAGCCACCTCCTCATCGAATTCAAGAGAACAGGGCCAGAACATTGCAAGTCCGTTTGCGGCATTTGTCTGTGACGGAAGAACCGGCCACAAAGGATAATTCACATACTGCGTCTGAACGGATGCGCTTGAGCCGTCTGCCCTCTGATCCGAATAAAGACTCAGCCTTGTGTTGGAGATGTCTGACGTGAGCGTGTCCTTGAAGTACAAACCCAGCGTCTGGATTTGATATGCGAAAGGATCGTCCCCGGTAATCACAGACCAGTCGTTTGCAATGTCAACCGTGTAGGGAGAAGTCGCTATGAATGTCTTTCCGCCGCGGAGGATTCTTTGAACCAAAGCCTGCGCATCAGACTGCGAACTCAAGGCTGAACCAAAAACGATGAGCGGAACGTCGGGATATTCCGTGAAAGGCAAAAGCTTCTGCTCCCTGTATTCACCTGGAAATCTTGTCTGCACCACGGTCCACCCCTGGGATTCCAGCCAAGGTTTTACGTATGCGTAATCCGAATCAAGTTTCATTCCGTTTCCAACCGCCACCTGCACCACTCTTTTCGTATTGCGAATCAAAGCCTGCATTCTTCCGCCAAGGTCATATTCAAGTGTATTCGTGGATAGAACAAAAGGAATCGTCTCGCTTCGGCCGAGATATGAAATCACAACCGCCGAATAAACTGTGCTGTACGACGTGGTGTTTTTTCCAGTGCTTCTTATCTGCTGTCCCTGGATTCCATAAGTCTCAAGCCTCGACGCCATTTCTTCCCCGGAAGGCTCAATCACGGAAAGCGAAACATAAGACGAACAGTCGGCATACGCTTCAAGAAATTCCTGCACGTCTTTCACCTGGGGATAAAGATTTTTCAATTCCCGGCTTCTGTAATAAGTGATTGAAAGAGGCTCTTCAATTTCTTCCATCAGGGTTTTTGAAAACTGACTCACGGAGAATTTTTTTCTTGCCGTGGTGTCAATCCTTGAGTAAATCCTTGAGGAGTCAATCAGCAGCAGGAGGCAGGCAGAGGCAAAGAGGATTTTTTGAAGAGAGACTTTTTTTGATTCAAGACCTCTTTTTCTTTCCAGTGCCCAGGCTGATGCAAAAAGAAAAGCCGCAGAGGAAACCGCGTAGAAGATTATGTCCCTAGTGTCTATGATGCCTTTTCCCGATGCATCAAAATGCCATGCGAAAGAAACGGTTTTCACGAAAGATGCCAGAAAATTCGGAAGTGTCACCACGGCGGAAAGCAGATGTATGCTGTTCACCGCCGCAAGCACGATGGACACGCAGATGAAGGCAAATCCGGGGCTGTCAATCAGAGTGTAGAAATAGATTGCGAGACTTACGGCACTTGCAGCATAAAGAAGAAGACCTAGATATCCGCAGAGAACAGACTGCCACTCGACATTCCCGAAAAAGGAAACCGCCGCCGGGACGCAAAGTGTGAGCAGAAGAGAAAATGCCATCCACGTAAAACATGCCAGCGTTTTTGCAGCCATTATTTCCAGAGAGGAAAACGGGAGATCCAAATCCGACTGCGGCCGGGAACAAAAAGAACCCAACGCCGGGATTACGAGAATGCAGCCGTAAGGTACGAATGAAAAAAATCTGTGAAGGTCGCTGCTTCCCACATCGGTGAAAAACTGCTGAAGGATGAAAAACTGGAGTGCGCTCACGACTGCAAACGAAAGCGACACCGCGTATGAAAAAGGATTTATTGCTATTTTGAAAAGACAGCGTCTGTAGAGTCTCTGCATCAGTCCCCCCCGTGAGTCAATGAAAGAAAGGCTTCCTCAAGATTTTTTCTGCCTGACTGTTTGAGTATTTCCTGAACTGAGCCTTTTGCCACCACGGTTCCCCGGTCCATAATATAAATGAGGTCGCAAAGTGATTCGGCCTCTTCTATATGATGCGTGGAAAGAATCACGATTTTGTCTGCGGAAAGCTTTTTTATGGATTTCCTGATTTTCACAATCTGGGCGGGATCCAGCCCACCGGAGAATTCGTCCAGAACAAGAACTTTTGAATCAAAGCTCACAGCGCGCGCAAGACTCACTCTCTGCCGGTATCCTTTCGAAAGAGCCTTGATTTTCTTTGAAGCCACATCGGAAAGATCCATCATCTTCATTGCCGATTTCAAAAAAACATCTGTTGATTGCCGGCTGTCCCCGCGAAGGAACGACTCCTGCCTGAGAGTTTCAATCACGGTAAGATTTTCCTCCAGCTCCGGGGTTTCGGGAACGTATCCTGTAACCCGCCTTATGTCGGTGAAATCCGTGAGACCGCAGACGCATAAATTTCCGGAAGTTGCATACTGGATTCCGCAGAGGGTTTTTATCAGAGTGGATTTTCCCGCTCCGTTCGGTCCCAGGAGACCTGTAATCTTCCCCTTTTCCGCTTCGAAGTCAATTTCACGGCAGGCCCATCCGTTTTTTTCCTCCGGTCCGTATCTTTTTGAAAATGAACTGAGAACTGCCTTGCTTTCATTCGACATAGGGAATCTCATATCTCCTGCGGTCTTTCGTCAGTTCCGCCTTGGGAAATTCCTCCCTTGCCTGAGTCAAAAGGAGCTCGAGGTCTCTGTCCGTGTAACGGGGACTGTAATGAATCATCGCCATGCGTTTTACATCCGCGTCACGTGCTATAATTCCGGCCTGTCTTGCCGTCATATGTTTTTTTGCCCTGGCCTGGTCTGCACAGTCGTCGGCAAACATTCCCTCGCAAATGAGAAGATCGGAGCCTTTCACTTCTTTTGCAATGCTCGGAAGATAGAGCGTGTCGGTCACATAGCTGAATTTTCTTCCCTGCCTGGGCTTTCCCACCACCTGTTCCGCAGTGATTGTCACTCCGTCTACATTCTGAACTGATTCTCCGCGCTGAAGTTTTCCCCACAGAGGTCCACGGGGCACTTTAAGTCTTTCGGCTTCCTCGGGATTGAATTCACCGGGGCGGTCAAGTTCTTCGAGAGTGTATCCCACGCAGGTTTTAGTATGCTCAAGGGGAAATGCCCTCACGTAAAATCCGTCTCCGCCGTAAACAACACAGGGGGCTTCTATTTCGTGCACTTCAATGGGATAATTTATGTACATATCCAGAACCCTGCGGCTTGTTTCTATGTATTCCTTGATTTTCGGAGGCCCGTAAATGTAAAGAGGCTCCGTTCTGTCAACCTGGGATGAAAGCATAAGTATGCCGGGAAGTCCTGTCACGTGGTCTGCATGGGTATGGGACACGAATATCGCATTGATTTTCTTCCATTTCAGATTCAAGCGGCGCAGAGAAACCTGTGTTCCCTCGCCCCCGTCAAACAAAAACAAATCGCCGTCTCTACGCAAAAGCATGGAGGTGCAATGGCGGTATGGGAGCGGCATCATGCCACCGCAGCCCAAAACAAAAGCTTCCATATTCATTCCACAACTTTAGCGTAAAAATCAATTTCCTGCAACACTATTTTCCCGCAGTCACCGTAACCTTGTTATTACAATTCTGTTATATTTACGAAAAGACTGTTGAGGAGGTACTGACGAAAGACTTGAAAAAATGGGTTTGACCAAATCGGACAATATAGGGTATATTAGAAATATGAAAAGGATTCTTTTATTCGAATGGCTGACACTAATCTCAATGACTCTTCTTTCCGGATGCATTCCTGGACAAAAGGAGAAAGCGTCGGTAAAAGCATCTTCCATGCAGGCTTCTTATGTGCTGCCTGCCACCCCTCTCGAGAATGAACCGACCCAGACGCAGGCCCGGAGGAAAGAAAACGCACCTACCCCGGTTAAGGTCTCGTACAAGATTCCGTCAGGTGAGACAAAGACAGACAAGGAAGTGGAGCCCATGAAAAACTACACTCCCCAGCCCCTGCCTCCTCCCGTCCAACCGGAGGAAAAGCCGGAACCAAAGGAAGAAACCCCTCCAAAGGTCGAAACAAAACCTTCCGAACCGGTTAGTCCTCCGCCAGCACAGGAAGTTCCCCCGGCAGAACCAGTCCCTGAAGTAAAGGAGGAAGACTCCGAATACACCCGCTCAGTCGGAACCAATGCGGGAGCGGTCACAAAGGAGGCATTTGAGGAAGACAAGAAAGATATCCTTGAAATCATCGAAAAACTGGACAAGGTGATGAAAAACCGGGACTACAAGGCTTGGCTCACCTACCTTGAGCCTGCCAGCGTTACGTATTGGACCAAAAAGAGCAATCTTCAGAAAGCCGAAAACAGACTTCCTGTAAAAGGACTTTCCCTGCGCAGTCTCGAGGATTACTTCAAGTACGTATTCATACCGTCCCGGAGCGGTCGCCGTGTGGATGAAATCCGTTACGAAACAGATTCCCTTGTCAAGGCTGTTCAAGTGAACGGAAATAATGATACCGTATATTATTACTTTAAAAAATCACAAAGTGGCGCATGGAAATTGCATTTACCACCTATTTCAGATTGATTTTTTAACGATAATATATTAGAATGATTCCAGAAGGAATTAAAATCAGGAGGAACTGATAAAATGAAGGTAACAAAAGTTTTAGCGGCTGGGGCATTGTGTGCAGCCCTTTCAGGATTCGCATTCGCCCAGTCAAGAACAGAGACAACCGTAGAAGATGAATACTTGAGCAGCGTGGAAGATGTGATCATCACAGAGCTTTCCGCATCTCCAGAGTATGACAACAAGCTGATTGCTCTTCAGTATCTGGAGAATGCCATTGGAGAAGGACGCACAACACCCGATATGGTAGCCGCAACAAGAAGCCTTGCCGGTGAAGGTGTTACAAAGAAATCCCGCACAAACGGACGCCTGATGAACAATTACCCCGACATCCGCAAAAAAGCCTGCGAACTTTTGGGCCAGATCGGAACAGAGGAGGCAAAGGATACTTTGGTGCAGATTATTGCCGATGACACAGAGCCGATGGTAGTTGCCGCTGCTGTGCACTCCCTCGGAGACATCGGAATCAACGAAGGCGATGAAGTTGTGAATGCAATCGAATTCGCCCAGAGAAGATACGCCGCATTGAATCCTTCCAGCTCACTTGCTCTTGAAATTCTCTTTGCTTACGAGAAGCTTGCCGACACTGTTACAGACCGTGCACCGATGATTGAGTCAATCTCAGCAATCGCAGCAAACTACCGCTTTGCAACAACAGTCCGCACAAAGGCCTATGACCTGCTCAGAGACCTGAAGGCAAAATAATGCAAAACGCATAAAAAAACGGACTTTCCATGGATTTTTATCCTAAAGAAAGTCCGTCTTTATGTCGGGAGATACGGGACTCGAACCCACAACCTTCGGCTCCGGAGGCCAACACTCTATCCAATTGAGCTAATCTCCCATCCATGCGAGCATGGTCACAATAGAATAGCTTTTTATTTTTTTTTTGTCAACAACACGGAATAGTTTACAGCGAATTTTCAGCTTATTTACCCATAAGAGGTGTTTTTTCATGGATCCTATTATTTTGGCTTCCTCATCTCCACGCAGACAGGAAATTTTAAAGTTGTTGAACATACCTTTCATTGTTCATCCTGCCGACATTGACGAGTCTTATCCTGAGGATATAAATCCTGAAGATGTCGCAGAATATCTGGCAACCGCAAAAATCAAATCGATATTGAAATCACTTCCCCCCGATCAAGAAGTCCAGTGGATTCTCGGTGCAGACACAGTAATTATATATAATGGAAAGATTTACGGCAAACCTTCTTCACAGGAGGAAGCAGCCGGCTTTCTACATGAATTCCAGGGAAACACGCATAAGGTGGTGACAGGACTTTCCCTTTACAACGGAGCGACCCACGATTTCACAAGCAGGACAAACAAAAACAGTGTCACATTCGCTCCAATGACGGATGAGGAAATCGACTGGTACATCAGCACAGGTGAATGGCACGGGGTCGCAGGCGCATACCGAGTTCAGGGACTGGCATCATGTTTCATTTCAAAACTTGAAGGCTCAGAAAGTGGCGTTATGGGCTTGCCAATGTTTGAACTTTATGATATGCTGAAAGAACAGGGTTATTCTCTAATCGAACTTGAATAGAAATAATTACTGTCGGGCGGCATTGGAGCTGTTGGCTTATGGTGCCGCAACGAAATCTTCCGGGCCTGTAAGCAGGTCACGAGTAAAAGGTCAGGTGGAAAAAAGGATTATCCGCAGATAAGGAATCCGTTTTTCCGGTGAAGGAGTTAATCATGGCAGTAGTAACCATGAAAAGTCTCTTGGAGTCCGGCGTTCATTTCGGACACCAGGTAAAGCGTTGGGACCCGCGCATGAAGAAGTATATCTTCGCAGAGCGCAACGGTATTCACATCATCGATTTGCAGAAGACAATCACAGCTATCAAAGACAGCTATGACGAAATACGCAAGGTTGCATCTTCTGGAAAATCAGTTCTCTTCGTTGGAACAAAGAAACAGGCTCAGCAGGCTATCCAGAAGGAAGCAGAGCGCTGCGGAATGTTCTATGTAAACAACCGCTGGTTGGGCGGTACTCTCACCAACTTTGCAACAATCAAGAAATCATTGCTTCGTCTCAAGAAGATCGAAAAAATGGAAGTTGACGGAACCTTCGACAACCTCACAAAGAAGGAAGTCGCCGCGCTGCTCAAGGAGAAGGAAAAACTCCAGAAGAACTACGGTGGAATCAAGGAAATGAAGGAGTTGCCGGGCGCAATCTTCATCATCGACACACACAAAGAGCAGATTGCAGTCAAGGAAGCACGCCGCATGGGTATTCCGATTGTTGCCATCGTTGACACAAACTGCAACCCCGAAGGAATCGACTTCCCCATTCCAGGAAACGATGATGCCATCAGAGCAATCAGTCTTTTCACATCAATCATTGCAAATGCCGTAATCGAAGCAGACAATGAGCAGGGACTCAAGATTATCGAGACTCTCGGTGACGAGGACGTGACAACTGATGCCTCAACAAAAGAAGAGGACACAGAGATTGTTGACTACTCAAACTACACCCCTACTGAAGAAAAGGAAGAGGATGTAGAAGCCGACAGAAGAGACGAAGACGACTTTATTGACGAAGACAAGGCTTACGAGAAATAATTAAACAGCCCTCTGATTATTCATTTCAGGGGGACAGTATTATATGGAGAAAAAAATGGCAATTTCACCATCTCAGGTAAAAGAGTTGCGCGATTTAACCGGCGCCGGTATGATGAACTGCAAGAATGCTCTTGAGGAAACAAACGGAGACATTCAGGCGGCTATCAAGGTTTTGAAGGAAAAGGGTCTTGCAGCAGTGGCAAAGCGTTCAGAGCGCGCTACAAACGAGGGCCGTGTATTCCTGCGCCAGGTGGGCAACAAGATTGCGGCTGTGACACAGGTCTGCGAAACTGACTTCGTTGCAAAAAACGATGAATTCATCGCTTGCGGTGAAAAGATTCTTGATTTGATTTTCGAGAAGGGATACACAACAGTGGTTCCCGAGCTTTCAGACGTGCTTATGACGTTCGCTTCAAAGACAGGCGAGAATATGTCCATCAAGAGCGTGGTCGTCATCGAAGTGCCTGAAAACGCAACCGTCGGATACTACCTGCACACAAACTTCAAAATCGGCTCAATCGTTGTCATAAACGGTTCTGCAGACGAGAAGCTCAAGGAATTCGCACGTGACTGCAGCATGGCTATGGTTCTCTACAAGCCTGCATACTTCAGCATGGACAAGATTCCCCAGAACATCATCGACGAGCAGAAGGAAATCTTCAAAGTCCAGATGAACAACGATCCGAAGGATGCAAAGAAACCGGATAATGTTAAGGAAAACATCCTCAACGGAAAAATCAAGAAGTATTTTGCAGAGCAGTGCTTCGTTGACCAGCCTCTGGTTATTGACGAAAAGAACACTGTCGGCAAAAAGCTTGAGGAACTTTCAAAGGAAGTCGGAGCAAAACTGTCATTCGGTGACGTGAAGCTTCTTTCTCTTGCAGACTAAAACAGATTTGGCGGCCTTATTCCACGGAAGGAGGCCGTCATTGCATTTAAAAAGGGCATTATGTCCAAGGAGGATTTTATGGCAGGCGACAATGAAAGTCGTATGGAAAAAACCGTTAACGCACTGAAGGAAGAATACAATACAATCCGCACCGGACGTGCCAGCGCATCAATTTTTGACAAAGTGCGTGTTGACTATTACGGAACCCCTACTCCGCTCAATCAGGTGGGCACAATCTCAATTCCGGAAGCACGTTCAGTCGTGATTTCACCGTTCGACAAGTCTCTCATTTCTGCAATTGAAAAGGCAATCCAGAAGGCAGAGCTCGGACTCAACCCAAGCAACGACGGAAAAGTCATCCGCATTGCAATTCCTCCGCTCACTGCAGACCGCCGCAAGGAGTTGGTAAAGCAGGCAAAATCCACAGCGGAAAACTACAGAACCACTATCCGCAACATCAGGCGCGATGGAAACGATGAACTTAAAAAGCAGCAGAAAGCCGGAGAACTTACGGAAGACCAGCTGAAGCAGGAGACCGACAAACTCCAGAAGCTCACAGACAAATACATCGAGGAAATCAACAAGGTCTACGAAGCCAAAGAAAAAGAAATAATGGACTAAGGCCTGTGACTAAAAGCTCCTCGGAAATCTCATCTGCCCCCGTTCACGTCGGGATAATTATGGACGGAAACGGCAGATGGGCCAGCAAAAGAAATCTGCCTCGCACAAACGGACACAGTGAAGGTCTGAAGCGCGCAAAAGAAATTGCAAAAGCCGCTTCGGATGCAGGAGTCCGTTATCTTACTCTGTACGTTTTTTCTACCGAAAACTGGAAACGCACACAGCAGGAAGTGGGATTTCTCATGTCCCTGATTCATTCCCATCTGAAACAAGAACTGGAATTTTACACAAAAAATCACATACGCATAAAACTTTTGGGCGACAGAACAGGTCTCCCACCTGAAATTCAAAAAGACATTGAGGATTCTGAAAAAAACACCGAATCCTTTGACGGCATGACAATCTGCCTTGCCATAAATTACGGCGGAAGGGATGAAATTGTCCGCGGTATGAAAAAAATCATTTCATCAGGCTGTTCTTCTGACTCCATTACGGAAGAAATGATTTCCAAATACTTTGATGTTCCCGAGCTCCCCGATATTGACCTTTTGATTCGTACCGGTGGTGAAAAAAGACTCAGCAACTTTATGCTTTGGCATGCAGCCTATGCGGAATTCATCTTTACAGATACCCTCTGGCCGGATTACAATAAGGAAGAGTTTAACAAGGATATTACCGAGTTTCAACACAGAAACCGGCGTTTTGGAGCGGTAACGAATGAATAAGGTTGTAAAGCGTCTTTTAGTATTTTTTATAGGTCTTCCGCTCGTCATCTCTATTGCCCTGTGGCCGGTGTACAATCATCTGCCCCTGCATATTCTTTTAATCGCCGCTTCTGTTATCGG
>OCVV011326163.1_pt1 | contig 12030 bp, 11 predicted proteins | sample 1539721 | NCBI WGS metagenome assembly OCVV01 (sample SAMN02144230, study PRJEB22623) | gut metagenome | biome: sheep rumen | host: Ovis aries | place: New Zealand | reverse complement strand
AAAATTCGGAAACAAGAATGCCTGGAAGAATCAGACAGTGCCTGTTTCTGCAGACGGTTCCGTGATGGGTTCGCATGATGAGCGTACAGGCGGTAATGCGGAGAAGATGGAAGTTGATCTCAGCAAAGTTGGTGGAGCTATTAAAGAAATTATTTTCTGTTCTACAATTTTCACTGAGGGGAAAACATTTGGTGATGTCCAGAATCCTGTTATAACCGTCACAGATGTAACCAACGGGAATGAACTCTGTAGCTATAGATTAGACGAGCAGTTTACCACCCAGAAAGCTTGCGTTGCAGCCAGTTTGGCTGTTAATTCTGAATACGAATGGGAATTTAAGGCTGAAAGTCGTCCTGCAGCTGACTTTGAAAGTCTTATCGAGGTTTATGCAGGATAAATAATCTGTTTAACAATCTATAAAACATAATTATTATGGCAAGATTTAATTTGAACAAAGGTGAGCGCTTCGTTCTCAAAAAAAGTGAAGGATTAACGAACCTTACTGTTGAGTTGGGATGGATTGTCCCAAAGAAATACATAGGTAAAGACGATGCGCCTGATCCAGATGCCTGCACTTTTTTACTTGGAGAAGATGGAATAATCATGAATGATGAAGATTTTGTTTTCTACAATTCAGACAATCGTGAAGAACCTTTCAGTAGAGAAAAGTTTGGTAATAAGAAGAATTGGCGTGATGAGACTTTTCCTATTTCCAAAGATGGTTCGGTGAAAGGACCTCATGATGATAGAGGTAACGCGGAGGACTCTGACGATTCCGATGAAACAGGAGAAGGCAATGAGGAAATAACCGTGGATTTGTCAAAGGTTAACCATAAGGTTACTGAATTAGTATTCTGTGCAACAATGTACAATTTTGACAAGTATTCTTTTGGTGATGTAGAAGGTCTCTATATATCTGTTAAAAATGATGATAATGGCGATGAACTATGCCGTTATGCATTGAATGAGAAATTCCGCTCTGAAACTGCAGTTGTTGCTGGCAGCCTTGTATGTGATGAAGAAGGAGAGTGGTCATTTGTGGCCCAAGGCAAAGGCTATGATGGCGGTATGCAAACTCTAATTGACATTTATGCCTAAGGCTTATGGAAGAGAAAAAAAGAAAGAGTAGCAGAACTTTTGAACTGGAAAAAGGAGGAAAACGTTCCTTTGACCTCAACAAGGCATCTGCTCGTAAGTTTGACCTTGCGAAAGAGTCCGACGAGATAAGCTTGGAAGAACTCAAGACAGAGCTTCTCGCTGATGGAAAGATAGACGCAGAAGAGGTTAACAAGTTACGCGACGTTCTTTACTCAGATGGCAAGATTGATCAAGAGGAAGCCAACTTCATTTTTGAAATCAATGACTCTGTCAGTGGAAAGAAGAATGACCCAGCATGGAATCAGTTCTTCGTGCAGGTCGTTTCTGATTACCTTCTCAACGATGAAAAATCGCCAGGTGTAATTGATGAAGAAGAAGGAAAATGGCTGATTGAAAAAATTGGCGCTGATGGTAAGGTTGATGGTGTGGAAAAGCAACTCCTTGACCATCTGAAAAAGAATGCCAAGAAGATGCCTGCAACTGTTACAGCCCTTATGACTGGTGCCATTGCAGGGAATGCGGCCCCTTCGGATAGCATTAATCTTAAGCAACTGAAAAAGGAGATTCTTGCTGACGGAAAGATTGATAAGGATGAAGTGAATCAACTTCGCAAAACCCTCTATGCCGACGGCAAGATTGAACAGGAGGAAGCCGACTTCATTTTTGAAATCAACGATGCAGTGAGTGGAAAGAAGAATGATCCATCATGGGAGCAGTTCTTTGTTCAAGTCATTTCAGACTACCTCCTAAACGATGAAAAATCACCAGGTGTCATTGATGAAGAAGAAGGAAAGTGGTTGGTTGAGAAGATTGGTGCAGATGGCCAGGTGGATGGTGTAGAAAAGGAGCTTATTCTTAACTTGAAGAAAAAAGCTAAGAGCATGCCATCTTCTGTTCTTTCTTTAATAGACAGTGAAAACAATCGTCCTACCCCTGAAGGTGAAACTCCTGAAGAAAAGAGTTCTAAATGGAAATGGCTTATTCCTGCAGCTATTGTGATAGCAGCAGTTCCTTCTTATTTCCTGTTTTCTGGAAATGATGATACTCCATCAGAGGATCAGATTGTTGCGACAGCACCAGAAGCTGGTCAAACTAATGCTGGTGATACTGCAACAGATTCCAGTGCTTCAACAGGTGAAAGTGAGAATTCTAATGATGTTACAAATTCTGATGGCAGTGGAGGTGTAGACAATACTGAAGGCGCTGGAAATCCTAGCGGTTCTAATAATTCAGTTAGTAGTGACAATTCTTCTGAAACAGGAAATGCTGGGAATGCTTCTTCAGGAACAAAGATGTCTACTTCACAGTCTTCAGATGCACATTCGCCTGCAAATAAAAAGGCGAACTCAGCGTCTTCTAATGTATCTGTAGGAAGTAGCAGTGAAAAGGCTGGAATAACAGAATCTTCTTCACTGCGAGGATCATCTGAACCAGGAAATTCAAAGAATTCTGGAATGACAGACAATCCTATTATTTCTGGCTCTATAGAGCAGAAGGCTCTAGATGTCATTCGTGGCATATATGGCAACGGACAGGTCCGCAAGGACAAGTTGGGAGCAGAGTATGCTGAGATTCAGAAACTTGTAAATGAAATGTATCGTAACGGAAGAGTAAAGTAATAATTATTGGGCAGGTGGTATATGGCTACCTGCCCATATAAGAAATAAGATGATTGTTACAATAATAATAAGTTTAATAATATGGTTTGTAGTTCCCCTTCTTATTGATGGAAGGGTAAAACGTAAATCTGATCGTAAAGCATATAGGATATTATGTCGAATTATTGCTGTCGCTATATTGGTAGTTGCGGTGTTTGGCATTCTATAAATAGTACAAAGTACTAAAGATGAAAAGTATAGAAATTTTCTTCTGTTAACAGAAAGAGTGGTTTATGATAATCTGTGTTTAATTTCGAAGTAACACAATGACTAAAATTCTCCTTTTACATTAAAGAGGTACAAAAAGACAAGGAGACCTTGCATAAATTATGGAAAGGCTAGAGAGATTTGTAAAGGCTCAAGACAATTCATATACTACAGCTCTACGTGAGGTGAAAAGTGGTCATAAAAAAGGTCACTGGATTTGGTATATATTTCCTCAAATGAAAGGTTTGGGGCATAGTTACAAATCAGATTATTATGGGATTAAAAGTATAGAGGAGGCAAGAGATTATTTAAATCACCCGGTATTGGGTGCTCGAATAAGGGAGATAACTCAAGCTTTATTAGACCTACCTAGCAATCTAACTTCAGAAAGAATCTTTGGTGGACTAGATTCTCTCAAAGTACAGTCTTCGATGACGCTTTTTTATTGTATTTCTAAAGAAGACCTATTCTTGGACGTTATAGATAGGTTTTATAATGGAAACTTTGATACCAAGACATGGTACAAATTTAATAAAGAACAGATTCAAATTAAAAATACACATATGAAACAAAATCATTACACAGGCTTGACCGATGCACAGGTGCTCGAAAGCCGCGTGAAGTATGGTGAGAACCGATTGACACCGCCAAAGAAAGAATCTCTTTGGAAATTGTATTTTGAGAAGTTTGAAGATCCATTGATCGTAATATTGATGGTTATCGGCTTCTTCGCTATTGGTGTATCTTGTTACGAATATTGGGGATTAGGAGAAAAATTTGCTGTTTTCTTTGAGCCGATTGGAATCTTTGTTGCGATTCTATTGGCAACTGGTCTCGGATTCTATTTCGAGTTGAAGGCACAAAAAGAGTTTACCCTTCTGAATCAAGTGAACGATGAAGAGATTGTCCTAGCCATTCGAAATGGAAATGTCGTAGAAGTTCCCAAATGCGATATTGTTGTCGGTGACATCCTGGTTCTTCAGACTGGTCAAGAGATTCCTGCTGATGCAAAACTATTGGAAGCCGTTAGCTTGAATGTTGATGAGTCATCCCTTACAGGTGAACCTGTTCATGCCAAGACTACCAATGAGGCAGAGTTTGATGCTGAAGCTACGTATCCTTGCAATCAGATATATCGTGGTACCCAGATTATGGAAGGTCATGGTTATGCCGAAGTAATAGCTGTCGGAGACAACACTGAAAACGGAAAAATCATGCAATCTCTTGTTGGTGCAGACTTTGATGATGAAGAAGAGGATGACGAGGCATTGGAAGAGCTAGATGAGAAACAGAGAAGGGCTGTCAAGCTACAAAGAAGAAATAAGGTCTCTAAAAAAGTCAAGACTCCGCTTAATGAGCAGCTGGACGGGCTCAGTGATCTCATCACGAATATCAGTTACGTATTTGCTGGTTTGATTATCGTTGGTAAACTGCTGGTCTACTTTGACTGGGCATTACCAGTATGGGCATTGATTATTCCTACTGCCATTTTCTTCTGGCTTGTTATTAAGAAGTTTGAGGATTTCAGCAAGTGGCAGTGTATGACGACAATCGTTGTATTCTTCGCCATATTTATAGGAGCAGTCATCGGACTACATAACCTGCTATTACCAGAAGCAGAAATGTCTCATCTGATGGCATATTCTTTGGAAACAATTATGATTGCCGTAACTTTGGTCGTTGTCGCTGTTCCTGAAGGATTGCCTATGGCTGTGTCTCTTTCTCTTGCAAATTCAATGAGAAAGATGCTTAAGACGAATAATCTTGTCCGTAAGATGCATGCTTGTGAGACCATGGGTGCAACAACTGTTATCTGCACGGATAAGACAGGTACTCTTACTCAGAACCTGATGCAGGTAAAAGAAAGTGTTATTGATGAAGATGCTTTTGTTTTTGAAGCAATGGCTGTCAATTCAACTGCTTCTCTTGATTTCTCTGAGGGAAAGCCCCATGCCATCGGTAATCCAACGGAGGGAGCTCTTCTTCTTTGGCTCTATAACAAGAAACAGAGTTACCAAGAATTACGCGAAGCTACTAGCCGTATAGCTGAAGTCCCATTCTCAACAGAAAGGAAGTATATGGCAACAATGGTACAGTCTGGTGTCAAAGAAGGAAAGAAAGTACTTTATGTTAAAGGTGCTCCTGAAATAGTCATTGGATTGTGCAAGCACATGCCAGCGAACCATAGCAAGGAAGAATATGAGAAAACGCTTCTTGACTATCAGAAGAAAGCTATGAGAACCCTTGGCTTTGCATATCAGATCATTGAAGATGGTAAGACAGGCATTGAAAACGGAAAACTTGTTGCTGATGATTTAACCTTTATGGGTATCGTTGGCATTGAAGATCCAATTCGTGAGGACGTAAAGGATGCTGTCGAGAAATGTCTGCATGCGGGTATTGACGTTAAGATTGTAACTGGTGATACAATTGCAACGGCTCGTGAGATTGGTCGTCAAATCGGAATCTGGAAAGATTCATATACAGATCGCAACATAATTGACGGACGTACTTTTGCTTCATTATCAGAGAAGGAACTGTTAGAACGAGTTAATGACCTTAAGATTATTGCTCGTGCTCGTCCTATGGACAAGAAGAGGCTTGTTGAAGCATTGCAAGCAAAAGACCAAGTTGTTGCCGTAACAGGTGACGGAACTAATGATGCTCCGGCACTTAATGCTGCCCATGTTGGTCTGTCAATGGGTGCTGGTACTAGTGTAGCAAAGGAGGCCAGTGACATTACTATTATTGATAACTCATTTGCTAGTATTGCCCGTGCTGTAAAATGGGGACGCTCGCTCTTCCAGAACATACAGCGTTTCTTGCTGTTCCAGCTTACTGTCAATGTGGCGGCTTGCTTCTTGGTTCTTTGTGGTGCTTTCATGGGTACAGAATCGCCATTAACAGTTACACAGATGTTGTGGGTGAATCTTATCATGGACACTTTCGCCGCATTTGCATTGTCTGCTCTGCCTCCAACTGATAGAGTAATGAATGATAAGCCAAGAGACAGAAAAGCATTTATTCTAGATAAGTCAATGCTTGCAAATATCATTGGCGTTGGTGGCTTCTTCTTTGTATTATTACTTGGATTCCTCTATATTTTCCAGCACAGTGATATTCAGCAGCTCACAGACCTTGCATCACTGTCACTTTCTGCAGAGAAGAATGCAGTGACACCATATGAGTTAACACTGCTCTTTACCATTTTTGTGATGACTCACTTCTGGTATATGTTCAATGCAAGAGCTTATAAGAGTGGCGGTAGTGGCCTAAATCTCAAAGGTTGCGATGGATTCATTACTATCACGATTATTATCTTGGTGGGTCAAATCCTAATTGTTCAGGCCCCGTTCCTCAATAGCTTCTTCAATGTAGTTCCTCTTAAGATGGTGGACTGGGCGATAATTATCATAGGTTCAGCATTAGTAATGATTATACGTGAATTGTTCGCATTAATAAAGAAAATCTAAAAAGTAAACTTATGAAATCATTAGATGAATTGAAAAAAGAATTGCTGACTGATGGAATCATAGATGCTGGCGAGGTGAAAGAACTCGAAGAAGTTCTGTATGAGGATGGAGTTATTGACAAAGATGAAGCTGATTTCCTGTTTGAGTTGAACAATGCGGTTTCTGGCAAAGCGAATGCTCCTGAGTGGAAGGACTTCTTTGTAAAGGCTATCACTTCATTTGTTCTTGATGATGAGCAGTCCAAAGGTGAGGTTGATGAAGATGAAGCCAAATATCTCTATGATCAGATTAAGGGCGATGGCCAAATTGACGACATTGAGAAGGCTCTGCTAGAGAACATCAAGGCTAAGTCAAAGAACTTCCCTACTCTTCTCGCTGAATTACTTTAGGAATCATTGGGCGCATCAGCTACATGGTGCGCCCAATTTTAATTATCAATATAAAACATGAAACGTATAATAACTACACTAAAATATATAATAACAGTCTTGGCATTTGCTTCTTGTATAGGATCACCACATGATAGTCCTCAAAGCATAGTAGACACATACGCACAAAGTTTGTGTGATATGGATTATGAGGGTATGATGTCATGTTTTGAATTTGGTGATGAAACTATAGAATTTATGCAAGGCTTAAATGATGAAAATGTAACTCTTGATGATTTGCAAGCACTGGTATCTGCAGCAAAGGAGAGTGAGTTGATTCCTGAGATATCTTATGAGATTATAGAAGAGAGAATAGATGGTGAAAAAGGGACTTTCCGAATTAGATTTGATTATGAGTTTGACGATGGAGAAGAAGTTCATAAAGGATCTAACTATGAAAGTATACCTGTATATTGCCACGATGGACAGTGGTGGATAGGCGGGGACTATACCAATAAAGAAAGGGAACTGGGACGTCGAATAGAAAAATTTTTCAATAAATTAAAATAATTAGATTATGAAAAAAAATATTATTGTTATAATAATGTTGTTGTTCGCATATGTTAGTGTTGAGGCTTTAACGATTAAAAGCGACATCTTTAATTACGAATTAGTAGTAAATGACTCATGTGTTGTTTCATATCTAAGTAAAGATAGCTCTAGAGTGTGTATCACATCTCCAGACAAGATGTCTGTTGTGTATATTGTGACAGCGCAAACTGGTGATTATGATAAAACATACAATAATGATTTTTTGAAGGAATACGATAGAGATATATTTAAAATTTTAGACAAAGAGCCTGATGATATTAATACTTATTTTTTTACCTCAAAAGAAGATCATTTTTACATTTTACCAGATAGTACCGTTTGTAAAACCAGAACAATTTTGTGGAATGATAAGGCAGGTATGATTGCTGGCTTCTCAAGATATGGGAACATGGATTTTATTAATAAATGCATGGATGATTTTAAATCACCCACAACATTAGGGAGAATTGCTACTCTCATATATATATTCATAGTATTTTGTCTTATGATTATTGGAATTGTTTTGTGGGAAGACAACAAATTTGTGACTTTTATTTACATACTAATTGTTGGTGCTGTATGGTATTATTTCCATTGGATTTTAGATATCTCAACCAATCATTTTATTTTGAGCCTATTCGGATAATATTTTGAACGTTTTTTTATGTAAAATTGAATGTTATAAAATGTTTTGTTTTAGATTATCGTTTATTTGGGGCTCAGATGCAGGCCTTTGATAGAGATTCCTGCAGAAGTATCAACGGGTTTGCGATAGTGTGGACAAGATTAAGAATGAACGCTATGAGTTTAGATTTAAGTTTGCTGATTTTGTGAAAGATAAGTTTCCTGAGTTGGATAAAATTATCCATCAGAAAACAGACAAATGGAAAAGTGAAACTACGACGTGGATGTTTCCGACTACGCATTTCATACGTATGGACTAACCGCAAATTGGTTTGAAGATGGAGAATGAAAAGAAGGAACCGTTTATGTTTAAAATGACTGATGTTGAGTCAGAACGAGCAAAAGAGTTTATGGCGAAACACTATAAATTCCCGTCTCGTACTGAGGAACGATTTGCAGAAACTCTCCTTCCTACAGGGATGGACCATATAGTGTTTGTTCATTTTTTGTCATGTGGAGAGCAAGAGGAAATGACAAAGACAGAAAAGAACTGAGCGCATGGAGTAGATAATAATAGACCTTCAGGAATTGCCTAATGATGTGTATGACTGTGAGGACAAGGGTAGAATGGAAAAGTAAGAATGGAAAATCTCTTGGAAGTTATATAAATAAAGTCTAAGAATGAAGAATGTTATTATAATGTTTATAGCTTTTGTTTTCGTACTTGCATTTTTTATTGGCCAATGTAATGACGATTCGCAAAACATCTCCTATGAGGAGACTGCTGAACAGCAAATAGAGCAAAACAATATTGAGGAAAAAAGTAATGAATCTGACGAAGAACCAATTCGCTCTGTCGAAATTCCAAGTAGTCCCATAGGTATACAAGAACAGATTCTTGTTCGTAAAGCATATACGGTGTCTTATAACAAGAATACGAAATGTCCAAATTGGGTGGCATGGAAACTGACATCTTCTCACGCTGATGGGGATTGCCCTCGATATAGCAAATACGATGAAGACATGGAAGTCCCTGCTCCGAGAGCGACTAACGAGGATTATCGTGGAAGTGGATGGACGCGTGGCCATATGTGTCCTGCTGGGGATAACAAGTGGGACGCAGAAGCTATGAGAGAATCGAATTTGTTATCAAATATGTGTCCTCAGCATGCAAGCCTAAATAGTGGACTTTGGAATGTTATAGAGCGCGATTGTCGTAAGTGGGCCGTCAAATATGGTGATATCTATATTGTATGTGGTCCAGTATTTCTGAATAAGGAGCACGAAACAATCGGAATGAATAAAGTAGTTGTTCCTGAAGCATTCTTTAAAGTTATACTTCGACTTACCCCAGAACCAGCAGCAATAGGTTTTATTGTGAGAAATAATGAAGGGAAGAAGAAGAAGGATCAATTCGTCAATACTGTGGACGATGTAGAACGAATAACAGGTATGGATTTTTTTCCTGCCTTGCCTGATAGTATTGAAAATAGTGTTGAAGCTACAGCAAGTTTATACAATTGGTAATGATGAAAAACCTCTACCCTTTCCTTGCAGCGATGTTGCTGCTTTGCTTGGCACCTATGCCATATGGCTATTTCATGTTGGTGCGTTTTGTGATGATGGTGGCATTTGGCATCATGGCTTATCGCTATTATGTGGATAACAAGACGATAGCTTCTTATGTGTTTGGGGCATTGGCATTGTTATTCCAACCCATATACAAAATGGCATTAGGACGAGTGGTGTGGAACGTGGTGGATGTCATCGTAGCTCTGTTACTGATTGCGATGTTCATCATGGAATGGAAAAGAGCAAAAAGGAATTACGTAGCGTATAGACCTATCGCACCAGATGATAATCAAGGACTGGATGATAATCAATTTGAATTTCAGCTGAAGGGGAAACTGGATCCAAAGGAACTGGTATATGTGGCGAGTGAAGAGGATAAGGAGCTTACAAACTTGTTTGAAACGAGGCCTGAGGTGCTTGAAGGATGGGGACAAATGATTGGGTTCCATATCGTCTATCTTCCTCTTCTGCTAAAACGACTAAAAGATAAAAAGGTTCTGAAGTATCGTGCTCCTTATTTGGGGGACGAAGCTATTAATAACATTTCTATTGGAAATGATTTCTTACTACAGTATCTGGACAATCCTGGTGACAAGGACAAATTGAAACATGGCTTTATCCGCACTGAGAATATTCATCGGGGAGAAGATGGAAAGGACAAAGCGACTAACCGATTCTACCCATTGTCGTCAAAGAATGGCGAGCCTCTGGCTGACCAATTGCATCGTATTGGGAAAAAGATTTCTGCAGAGACCTACAGAGCTGGACACTATATTGAGGGTAAGGTACAAGAAGGGGGGCTTGATAAAGATGATACTGAGGAACTGATGGAGGAAGTTCGTGAAAGGATAGCAAAACTAAGGCAAAGGGGAATTGCTGAATATCTCTTGGAACAATTAATCCATCCGGATGACAGATTAAGCCGTTTGATCGTAACAAAAGATTATCGTATCGTACTTCCTGACTATCAGAACTTGGAAATAAAGATGGAACCACTGGTGAAGGCTGTGTATTTGCTGTTCTTGAAGCATCCTGAAGGAATTCTTTTTAAACAATTGCCGGAATACAGGAATGAACTGACTCTGATTTACGAAAAGCTGCGTCCTACAGGTTTGACGGAGAGGGCGATACAAAGTATTGAGGATGTGACAAACCCTTTGCTGAACTCCATCAACGAGAAGTGTGCGAGAATACGAGGTGCCTTTGTAGGTGAGTTTGATGACTACATGGCGAAGTATTACTATATTGACGGTGCTCGTGGAGAAGCCAAGAAGATTTCTCTTCCTCATGATTTGGTAGTCTGGGAATAGAAAGAGGTATGATCTAAGATGGCTGAGGTATGAAGTCAAAGGACTGCAGCAATCTTTCTGATTTTTTTCAATCGTTTCAAGAATGTCTTGTCTTGTTTGGCCTTCTGCAAATTGTAATCTGCCTGAAGACCAATCCAAATGGAGGCATTAGTACCCAAAGCGGCCTCTAATAACAAAGCATATTCTGTTGTTACAGGACGTTTGCCGTTTAGGATTTCATTGAATACGGTGTAAGAAACGCCCATCTGCTGAGCCAACTCTTTTTGGGTAATTCCGCGAGCAATAATTTCGTCTTTGATCATCTCACCCGGATGTATCAGCATTGATGATGTCATATTATTGGCAGTCTTATTCTTTATCATGTTGTTTGTTGTATCCATACTTCATTTATTTATAATGATTTGATAATTCTATAATGTTGCATATTGTGACTATTGGCTCGTCGCTTGTTTCTGTCAGTGTGAATTCAACGCGATATTGACTATTGGCTTTTACAGAGAAACGTCCTTCTTTATCACCATGCAGCGCCTCAAAGTGTAACGACTTGAAAGGGAACAGGTCTTCTTTGCGTTTTGCCTGAATCAGGTATTTCACAGCTTTTTGATATCCTCTGATAATTTGAGGTTGGAATCTCAGCTTCTTGATTGCTGTATCTCCCTTAGTGTAGAGCCTCTCCAAATAGTCTTCATTGAATGTTACAACCATGTTGCTTATTGCTATATCTGCCTGCAAAGGTAAATAAAAGAAATGAAATTCGCAAATAATCGAACCGCTTTTTTGAAAATATTTCATTTTCACAAGGCTTGCGAAAGTGAAAAATTTTGTTGCTTATTGCAAATAAATTAGGAAAAAGTAGTATCTTTGTGGCAAACTTTAAAACTTTTTATGTTTTTAATTCTGGGCAAACACCAGCAAAGAGGCTGTGCTCAAGAATAAGAACAAGCACAATGATGAAAGTGAGAGTATTATAGGATAGTTGATTGCTAACATTGAATTGATGACGAATTATACTTATATTTTGGAGCAATGCCAAAAAAAAAACGCAGAAGCTTGGACAGACGAATTAGTGAATGACTGTATTCGCTATTTGAGTTCTCTGTCAGACAATGAATTGCGCGACTTATTATTT
>OCVV011350089.1_pt1 | contig 12031 bp, 13 predicted proteins | sample 1539721 | NCBI WGS metagenome assembly OCVV01 (sample SAMN02144230, study PRJEB22623) | gut metagenome | biome: sheep rumen | host: Ovis aries | place: New Zealand | reverse complement strand
GCGAGGTCAAGCTCGGCGGCGGGATCATGGATGAGGTGCTGCTCGAGGCCTGCGTCGGCGAATCGCCGGACACCTCCGCGATCCGCGAGGTCTTTGCCGAGAGCGAGAGCTGGCGCGTGGAGTGCGAGCTGCACGCCCGCGCGCTCAAGGAGCGCTATTTCAGCGAGAGCGCGGAGTACTGGATGCGGCATCGCTGCGTCGATTCCCTGCTCATCACTTACGACAAGCCCGTGATGCTCGATCTCTTTCTCGACGAGAAGATGGCCCGGCGGCTCACCGACCAACCCTGCCGCCAGCTCAGCGGTAAATCCTTCCATGAGGTTTTCTGCGCCGGACTGCGCGAGGTGCGCGACAGCATCGGCGAGAAACAGCCGGAGTTGCTGTTCCTCACCGGCGGCGTCTCCCGCATGGCCGTGATCGCCGACTGGTGCCGCGAAGTCTTCCCCCAGGCCGTGATCTATTCGGACCGCGAGCCGGAGTTCAGCGTGGCGCGCGGCCTCGCCTGGTGCGGCCGTATCGACGACGAGCTCGGCCGGTTCCGCGAGGAGGTCGCGCAGCTCATCCATTCCTCGGCGGTTGAGCGCATCGTCTCGGCGCATCTGCCCGCGCTCTACCAGGGCGTGCTCGATCAGTTGCTCGATCCGATCCTCGAGCACGCGGTCTGGCCCGCGCTGCTCGACTGGCGCGAGGGGAAGATCCGCACCCTCGCCGAAACGGAGACGGTGCTGCAGGAAAAGATCAAGCTCTATCTCTATTCCAAGGATGCCAAGGACCAGCTCTATGCGCCGGTAAGCGCCTTCGTGCGCGAGGTCGCCGACGAGCTGCAGGTCCACACCTCCGAGATCTGCCGGACCTACCGGCTGCCCGACCACGCGCTGGAGATCTCCTCCCAGCTCGCGGCAAGCGATCTGAGCGTGCTCGAAAAGCTCGAGGCGCGCGACGTGCTCTCGAGTTCGGGTTTTACAGGCGCAGCGGTCTTTGCCGAATCGATCATCTCGGTGCTCGTCGGGCTGATGTGCGGCGGCAGCGGCGTCGTGCTCATCACGGAGGGTCCCGTTGGCATCGCGATCGGCATCGTGTCCTCACTGCTGCTCTTCGCCGTGGCGCATGTGCTCGGCAAGGATGCGATGGACCAGAAGATCCGCGAGGCCGATCTGCCTCTCTTCGTGCGGCGGCTCGCGCTCGCGCGGCCCCTGCCGAAACTGGAGGCCCCCGGCTTCTCGCTCCCGAACCCGCTCAAGTGGCTGAAGACCGGCGAGGCGGAGGAACCGGCCAAGGCAGCGAAGTTCCGGCTGCTGCCGCGCCTGTCCCGCAAGGGGAACGAGGAGATTCCCGAGCGGCGACTGCGGGCGATCCGCGCCAAGGTCCGCGCAGGCTACGACCGGGCGCTCAACAACGGCGACAGCGAGGAGCTCAGCCGTCTCAACGACCGGCTCTGCCGCGAAATTACCGAGCAGATCGAGCAGCGCCTGCGCGAGCTCGCCGAACAGGTGGAGATCCCGCTGTAAGCCGGGATATGCAAAAAGCCGACCTCTTTCGAGGTCGGCTTTTGCGTTTTCGGCGTATGGCTTACTTCTCCACAATGTGGACGTTGACATGCTCGTAGCTGAACTTGACGCCTTTCTCGGCGAAGGACTCGCGCACGTTTTCGTTGAGATTGAAGTACACGTCCCAGTAGTCGGCGTTCTTGCACCAGACGCGCACGACGTATTCCACCGTGCTGCCCTTGTACTCGAGCAGGCGCACGAAGGGCGCGGGATCGGCGAGGATGCGCTCATCCTTCGCGATGGCGGCCTCGATGGCGGCCTTCACGTCCTCGGTGCTGCTCTCATAAGACGCGGTGAAGGTGCGGTCGACGCGGCGCAGCGGCTCATGGCTGTAGTTGATGACGGAGCCCGCGGTCACATCGCCGTTGGGGATGGAGATGGCCACGTTGTCCAGCGTATCAAGCTGGGTGTAGAACAGGCCGACCGCCTTGACGATGCCGGTCTTGCCCGCTACCTCGACAAAATCGCCGGTCGTGAAGGGCTTGGCGATCAGCAGGGTGATGCCGGAAAAGAGGTTGGACATCACGTTCTGTACCGACAGGGACAGAGCCAGGCCGGCTACGCTGACCAGCGCGACCAGCGAGGTGGTGTTGATGCCCAGGGCGTTGGCAACGATGATGACGGCAAGGATCCAGAGCAGGGTCCGGATGCCGGAGCTGAGGTAGTGGCGCAGCGTGGCGTCAAGCTTGGTGCTGCGTGCGAGGAGCTTGTTAACGATATTGGTGATGATCTTGATGGCGATGATGCAGATGACCAGCGTGACAACGGCCGATACCAGGGCGTTGACCGAGCTGATGCCCATCGCGGAAAGGACCTGAGACATGCGGATCTCCCCCTTCAGTTGTGATGGTTTTATTGTAAACGAAAACGCAGTACTTGTAAATGCCTTAACAGCAAAAAATCTCCCGCGGCACAGTGCCGCGGGAGATGCCGGTTCATCCTTGCTGCGCGCCGAGATAGCCCTCGAGAATCAGGCTCGCCGCCACGGCGTCGACGCTCTTGCGGTGGTTCTTTTCCTTCCGGCCGTTGGCATGCAGGATGGCATGCGCCTCAATGCTGCTGCGCCGCTCGTCCCAGAGTACGACCGGCAGCCCCGTGTCGCGCAGCAGAAGCTCGCGGAAGGCGCGGCTTTTCTCCGCGCGCGGGCCCTCGCTGCCGTCCATGTTCTTCGGCAGGCCCAGCACCAGCGTGCCCACCTCCCGCGCCTTTGCCTCCTTGGCGATGCGCTGCGCGGCCCGTTCCATATCCCACTCCTGCATCGTCCAGGCCTCGCCGCAGAGCAGGCCAAGCAGATCGGACACGGCCAGGCCGATGCGCTGATCGCCGTAATCAATCGCCATGATTCTCATATCCGCACCTCAATACAGTTGGAAACAGGCGCGCACCGCACCCGCCATGTAGAGCGAGCCCACCGCGCAGGCCATGCCGTCCTTCCCCGCCTGCTCGAGCGCCGCGGTCACGCCGTCAGGGATCGTATCGCAGACCGTGACGCTCTTGCCGAAGCGCTCCAGAAAACGCCCGAGCTCCGCCGCGGGCAGCGCCCGCTCGGAATCGGGTGTCACGCATACCCAGGTGTCCGCCGCCGCGTCCAGGATCTCACAGAGCCGTGCGTAATCCTTGTCGGCCAGCACGCCGACAAGCAGCACACGCTTCTGCGAGGGATAATAGTGCCGAAGGTTCTCCGCCACAGTCTCGGCGCACTGGGGGTTGTGCCCGCCGTCCACAATGAAGTCCGGCTCCTCGTGCACGCGCTCAAAGCGTGCGGGCCAGCTCACCGCATACAGCCCGTGCTCAACCGCGTCCGGCTCAAGCTTCCAGCCGCGTGTACGCAGTACCTCCACCAGCTCGAGCACGACGGCGGCATTGCGGCGCTGATGCGCGCCGAGCAGCGGGATGGCGCAGGGTTCGCCGCGGTAGGTGAACACCTGGCCCTCGAGGCTGTCGAACTCCGGTACGATCTGCGAGAAATCCGCCGTGTGCAGCCGCGCGTCCTGCTCCTCGCAGCGCGCGCGGACCACGGCTTCGACGCTCGCCTGCTGCGGATAGAGCACGACCTCGCAGCCAGGCTTCACGATGCCTGCCTTCTCGAAGGCGATCTGCTCGACCGTGTCGCCGAGCACGGCGGTGTGGTCAAGCCCGATGTTCATGATGACGGCCGCCTCGGGCGCATCGATGATATTGGTGGCGTCAAAGCGTCCGCCGAGCCCGACCTCGAGCACAACGACATCACACTTCTCGCGCCGGTACCAGAGCAGCGCCGCCGCAGTCATGAGTTCGAACTCCGTCGGGTGGTCCTCCATCGCATCGGCCAGCGGCCGGATCTCCGTTACGAGCGCGGCCAGGGTATCGTCCTCGATCGGGCGCCCGTTGAGCTGCATGCGCTCGTTGAAGCGGAAGAGATAGGGCGAGGTGAAAAGCCCCGTGCGATAGCCCGCCGCCTTGAGCACCGAGGCGGTCATGGCCGCGCAGCTGCCCTTTCCGTTGGTGCCGGCGATGTGGATGAATTTCAGATGCTTCTGGGGATTGTCCAGCTTTTCCAGGAGTGTGCCGATCCGCTCCAGCCCGGGCTTGGAGCCGTACCAGCGCACCCCGTCGATATAGGCGAGAGCCTCTTTGTAGTCCATAGTCGATTCCTCACTCAGATTTTTCGAGAGCATGATAGCACCCTTTTTCCCAATCTGCAAGCTTTACAGGCGGGAAAACGCTTGTTATAATGGTTTTCAGCGGGTTTCCGCTGCCATTCGGCAAACTGCGGGAACCGACGGAGGTTCCTTTTGAGAATGCATCCTCTGCGGCGCGTGCTCGCGCTGCTGCTCTGCGCCGTATGCCTCGCGCTGCCCGGCCGCCCTGCGCTGGCCGATGCTCCGGCGAGGCTCGAGATCTGGCCGGAGCCGGCCGGCTTTTGCGCCGACTCCAAACTCACAGACATGAACATCGACCCGGAGGTCTCTCCCTTCGCCGCTGCGATCGCCTTCAGCGACGCGATCGTCGGCCCGGATTACTTCGACGCCGAGAGCGCGATCGACACCTATACCTATCTCTATGAGATCCGCACCGGCTATGAGGCGGAGACCTATGAGGACCGCCCCTGGCTCGAGGCCTTTCCCGTGCCGGAGGGCGATGCGGCTGTGATCATCCTGCCCGGCGGGGGCTTCGCCTGCAAAACCGCGGACGGCTCGGGACGCGAGGGGGCGGACGTTGCCGCGCTGCTCAACGCCTGCGGCGTAAACGCCTTTGTCCTGCACTACCGCGCCAACCCCTACGAGTACCCCATTCCCTTCCTGGATCTGCAGCGTGCCGTACGCTTTCTGCGTACCAACGCCGTCTCGCTCCATCTCGATCCGGACAAGCTCGCGCTGCTCGGCTTCAGCGCCGGCGGCACCGTGGCCGCGACCTTCGATCATGTGATCCGGGGCGGAGATTTCTTCCCCGCAGACTACGTCCCGGATGCGATCGACGCCGCGGACGACGCCGTATGCGCGGTCGCGCTGATCTACCCCGCGCTCAGCTTCCGCGACAACGTGAACATGCTCTTCGCGCTCTTCGACGCCGATACGGTCCGTGCGGCGGAGAGTCGGGTAGGGCTGCTGGAGCAGACCGAGCTTCGGCGCTATCTCTCGCCGGGCGCCGCGCCGGAGTTTGTCGCCTACGGGACGGCCGACGAGACCGTCGGTACGGCGGAGACGCTGCGCTACTGCGGCGACGCGCTCGCGCTCGGCTGCGATTTGACCGCGTTTGCGGCCGAGGGGCAGGCGCACGGCTTTGGACCGGACTGCTACTGGGACGCTTATCGGGCCTGGCTCGATCGGGTCTTTTCCTGAAACGACTGGAGGGATATCCTTGATCAAACTCATTTCCCGCCGAATCATCCGGTCCGACAGCATCGAGGCCTTCGAGGCTCTCGCGGCGGAGCTCGTGCGTGAGTCAAAGAAGGAGCCCGGCTGCCTCGCTTACTCGCTCAATCGAAGCAGTACCGATCCGCGCCTTCATGTCTTTATCGAGTGCTGGGTCGATCAGGCTGCCATCGATGCGCACAGCGCGACGCCCCATTTCCGGCGTATCGTGCCGCAGTTTTCCGCGCTGACCGAGGAGCGGCTGCCGCTCGAGACCTTTACCGAGATCGAGGGCTGAGCTCATGTGGGAAAACTTTCTTGCCTGCCTCGACGCAGTGCTGCCTATCTTCGCGCTGATCCTGCTCGGCTATGCCGCCAAACGGCTCGGGCTCCTCGACCGCGGCGACGTGAAAAAGATGAATCGGGTCTTTTTCCGCATCTTCATGCCGGTCATGCTCTTTTACAACATCTACAGCTCCGACCTGAGCGCGGCTGTACAGCCCGTGTTGGTCGCTTACGCGCTCGGCTGTACGCTGCTCGTATTCTTCCTCGGGCTGCTGCTTGCGCAGCGCTTTGAGCCCGAGCGCAGCCGCCGCGGCGTGATCGTGCAGGGCCTCTTCCGCTCCAACCTCGTCGTGATCGGTCTGCCGGTCGTGGAGAGCCTGATGGGCGCGGACAATCTCGGCCCGGTCGTAATCCTCGTCGCCACGGTGGTCCCGCTCTTCAATGCGCTGGCCGTGATCGTACTCGAGTATTACGGCGGGACCCGCACCCGGCCCGGACGGCTGGTCCTGGACATTCTCAAGAACCCGCTCATCCTCGGCTCGCTTGTGGGCCTGCTGGCCCTCGTGCTCGGGGTCCGCCTCCCCCGGCCTGTCGAGACCGTCGCGCGGCAGATGAGCCAGGCGGCAAGCCCCGTGCTGCTCTTCCTGCTGGGGGCTTTTCTGCAGCCCGCCGGACTGCGGCATGACCTCAAGGCCGTGCTCTGGGTGAGCTTTGGGCGGCTGGTCGCTGTGCCGGCGCTTACGCTGCTGCCGGCGATCCTGCTCGGCTGGCGGGACGTGGCGTTGGCCTCGCTGCTGCCGGTCTTCGCCTCCTCCACTGCGGTCAACTCCTTCACGATGGCCCAGCAGATGGGCGGCGATGCAGAGCTCGCAGGCAACATCGTCGTCGCGACAAGCGCGCTATGCTCGCTGACGCTGTTTCTCTGGTGCTTCCTGTTCAAAACACTGGGGCTGATCTAAGCCCCAGTGACAGCAGAGGTCCCCGGCTTCCGCCGGGGACCTCTGCTGTTTCACGTGCCGAGAACCAGATAGACGACAAACTCCGCTGCGATCGCTGCCAGCACGCAGAGCATCACCGGACGCCTGCGCAGCGCGGGGATCGCGGCTGCGGCCGCGCCCACCAGCCCGATCCAGGGACGTTCGGCGTCTACGCTCAGGATCCCGGGATAGATAAGCGCCGCCATGGCCGTGTAGGGGATCAGGTTCAAAAACTTTTCCACGCGCGGCCCGAAGTGCAGCCGCTCCATCCAGATGGCCGGGAGAGCGCGCGGGATAAAGGTGACGAGGGTCATGCCCAGGATCATCCCCAGCATCCTGCCGTTAAGCATCCTGCCTTCCCTCCTCCCCGAGCTCTACAAAGAACAGCCCTGCGAAGGCGCCGAACAGTGTCGAGACGATCAGCGCCCAACTCGCCGCCATGACGCAGCCGAGCCCCCAGTTCGCCAGCGCCGTGAGCAGCACCAGCAGGCCGAGCCTCGCATTGCCGCGCACATGCGGCAGCAGCAGCGCGACAAACATGGCATAGAGCGCGATGCCGAGGCTTGCCGTCAGGATTGCCGGCAGCAGATCCATCACGAGCGCCCCGGCAAAAGAGCTCAGTACCCAGGCAAAATAGGCCGCGGAGGCCATACCGAGGAAATACCAGAGCGAATCTCTCTCCCGTGCACCGGTGGTAAAGACGGCAAAGCTCTCGTCCGTCACCCAGTAGGAAGCCAGCAGCCGTCCCGGGAGCCTGGCCCCGCGGATGCGGTTCTGGACACACAGTGACATGATGAGGTGGCGCAGATTCATAATGAAGGTCGCGAGCACAACGACCGGTACGGCCGCGCCCTGCGCGAGCATCCCCGCCGCCATCATCTGACTCGCGCCGGCATAGACCAGCAGCGACATAAGTACGGTCTCGAGTGTGCTCAGTCCCGCGCGCCGGGCAATGATGGCATACGCCACGCCGATCGGGATATAGCCAAGCACGATCGGCAGCCCGCTCCTCACGCCGGCGCAAAACTCCGCACTGCGTCTTTCCGCCATGGTTCTTCACCTCGCTAAAGAATGTTTCCTATTATAACGATGGGTATATTTTCTGTCAATCGTCTGCATGTATTTCGCCCTTCTTTTTGCGCGGCGCGGCGTATGCTCTGCTTATCCCATTGACACCAAGGAGGAAGGTCTTGATGCAGGCATTGAAAACACGCCCCAGCGTACGGCGGGGCGGCATCCTCTATCTGCGCACGGAGGACATCGCGCCGAGCCCCGTGCAGCCGCGGCAGTACTTTGACGACGGCGCGCTCCGGGAACTCAGCGAGAGCATCCGCAACTACGGCATCCTGAACCCGCTGACCCTGCGGCTGCGCGGCGGTCGTTACGAGCTGGTCGCCGGTGAGCGGCGGCTGCGGGCAGCCAAGCTTGCGGGACTGCGGGAGGTCCCCTGCATCGTGCTGGATGTGAATATGGAGGACGCGGGGCTGATCGCCCTGATCGAGAATCTGCAGCGCAAGGACCTGGATTTTATCGAAGAGGCCACGGGCATCCGTCAGCTCATCCAGATGTTCGGCATGAGCCAGGAGGAGGCCGCACGGCGCATCGGCCGTTCCCAGTCCGCCGTGGCCAATAAGCTGCGGCTGCTTCGTCTGCCGTCCGACATCCTTGAGGCCCTGCGGAAAAACGGGCTGAGCGAGCGCCACGGCCGCGCACTGCTCCGTCTTCCCGACGAGGAGGCGCAGCACGCCGCGCTTGCCTATATTCTGGAACACGACCTCACCGTGGCAGCGACCGACGCTTACGTGGACTTGCTGCTCGCCGCCCCCGCCCCACCGGAAGCCCCGCCGGAGCCAACTCCCACACGCCGGCGGACCTTCATCCTCAAGGATGTGCGGCTCTTCCTCAACAGCCTTACCCGCAATGTCGAGCTCATGAAGCAGGGCGGCATTGACGCCGGCATTCGCCGTGAGGAGACCCCCGACGCCCTGATCGTGACCATCTCCATCCCCAAGGCGCGCGAATCGACATAAACGCCGCTCCCTCCCCGTATACATGACAGGGGGTGATTGCCACGATCAGTTTCTTTTCCGAACTGCGGTACAAGGAGGTCATCGACATCCATTCCGGTTTCCGCCTGGGCTATGTCTGCGATGCGGAGTACGACGACGCCGAGGGACGTATCCTTTCGCTCATCACGCCGGGGCGTGCAAAGTTTTTCGGGCTGTTCGGCAGGGAGGACGACTATGTGCTGCCCTGGACCTGCATCGCCCGGGTGGGGCGGGACATCATCCTGGTCGACTCCAAAGAGGGCCCGGCCCGCCGCAAGCGAAAGAAGCCCGCTTTTTTCTGAGCGCCACTTTCTTAGCGCACTCTTAACGCGCCGCCTGTTATAATAGTCCTGTAAAAATCTTTACGGGGCGCGCATATGGAAACAACGACTCTCTTCTCAAAGCTCAAGGCCTTTTTCCCGCTCTCGCTGCGGGGCTGGATCATCTATCTGACCAGCATGGGGCTCGCGTCTCTGGTCTGCGAGCTGCTGCGGCAGGTGAGCACCACGGACGTCCATGTACCGCTGATCTTTATTCTGGTGGTCCTGGTCGTCTCCCTGATGACGGACGGTTACTTCTACGGGCTGCTCGCCGCGCTGACAAGTGTGTTCACCGTCAACGTTGCCTTTACCTATCCGTATATGAAGATGGATTTCTCCGTCTACGGCTACCCGCTCACCTTCCTGACGATGGCGGCGGTGGGCCTCGCAGTCTCCACACTGACCGCGCGTGTCAAGGCACAGGAGCTGCTGCGGCTCGAGAGCGAGCGCGAAAAGGTGCGCGCCAACCTGATGCGCGCCGTGAGCCACGATCTTCGTACGCCGCTGACCGCGATCAGCGGCTCCATCGCGGCGGTACTGGAGGGCGGGCTCGACACGGCGCAGCAGCGCGAACTGCTCGAGGGTGCCCGGCAGGACGCCGACTGGCTCTGCCGGATGGTGGAGAATCTCCTCTCCGTCACGCGCATCGGGACTGACAGCGCCGCCGCTCTGCACAAGCAGGAGGAGGCGCTGGAGGAGGTGCTCGGCGCCGCCGTGCTCGCCTTCCGCAAGCGCAACGCCGCGGTGGCCGTCTCCGTCTCGGTTCCGGACGACCCGCTCTTTGTGCCGATGGACCCCGTGCTGATCCAGCAGGTGCTGCAGAATCTGATGGACAACGCCGTGACCCACGGCGGGAACACCACCGCCATCCGTGTCACCGCCCGGCGGGAGCCCGGCCGGGCTGTCGTGTGCGTCGAGGATAACGGCCGTGGGATCGACCGGCGGAATCTTGAGCATCTCTTTGACGGCAGCCTGTCGTTCCCCGGCGGGCTGTCCCCGGATACCACGCGCGGACTCGGCATTGGCCTGACCGTATGCCGTACGATTGTGGAGACGCACGGCGGCAGCATCCGCGCCGACAACCGGCCCGAGGGCGGCGCCGCCTTTACTTTTACCTTACCGATGGGAGAGACAGAGAATGACGATCCGTGACAAGATCCTCGTCGTCGAGGACGAAAAAAGCATCTCCAGCTTCATCCGCGCGATCCTGAGCTCCAACGGCTACGACGTGATCGTGGCCCACACGGGCAGCGAGGCCTTCTCCATGATCAGCTCGCACTGTCCGGATCTTGTCGTACTCGATCTCGGGCTGCCCGATATGGACGGCATGAGCATCATCGAATCTGTCCGTCAGTGGACGCAGCTGCCTATCCTCATCGTGTCTGCGCGTACCCATGAGCGCGACAAAGTCGCTGCGCTCGACCGCGGCGCGGACGATTACATCACCAAGCCCTTCGGCGCGGCGGAGCTTCTCGCCCGCGTACGCGTTGCGATCCGGCATACGCGGTTCGGGATCGGCGGCGAGGGCGGTGCAAGCTCGGGCAAGTTCGTCACGGGCGATCTCACCATCGACTACGACAAGCATCAGGTGCTGATCGCCGGAGAAAACGCACACCTGACCCAGAACGAATACAAGATCGTCGCGCTGCTCGGCAAATGCGCAGGCAAGGTGCTGACCTACGACTTCATCATGAAGGAGCTCTGGGGCCCCCAGAGCAAGGGCAGCAATCAGATCCTTCGCGTCAACATGGCCAACATCCGCCGCAAGATTGAGAAGAACCCCGCCGAACCGCAGTATATTTTCACCGAGGTCGGCGTCGGCTACCGGATGGTAGAGGGCAACTGACCGCCCGTTAACGGTCTGAACGACCCGTCCCGGTTTCTTAGCGGTTCTTCACGGCGGCGGCCCAGATCTTAACCCTGCTTTATCCCTCCCGCGTGCTACGATGGAGGCACTACAAAGAGGGAGGATATCCGCCATGGATGAACTGATCAAAAGCAGCCTGAACGAGGGCGAGAAGATTCTCTGGAAGGGCGGCGCGGATACGATCGAAGCGCTGGACAAGACCAACAAAAAACGCTTCTGGATCACGCTGGTGATCTGTGCTTTGACCGCCGTCATCATCACCGTTCTCTATATCACCAACGTGAAGGGCGAAGTCAAGCCCGGCGTGATCGTGATCGTATGGCTGCTGTGCGCCTTTGCGCCGGTGCGCAGGCTGTTGGACGCTTCCGCCGTGCAGAAGCTGCAGTACCTCGTCACCGACCAGCGCCTGCTCATTGTCTCGAACGATGTTAAGTCCGTTCCGCTCTCGCGCATCCGCGTGTCTGCGCTGCGCAGCGACGAGGACGGGCACCTGAGCTTTCTCGCCGGTGCCGACGCGCTGAAGACTCGCCCCAGCCATTGGCGTGATCTTGCGCTGACCGGGCGCTCCGGCAGCGCCGCGGAGGAGGACGAGGCGGTCGACTCCTTCGCCTTCTACGCCGTATCGGACAAGGCCGGTCTGCGCAGAGCGATCCGTCAGGTGCTGCCCGAGGTTCAGGAATAACAAACCCTCTCTTTTCCTCGACACCGCTCCTTTTTTGTGCTATAACAGGCACGAAAAGGAGCGTGTTTTATATGCAGCAGGTTAACAGCGAGAACATCCTTGCCGCGATATGTGCGGCAGAGAAGGAGGCCGCGGAACTGATCCTCCACGCGCATGGCGTCCTGGCCGAGCGCAAGAGCGGCCGCCGCGACGTGGTGACCGAATACGACCGGCAGGTGCAGGATCTTCTGCTCCGGAGGCTCGGGGCCGCCTGTCCCGGCGCGCGTTTCTTCTGCGAGGAGAACGACCGGCATGACGATCTGCACGCCGAGCACCTGTTCATCATCGACCCGATCGACGGGACAATGAACTTTGTGCGAGGCCTCAACCACAGCTGCATCTCCGTGGCCTACCGTCACGCCGGTGTGCTCGAGGCTGCGGCGGTTTGCAACCCCTATGTGGACGAGCTCTTTACCGCGCGGCGCGGCGCCGG
>OCVV011238808.1_pt1 | contig 12034 bp, 9 predicted proteins | sample 1539721 | NCBI WGS metagenome assembly OCVV01 (sample SAMN02144230, study PRJEB22623) | gut metagenome | biome: sheep rumen | host: Ovis aries | place: New Zealand | reverse complement strand
TCTTTTAATTGATGCAATAGTATTATCAGCATTTGTTATTGCTTGTCTTTTAGCTTGTGCACCAACTAAGATTTCATCACCTTTGAAAGCAACTACAGATGGAGTTGTTCTTTCTCCTTCAGCGTTAGCTATAACTACAGGTGATCCACCTTCTAATACTGAACAACATGAGTTAGTTGTTCCTAAATCTATACCAATTATCTTTGCCATATTATTACTTCCCTTCTATTGTGATACTTTAACCATGGCAGGTCTAAGTAATTTATCTTTATACATATATCCTTTTTGTAATACTTCAAGTACTACATTTTCTTTTACACCTTCTACCTTTTCAGTAGCTACAGCTTGGTGTATAGCTGGATCAAATTCTACATCTTTTTGATCTATTACTTTAACTTGTTTATTATCTAATACTTCAACAAGTTTCTTATATATCATTTTAAAACCATCTAAGAATACTTTATTATCTTCATTTTCCATAGATAAAGCTCTTTCAAAGTTATCTATAATAGGTAATAAATTCTTTATTAATTCTTCACCTTCATATTTTAATAATCTTTGAATATCTTCTTCTCTATGTCTTTGAATATTTTGAAGTTCAGCATTTAATCTTAATGTTTTATCTTGTTCATTAGCTAATGCTTCTTCTAATAATTTATTCTTTTCTTCTAATAGTTTTTCTTTCTTATTTTCTTTTTTATGATGTTTTTCTTCTTTTGGTTGTTCATTTACTTCTTCTTGAACTTCTTTTACTTCTTCTTGTTCCATATCTTCACCTATTTATCTAAATATTGTTTTAAGAAATTAAGTAAACTTACAACTTTATCATATTCCATTCGTTTAGGTCCAATTATTGCAAGTGTTCCTTCTTCATTTCCTACGTGATAATGAGTTTTAATTATTGTTACATCCTTATCAAATTCTGTTTCATCACCTATATAAACATTAATACCTTCATCATCAGTTCTTATTTGTTGAACTAATTCATTATTCTCAAGTTTTGAAACCATCTCTTTTAATTTATTAGTATCTTCATACTCTTTATAATCAAGTAAATTAGTTTTTCCTTTAAACACTACATCTGCATTGTCTACTGCAAAATCTCTAAAAGCAGATGAGAAGAAATTACATACTTCTTCATATCTATTTATTACTTCTTTAATCATTGGTTTAATATCTAATTCAAGTCTTTCATTAACTTTATCAATTGGTGTACCAATTAATGCTTTATTAATAATTTCAGATGTTTGAATTAATTCTCTTAAATCAATATCACCTTCAACATTTACTTGTTTATTTTCTACATCACCTTGATTAGTTACAAGTACTGCAACTACTTTCTTAAATCCATCTTCATTTATATCATTATCTAATGGAATAATACTTATTTGTTTTAATGTAGCATTCTTACTTGATTCGCCTATAACAACTGATGTGTAATGAGTAATATCTGATATTATTTCCATACATTTATTTATAGCATCAGATACAACTAAACTATTATTATTTAATATAGTTTGTAGTTTTAATACTTCTTCACCAGTCATTTCTTTAGGTTTCATTAAATGTTCAACATAATACTTATAACCAGCTTCAGACGGAATTCTACCACTTGAAGTATGTTCCTTTTCAATAAATCCAAGTTTTTCTAGTTCAGCCATATCATTACGAATAGTAGCACTTGAACAATTAAACTTATCCATTAAAGATTTCGAACTAACAGGTTTAAAATCAGATATATAGTTTTCTACGATATCTCTAAGTATTGCCGATTGTCTTTCACCCATTCTATCACTTCCTGGCACTCTTTTTCTTTCAGTGCTAATAATAATATAAAACTAAAATTAGCACTTGTCAATAGATATTGCTAATTTATGTAAAAATATGTAAAAAAAAAGAGAAACTATTAAGCTTCTCCTTCATTTTGAATCATATCATCATATTCACCAGATACAATCTTATCTGCTATTTTATCCTTGAATAATTCAACTAATGCATCATATTCTTCTTTAACATTAACATCTTTAAGATATTCACCATCTTCAGAATTAATTGCTTCATATATTATATATTCATTAGTTGGAGTTTCATCTTCTAAAACTCTAACTGCATATACAAATCTACGTCCATTATATTCTACTTCTTCAAGTAATAAATAATCCTTTTGATTTTCTAGTGTAACAATATTCCCTATTTCTATCATACTTACCTCCTATTTACTCTTTCAGTATTATATTTATCCCATGCAGCTTCAAATTCAGCTTCTGTATATTCAGGATGTTCTTTCATAATTACTAATAAATCATCGTATGAAGTAAATAATTGATCTCCAAATTCATCAATAATTTGTTGAACCCTATCATTTTCTTCAATTCTCTTCATGATAGGAATATCAATTGAGAATCCTTCTTCTACACTATTTCTATTAGTTATATGATCATTTACGATTTCAAATCCTTCAGGTAATACTATGCTTGATGGATCATCAGTATAAACGTAGAATCCCTTAACATCTTCATTATGATCATCAATTAAATCATGTTCTATTCCAGGATTTAGCATCATTAATTGTTGTCTTAACATCTCAGTTGTATAGTTTGTATTTAAATTATTGCTTTCATTTCTCATGTTATCAATAATTTTTTGTAATTCTCTCTTATCAGCTTCTATATCATTTTCTTCGTCTGCTTCTTTATCCTTTTCAGGCACTTCATCATCTAACCATGAATGATCTCCTGCAGATTCAAATGCAGTAATATCTTTTACTTCATCATAATCATATGCTTCAGCTTCAGATACAACATAGAAATTATCATTATTCTTATTATTATAAATAAATGCATTTTCAAGACTATCAGTAGTTACTTTAGGTAAGTCTTTTCTATTTTCTTTATTATTGAATTTTTCATCTAACATTTCTTGTAGCTTAGCTTCAGTTTCTTCATTTAGATGTAATCCATCTTTAGTTCTAATAACAATCTTATCATCATCACCAAAGAATGCTTTACCTCCAACCTTCTTAGCTAATCTCTTAATTGTATGCTTAGTAGCAGCACGTTTAATGTTATCTAAATTATATGTTGCTAAGAAACCTAATCCTAAGGCAACTGGTAAGATAATAGTATTTTTACCTGTTCTATTATTCGCTTCTAAATACTTAACAAATAATGATACTCCAGTCCAAAGTCCTAATGTTGCAAGTGTCCAACCAATATTTTTAGGCTTTTTAACACTTACAACTCTATGAATAGTTTCATCTTGTTCTTCTTCAGTAGAAGGTTCTTCTATAACAATATCTTCTTCTTGTTCTTCTTCAATAGGAGATTCCTCTACAACAGCATCTTCTGCTTGTTCTTCAGCTGGCTCTACTTCTTCAGTAGAAGGTTCTACATTTTCTTCTTTTTTAGATAAATCTTCGCCATAGATCATTGATATTTCAGGAGTTTCTTCATGAACTTCTTCAACAGGAGCTTCTTCTTGAACTTCTTCAACAGCAGGTTCAACTGAAGGAATTTCCTTAGTATCCATATCTTTAATAGCTTCATCTATTACATCATTTGCAGATTTTTTATAAGGATTTAACGCTTCATAATCTTCTTTTTGTTCAATACCAATTGGCATCTTTGGAGGATATACAAAACTTCCATCCATTATACTTGCAACATCTTCAGCAGTAGTTTTTAGACCTTCTTCCATCTTCTTATCTGCTTCATCTTCATTTACTTCAACAGTTTGAATTTCAGGTTCTTCTAAGTCTACTTCTGTAAGAATATTATCTTTACTATCTTCTTTATTATCTTCATTTTTATCTTCTTGATAATTATCTAATAGATTCTTAACTTCTTGATATTCTTCAATTAATCTATCATCTTCTGCTTGTGCTTCTACACCATTTTCTTGATGAGTTCTAAATTGCATCTCAGATTCAAGAGTTTTTAATCTATCTTCTAAATCTTCCTTAGACATTCCTACATACTTATCAGTTGTTTGATCTTCTTTTTTGTCTTCTTGATAATTATCTAATAAATCTTTTATTTCTTGATATTCTTCTAATAGATTATCATCTTCAGCTTGAGCTTCAACACCATTTTCTTCATGAGTTCTAAATTGCATCTCAGATTCAATAGTTTTTAATCTATCTTCTAAATCACTCTTAGACATTCCTGCATACTTATCAGTTAATACTCTTTGAGTTTCTAAATCTTCTTGTTTAGCATTTAATCTAGCTTCTCTAGCTTTCATAAATTCTTCACTGAAAGCTTTAGTACCTAATTTAAATATCTTAGCAACATTTATACCATAATCTTTGATTGGCATAACAAATTCTTCACCATCAATGACTACTTCAACATTACTCTTAATTATTTCTTCATAATCACGATCATCTAATTCTTCAGTTACGCTATCAATAAATGCTAGTAATGAATCATTTAAATCATCAATTTTAACAGTATTAATATCAAATTTATATTCATCATCTACTACTTTATTAGCATCATAGTTAGCAAATTTCTTTCTTAAATCTTCATCTATAATAGATAGTAATGGAGTCATTGTTGTAGATAATTGATCATTATCTCTTGATAACTCAACAGATACAACAATATCACCTTTAACTGGTTTATCATTAAATAATTCAGAAGTCATTTCATTAATTCTACTTAGTTTTTGTTCATATTCACTAATAAATTCTTCATGAACTTTTATTTCATCTTCAGTTTCCTTAACAAATTTTTCTTCTTTAGTTTCTATATAATGATCTAAATCTCCATATAAAAGATTAGTTTCATTTAATGAATGATTATATAACCATCTTAAATCTGTTAAAGCATTTCTAACTTTATCGAAATAAGATTTTACTTTTGTTTTTGCATACTCCATCTTATCACTGTAGAATTCAGTTGTTTCTTCAGCAGGAGTTGCTTCCACATTCGAGAAATCATATCTAGAGTAGTATTCTTGTAAGAAAGCATTATAATCTTCGTTAGATTCATATAAACCTTGTAATCTTGGCTTCTTAACATTAGTATTAGCAAAGTATTCAACAGGTTCTAAATAATCTTTTTCACCATCTTCAATAGGAGCTAAAGGAGTTTCTTCTATTTGTTTTCTTGCTTCTTCTATTTCTTCTTCACTCATTGCTGAATAATTATAATTAATTCTTTCTTCAACAGGAGCAACTTCTTCACCATATTTTTCCATTGAATCAGCAAGTCTAATTAAATCCTTTAATGCTTCAGTTTTATCTTTCTTAACAGAATCGTCTCTTAAATCGCCTGATAATGTTCTCTTATCTAAATTAGCTAAAATCTTATCATACTCTTCATCAAGCTTAACCATTTGTCTTCTAATAACTTTATATTGATCAACGTATCTGCATCTTTCTGCTCTAGCTTCTAGTTTAGTTAATTCAGCATCTCTAGCTGCTTCAACTTCTTCCTTAGTTGATTCTAATGTTAAGCCATGATCAAGTAATAATTTATCTCCAACAGAATAATTATCTTGATTTAATACAAATTCTTTTAATTCAGTAAATATAGATTTTAATTCTTCATTTTCTTCTACATTACCATTAAAGTTATGTAATACTTCTAGAGACGATAATAATTCATCTTTTCGTTCATCACTAATATTATCAAGTCTTTGGATGATTCCTTTCAAACTTTCCATTGTTGTTTCGTTCATAATATCTCCACCTTTTTATACTTATTGTAAAAATAAGCATACTACTCTAATATACACATTAATTTTACCATATTTAAACTAATAAATGAATATATTTTTTACTAATAAAAGAAAAAAGTATTAAATTGTTTCCAATTTAACACTTACTAATTTAGATACACCAGATTCTTGCATAGTTATACCATATAAATTATTAACATATTCCATAGTTCTCTTCTTATGAGTAATAACTATAAATTGAGTATGATGCTCATAATTTTTTAAATAAGTACAGAATGTATCTACATTGTTTTCATCTAATGCTGCTTCTACTTCATCTAATATAACAAATGGTATTTTTCTAATATTTAATATACTAAATAATAATGAAATAGCAGTTAATGTATTTTCACCACCAGATAAAGTATTAATAGATTTTAAATTCTTCCCTGGAGGGCATGCAGATATATCTACACCTGTATTCAAATAATCGTTAGGATCTGTCAATGATAAACTAGCACTTCCACCTTTAAACAATTGTTTAAATACTTTGCCAAATTCTTCATTAACTCTATCAAATGTTTCTTTAAATCTAACTTTCATAGTTTCATCTAAGTCAGTTATAACTTGCATTAAATCATTTATAGCGTTTTCCAAATCATTCTTTTGTTCAGATAAGAATGTATATCTTTCATTGATTCTATTAAATTCTTCAATAGAACCAACGTTAACATCTCCTAAATCCTTTATATTACGTCTTAAATGATTTACTTTTGTTCTTGCTACATCTTCATCTAAATCAAGTATGTAATCATTTTTAGCTTTATCATATGTAATAGAATATTCTTCAGATAATCTATTTAGTAAATTATCTAATTTAATATCCATCTTACCTATTTCAACTTCTAATTCTTTAATTTCATTTAATTTCTTATTATATAAGGAATTAATCTTCTTATTTTCCAATTCTACTTCTTCAATAGTTTGTAATAAATCATTCTTATCATTCTTTAATTTAGATAATTTATCACTAGTTAATTCTTTATTAGTAGATATTTCTAAATATTCTTTATTTATCTTATCTAACTCTTTATCTGATGAATCATTTTTAATATTATCTATTCCTTTTAATTCATCTTGTATCTTAGATAATCTATCATTCATATCATTTAATTCATTCATTTTAACAGATAATAAAGTATTACTTACCGTATAAGCTTCTTTTTGTTTAAATAGATTAGCTTCTAATATAGTAATATCTTTATCTAATTCATTTATATTCTCTTCTATATTTTTAGTTTGAGAAATAATTCCGTTTAAATCTTTATTTAAATTATCTAATTCATATTTAGAATTAATTAAACCATTAGTTTGTTTCTTATAACCACCTGATAAAGAACCACCTGTATGAGATATATCTCCATCAAGAGTAATTATTCTAAACTTATAATCAATCTTTTTACCTAATCTATTCATTGCGTCTAGATTATTTACTACTAAAGTATTACCTAATTGATTTTCAACTATATCTTGATATAAAGGATCAAATGTCACTAAATCAGATGCAACACCTATATATCCAGGTACTTCTTTAGCTTCTTTAATAACATCATCAGATAGTTTTCTAGATTTGATTATACTTATTGGGAAAAATGTTGCTCTTCCTAATTTATTATCTTTTAAATATTCTATAGCTTTAGTAGCATTCTTTTCAGTATCAACAACTACAACATTTTGATTTGCTCCTAAGGCTGTTTCAATTGCATTAGCATATGTTTCATCAGTATCAATTATCTTTATTAAAATATCATGTATACCAGATAATCTAGGATTATTAATAACTGATTTTACTGCAAAAGGAACCTTACTATCATTTTCAATAGATTCAGTTAACACTTCTATTTTATTCTTAATATTTATTTCATCTTTATTACGTCTATTTAAATCATCTAATAAAGTATTCTTTCTTATTGTTAAAGTATTAAAATCATTCGTATATTTATCTACTAATTCTTTATTTTCTTTAACTTCATTAGTAACTTCTTTAATACTATTTTCTAAAATAGTAATATTCTTCTTATAATTTAATTCATCATCTTTTAAACTAATAATATTATTCTCTAACTTTTGATCTTCTACTTCATACTTCTTTCTTTCTTGAAGTAATTGTTTTTTAGATTCTAAAGAGTATAATTCTTCAGATAATTTTATTAATGTATTAGATACTTCATTTATTTCTTCATCTAATTTAATTTGTTTAGTCTTTAAAGACTCTAATTTAGATGAATCAATTGAATTAGAATTATCCATATTTAATATTTCTTCATTTAATACATCTAACTTATTTTTATTATCTTGATATTTATCATTTATATTTTTAATATCATTAGCAAGTAATGCTATTTCAATATCTTTTAATTCATTCTTATATTCTAAATATTTAGTTGCTACAGCAGCTTGTTCTTTTAAAGGTTCTAAAGATATTTCTAATTCAGATATTACTAATGATACTTTATCTAAGTTATTATTAGTATTATCTAATTTTCTCATTGTTTCTTCTTTTCTCTTTTTATATTTTAAAACACCTGCAGCTTCTTCAATTATTATTCTTCTATCAGATGATTTACCTTTTAATATATCTTGTATTTTGCCTTGAGAAATAATTGAGAATGAATCAGGATTAGATCCTGAATCTAAGAATAGATCAGTTATGTCTTTTTTTCTTACTTTAGTATTATTAATAAAATATTCATTTTCACCTGTTTTATATACTTCTCTTTTAATTTCTACTTCTTCATATGGAGTTGATAAATAATGATCTTTATTATCGAATGTTAAAGAAACCCACGCATGAGTTTGTTTATCACGCGAAGATGATCCCATGAAAATAACATCAGTCATGGAATCGCCTGATCTAATTTCTTTTAAAGATGATTCACCTAGAACCCAACGAACAGCATCTACTACATTAGATTTACCTGATCCATTAGGACCTACTATACCAGTTATACCATCTTTAACTTGTATATCAATTGTATCTGCAAATGATTTAAAACCATGTGCTTTTATACTTAATAATTTCATGTTATCAATCCTTTAAGCCATTTTACTTATTGCATCTTTAGCAGCGTTTTGTTCAGCTTCTTTTTTAGAATGTCCTTTACCTTCTCCATATAATAGATCATCTACCATACATTGTACTACAAATACTTTATCATTTTGAGGTCCTTCCTCAGAAACAACTACATATTCTAAAGTCTTTTGTTGAGCTTGTAGTACTTCTTGTAAGTATGTTTTATAATCTTCAATAAATTTATGATTACTTTCAACATAAGGTTTAATTATATCTAAAGCATATTTTTTAGCAACAGAATACCCATGTTCTAGGAACACTACTGCAAGAACAGATTCAAAGCAATCTGCTATTATAGATCTAGTATCTTCCTTAACACCATTACCTATTCTTATATGTTTATCTATACCAATTTGTTTAGAATATTCATATAAAGCTTCTTCACATACATATGACGCTCTAGTCTTACTCATTTTACCTTCATCACCTTTATAATAAAGATAAAAATATTCAGATGTCGATAATTCTAAAACGGCATCTCCTAAGAATTCTAATCTTTCATAAGACTCAACATCATTCTCATTTGCATATGATGAATGTGTAAGTGCAGTTAATAATAAATCTTCATTTTTTATAACTATTCCACGTGATGCTAAAAAATCCATAATTATCACCTTAACTAATTATACATAAAATAACTACTTTTATCTAGATATAATTTACAAATACTTAAGGATTTGGTATATTTTAAATGAATAAAAAAGGACTGATATCATGAAAAAAAATATATTATTAATATTATTAATTACTTCTACTTTATTTTTAACTGGATGTATTAAAAGAGATAATATGGATAATATTGACATTATTACTACAGCATATCCTATTACTTATTTAACTGAAGAAATATATGGTGATAATTCTAATATTATATCTATTTATCCAAACGGAATAGATATCACTAATTATGAAATAACAGATAAACAAATAAAAGAATATGCTAAATCAGATTTATTTATCTATAATGGATTAGATTCAAATGAAAAAAAGATAGCAACAAGACTTATTAATGTTAATAAGAACATTAAATTAATAGATGCTACTCAAGGATTAACAGTTAATTCTTCAATTGAAGAACTATGGGTATCCCCTTCTAATTATTTAATGCTTGCGCAAAATATAAAAGAACATTTATCTGATTTTATTACATCTACTGTATTAAAAACAAATGTAGAAAAGAACTATGAAAAAATTAAATTAACAATATCAATGTTTGATGCTAAGTTTAAAATAATAGCTGAAAATGCTGCTCATAAAGATATAATAATTGCTAACAACTCATTACAATTCTTATCAAGATATGGATTTAATATTATTTCAGTTGATGAAAACGAAAATAAATATAAAACTAATCTATCTAGAGCTAAAGAAAACATATCTAGTACAGTTAATTCAGTAATATTTGTAATAGATAATAAAACTACAGAAGAAATTAATAGTACAGGTGCTAAAATAGTAAATGTACATAGTATGAATAATCTATCATTAGACGATGTTAAGAATAAAAATACATATCAAACAATGATGAATGAGTTTATAGAAGAACTTAGAACTGAGGCGTATTCATAATGAAAGATTTATTAATATCACATGTAGATTTAGATGGTATATCACCTAATATATTATTAAATCTTACTGGTAGAAAATTTAATTATAAGAATATAGAAATATTTGAAGTGGATAAAACTTTCGATGAATTATTTAATAAAGATTTATCTAAATATGAAAATATTTATATTATAGATCTAACATTAACAGAACATGCTCATGAATTAATTAAGAATTCTAACTTAACTAATATTCATGTATTTGATCATCATGCATCACATGAATTTGCAATCGATTATGATTATACAGATATAAGAGTTACTATTGATGGAATTAAAACATGTGGAACAGAATTATTCTATTTATATTTAAAAGATAAATATAAAATACTTAACAATAATGATATAAAAGAATATGTAGAATATGTTAGACAATTGGATACATATGATTTTAAAGATGAAGAAACTGCTCAAAATCTTAATAGCTTACATGATATGTTAGGACATAAAGATTTTGTTAATACTATTACTAAAAGATTAAAGAAGAATAAACCTCATTTTGAATTTACTCAATTTGAAAAAAGATTATTTAAAATAGAAAGAAATAGAATTAATAGATACTTACAATTAAGAGATAAAGAAATGAAAGTATATACTATTAATAATTATAAATGTGGTGTTGTATTCCAAGAATCCAATAAAAGCGAAGGCGGTAATTACTTATCTAACCTACATCCTGATTTAGATTTAATAGTCTTAATTGATATGACTGGAAAAATTAGTTATAGAACTACTAAAGATGATGTTGATTTAAATAAATTTGCTGAACTTTATGGTGGAGGCGGACATAAAAGAGCATCAGGTTCTAGAATTAAAGATGAAGATAAAGAAGTATTTATAAAGAATTATTTCAAAATAAAATAAAAGAGACTTAGTCTCTTTTTTTATTATTCTCTACTTTATCAATGTAAGCTTGATAATAATCCTTAATATTACCTTGTTCCTCATTATCTTTATCTTGGAATATATATTCAAAGATACTATCTAAGTTTTCTTTAATATCAAAGTTATATATATCATCAGCCACTTTATTATATTCAACAATAGCTTTTTCTATAGCTAATCTTAAATTTATATAATACTTATTATTTAAGAGTCTTTTTATAAAACTACAAGAAGTATATGCATGAATAGCATCATTTACTTCATCAACAGAAGTAGATAATCTTTCATAATATAGATGTTGAAAATAAATAGTTAAATCATAGGCTATTAAATAATTAACTGGAAACATAACATTGTATTTTTTACATTCATTTAAAAAGAACATAATTCTATTATTTAATACATTAGCTACGGATTGATTAGTTCTTGGAATACCTACTAACTTAGCTCCATTTACTAAATCTTCTCTAAAAGATACATCATCTTTTGAAAAAGAAGATATTTCAGCAATAATACTATCTTTAAATACACTATCAAAATTAACATCCATATTATCACTTCCTAATGGTGAATTATTATACAAGAACATACATTTTTATGCAAATAAGATACTATTACAATTGACTAAAAAAAATAACTTATGTATAATTATAAATGTTATGCAGCAGTACTCAAGTGGTCGAAGAGGGATCCCTGCTAAGGATTTAGGCGGGCGAATGTTCGCGCGGAGGTTCAAATCCTCTCT
>OCVV011357957.1_pt1 | contig 12039 bp, 10 predicted proteins | sample 1539721 | NCBI WGS metagenome assembly OCVV01 (sample SAMN02144230, study PRJEB22623) | gut metagenome | biome: sheep rumen | host: Ovis aries | place: New Zealand | reverse complement strand
AATTTGCAAAGGCTCCATATTGCGAAAGCCATTTGCCGCCACCCACATGGAACCGATGGCAAAAGGCATCGCGAACAGCGAATGGCTAAAGCGCACCATGTGACCGTATTCTACAATTTTCGAAAAGGCACTCATCTTTTTGAACCCCATTCCGGAACGATTGCATTCGGAACATCCAAATGGTTTAATATTTTGGCAACGACTGTATTCGCTAAATCTTCAATCGTCTGCGGTTTTGCGTAAAAATGCGGACTTGCGGGAATCACGATTGCACCGGCAAGAGTCAACTGCTCCATATTTTTCAAATGGATCAGGTTGTACGGCATTTCCCGTGGAACGACAACGAGTTTTCGACGTTCTTTCAAGCACACGTCCGCAGCACGGGTCAGCAGGTTATCTGCAATACCGTTCGCCATTTTCCCAAGCGTTCCCATGGAACACGGTACCACGGCCATCCCTGCAAACGCAGAACTTCCACTGGCACAGCTCGCAAAAAAATTCTTCACGTCTAAAATTTCGTCGGCTTTTAAAAGAGCCGCCGTCTGCCCTTCATAATCCGCGACTTCTTTCCCGGCATCCGTCATCAACAGCGAAACGGAATGTCCGGCCTTTTGCAAATAAAACAGCGTCCTTGCCGCATAAACTGCGCCAGAAGCCCCCGTCACGCCTAGCAGATAATGGCTCATGCCAAAACCTTTTTCTGAAGCAATACACGGTACGCAACGCCAAAGAAGCAGGGCTTTACCGAAACGGTTTCAAAACCGTTCTTTTCCGCCAGGGCACAAAAATCCTTCACCGGCAAAAAACGCAAAATGGAATTCACCAGGTATTCATACGCATCGCGTTTACCGCTAAAGATCGCCCCAAGAAACGGAATAAAAAGCGGAGCGAGACGCTTATAAAAGAATCGGTTAAAAGCCTGTCGCGGAGAAAAGAATTCAAGCACCATCAAATAACCGCCCGGCGAAAGGACCCGGCAAGATTCTTGAAGTCCGCCTTCCGCATCCGGCAAGTTGCGCATGCCAAAACCGTTCAAGACCACATCAAAAGTATTCTCTAAAAAAGGCATTCGCATCGCATCCAGTTGCACAGGCTTTGCACAAGTCTTTTTTCCCTTCGAATACTGAAGCATCCCAAACGAAAAATCGCCGAGAATCGCCTGGGTTGGCTTCCCGACGATCCGTTCAAATTCGACCGCAAAATCTCCGGTGCCGCCACAAAGGTCCAGCAGGCGCTTTCCGGCACCCCGTTTTTTCAATTCCCGGCAACAAGCCTTTCTCCATAAAATGTCTTGAAAACAGCTCAGCGTATGATTCAAAAAATCATAGCTTCTCGAAATATCGTCGAACATTTTACGTACAGGAGAAAACATGCCCAGAATCTAGAAAAATTCTGGGCATTCATTTTTTACGGATTTGGAAGAACTAGTTAAACTGAGCCACGAAAGAAGAGCCGTTCTGCGGAATCACAAGACGCGGATTATCCGTAGAACCGTCTTCCCACGCCACAAACGTTCCCGTTCCCGAAGGAACAGCGGTCAAAAGCATTGCATTTCCGCCAAAGAACGTTCCCGTGTAGCTCGAAAGATTCGGAAGCAAGAATCCGTCCAAAGTAACGTAGCCGTTTCCTGTTGCGGCAATCGTCACCTGGATATCGCTAGAAAGACCGAATTCCTCACGGTATTCTTTTCGCATCACTTCGTCGCGATCGATTCCCCAATCCTTGATGCAGGAGCCCGAATTGCTAAAGCGTCCACCGCAAGAATTCGTATACCAACGCTCGCTCTGCTTAAAGACTCCTTGGTCAGCGGTACGCTGGTCCTCGTCAATCGACGCCGTCATCGATTCAATGATATTCGAGAGGTTCGTCCCGTTTACATAGTTTTGGAAAAGAACCGCCGATCGGTTGATGAACATCCGCTTAAAGTCCGGATTTTCGATCAATTTCACATAAAATGTGTGGAAGCAATCCGCACTCGGCTTATTATAGCACTTGCCCGAAGCATAGCCTCCCTGCTTCACCCAGTCAAACATATTCGTCTCTTGGGTAAAACCGGCAACAGGCCACATCCAATCAAAGCCATGGTCCAAATCATAGATCATAAACTTCCAGAGCGTATTCGGGCTCTTCCACGCTCTCACGTTATTGTTTGGCCAGTCGCCGTTATGCGAGTACATTTCCGCAGCCATATAGCTTGCAAAATTCGTCACATCCATCAAGGTTTTCAAATATTCATAAGCGGCATTGCCTTCGCCGGCAAACGACGTTTCCGAAACATAGGTAAGCAAAGCCTTGTACTCATCGACAGTGCCGTTGCTTGCTTCGATCGACTTGTTCAAATGTTTAATGACCGTCACCGTCGATGCATCGATGCCATAGTTTGTTTCCACGAAGTTCTTGTTATAGCGTTCGCGCATATCATGAACGCCCCAATAGACGCCATCATAAAAGACGATTACCTGACGGCTTCTTTGGTAATCCACACCGGCACCTTCAAGCATCGCTCCACCGGCAGCATCTGCAATGTAATCGCTGACAAAACGGTTTCCATTGTTGCGCAAATTGAAAGCCTTGAACTTGCTGTTCGCATCTTTACGCGTTTCAAACAGCGGATACTTGAGCCAGCCATCCTGATATTCTTCACGCATCGTAATCGCCACAGACTTTTTCTTTTCCAAACGGCTGTAACCGCCCATCAGAGAAATTCCCGCATCGATTTCCCAAGCCTTCGAATCGCTTGCGCTGCCATTTGCAAAGTATTCCACATGCACCGGGAATTCCACATCGGCATAAAGACTCGTTTCATTTGGATCCACCGAATTCGGAGAAGAACCGTTTGTGCTGCCTGCTGGCGCATAGAGGTAATGGTTCTTAAAGAACTGAGAATCCACGCTGATCGAGACAACCGGCATGTTATGGATTTCTTCATTGATAAAGTACGTGTTCGTCACGATCTTATTCGTAATCAAACCGTCCTTGAAAGCGGCACAACGAACCACAGTCGAATTTTTCAAGACGACCGCAGCTGTCATCGGAGCCGTCGACGCCGTCGGTTCCGAACCATTGAATGTACAACGCACCGTAGATCCGTCATCCGTTGTCGGCGGCGTAATCACCACGGAATCCGAGTAGAATCCCGCATTCTGACCAAAAGCAGGCAAAGAAACAAAACCCGCAGACCCCGTACTGTTTGCATTATCTGCTTCTGGAGTCGACTTTGCGAAATAGAGCCATCCGCTCGAAGTCTTGCCCCAGCTAATGCCTGCATCCAAAACAGGGTAATTCGCCGAATCCAAAATACCGCAGCTTTCGCTCACAAGATAAACGCTTCCGCCTTCATCTTCCAACTTCCAATTCGTGTGGGTACGGAAATGCAAAGAATCCATATCCACGCCTTCAGGAGGATTTACGAGATCTCTATCCGACGCAAAAATAATGCGGTAACCCTTTGCAGGAATCGTATCGTTTCCAGCAACCCACTTACGCGGACGCGCTGTTTTTTCCACCAAAGCGAGACCGTTCAAAGCCACCGGTTCCGAACTCGAGTTATAAAGTTCAATCCAGCCCGGATCCTTGCCGAGATCATCATACCAGTTCACGTTACCCGGCATGATCTCGTTAATCGTCACCACGGAATTTCCAACCCATGACGCCACGCAAAGCTGTTCGCTACTGCTCGAAACATTCACTGCGCCCGAAGAAGACGAAGAAACGCCTCCATGAGAGCCTGACGAGCCCGCAATCGAAGATCCGGAACCTTCCGTAGACGATCCCGTAGAAGAGTTTCCCTGGAATTCCGCAGACGAAAGATTTTCTTCATCAACAACCAAGGCGTCTTCAGCACAAGCGGCCAAAAACAATAGCGTAACCGCTAAAACGGCATATTTAATCGGCTTCATCTTATCTCCAGGCCAATCCACTCATCCCGTAACACTACAAATCTACTCGAATGCACACATATTTACACTAAAATTTTGGTTTACAACAAAAAACCCTTGACAGGATTTCTTTTTTGATTTAACTTTGGCTTACCCGATGGCGCTGTAGCTCAGTTGGTAGAGCAGCGGACTGAAAATCCGCGTGTCGTCAGTTCAATTCTGACCGGTGCCACTCCAAAAGCCCTGGAATTTTCTGGGGCTTTTGTTTTGGAGGAATAGGCTAATTGGTAAGTCAGCGGTCTTGAAAACCGCCGCCGTAAGGCTTGGGGGTTCGAGTCCCTCTTCCTCCGCTTCAAATTAAACATGCCATTCCATGGCATTGTCCGCGGCAAAATCCACATGGGCTGTCGCGCTTTCTTCGTAAAGAAGAGTACAGACTTTCGCAAATCCTCCTAAATTCTTTTTTTCAAATGCATACAGGCATGCCGTCGTTGTCGCGCCTGTCGTATAAACATCATCCACAATCACGGGAATCCTGTTCTCCGGCCAAGCGCATCTTTTCTTGACTTCAAACGCGCCCGCCACATTACACGCCCGGCCTTCCCGCGAAAGAGTCGTTTGCGAAACCCGAAAGCTTTTCCTTTCGAGAGCCTGCAAAACAATGCCATGCATCCGCCTTGAAATCGCATGGGCAAGCCTTTCCGCCTGATTATACCCCCTTTCCCGCATACGCGCCGGATGCAACGGCACAGGCACAAAAGCAAGCGACTTTCCCCAATCATGCAGCGTTTCGTCCGTTTCCCTTTCTTGAAGCGCCATGTTCACAAGATATCCTGCAAGCCCAGGCATATTCCCATATTTTAGGCCATGCACAAGATTCTTCGTTAAAGGCGTCATCGAGTACAGGCAAAGAACATCCGGGCTCGGATGTCGCGGATTCCGTGCAAGCCTTTGCAATTCTTTCCTGCAATCCGGGCACAGCCAAGGATCCAAAGGAAGACCGCTTCGCAAGCACCCGATACAAGAGTTTCCAAAAAGAAAATTCGAAATTCCATTCCAGATCGACACGTTTTCTCCCAACAAAAAAAGAACCTCTTTTCAAAAAGGTTCCTTTTAGAAAACGCCCGAACTTCCAAAACGAAGAAAAAAGTCCGAATTTCCGGTCAAATTTTAATTGTAATTGCTTTCGAGCTGACTTCCCTGATAACGCATATTCACAAGCAAGCCGACAAGCATCATGCACGTGAGCAAAAACGATCCGCCATACGAAAGAAACGGCAGCGGAAGTCCTGTCACAGGCATCAGTCCAAGCGTCATCGAAATATTCACCGTCATATGGAAGAAGAATATCGTGCACGTCCCCGAAACCACATGATTCACAAAAGGATCTAAATGCAGCCTACAAATCGACATTGCGCGCCATAAAAGCATAAAATACAGGAACATCACAAGAGCGCATCCGAAGAAACCAAACTGTTCCCCGAGAACGCTAAAAATAAAGTCCGTATGCTCTTCGGGCAAAAATGCCAAATTCGTCTGGGAACCTTCCCCAAATCCCTTGCCAAAAATTCCGCCGCTTCCGATAGCAACTTCCGACTGAATTACCTGATAACCAGCCCCTTTCGGATCGCGCATCGGATCGACAAAAGTCATGACGCGTTCCCGCTGGTGATGTTCCAAGGAATTCCACGCCATGGTACTTGCATAACCGCAGATGATATTCAGCGAAAGAATCAAGACGATAAATTTTCGTGGCATCTTACGGAACAGCAGAACCAAAAACACGACACAAAGCAAAAGCCCCCAAAGCACTTGCGAATACGGAATATGCGGGTACGAAAGGATCACCGACGCCACGGGGCTCAACAGCAAGAACAAATCCAACAGCGAAAGGCCTGCCCAGTAAAATCCCACCAGCGTCACCGCGGTAAAAACAAGGGCCGTGCTCAAATCCGGCTGTTTCAAAACGAGCGCAAACGGAACAATAAAAATGGCAGCAGGCACCACAAAGGTCTTCGGCTTTAAAATATTCACCCGATGCGTCGAAAGCCATTTCGACATGGCGAGCAAAAACGTGATTTTAGCAAATTCCGACGGTTGAATTTTCAAAAAGCCCAGATCGATCCAACGGCCAGCGCCTTTCGCGCTATCCCCACCGCCAAAAGCCACAAAGGCGAGAGCCGCGACGGTCAAAAAATACAGGGGGAAAGCAACCCGCTGCCAGTAATCGATACGCACAAAGGCGAACGCTGCGGCCAAAAGGCAACCGCCGCCAAAATAAATGATCTGTTTAAACCAACGCGATGTATACCAGATAGGTTCCGTATTCACCGTCGCCGAATACACAAGCGAAATACCGATCGAAGTAAGCAAAAAGACCAAGGCCAAAAAAAGCCAGTCGACTTTCATCGAATTATTCAAAAAACGTCCGGAGCCTCTCACGGTCGCACCTCCGTCGAATCTTTTGGATGCTTCTTCGCAAAATAGGCTTCAAGCACCTTGCGGCAAACCGGCGCCGATTTAGCGCCGCCACCACCTTGGGCTTCTTGAAGCACCGCTACGGCGATTTCCGGATCATACAACGGAGCCACCGCCACAAACCAGGCATGAGTCTTTTCGCCTTTTTTCCATTCACCGGAGCCGGATTTACCGCCCACGCGAACATCCGGAAGTGCGGCCCGTTTTCCCGTTCCACCCGGATGGTTCACCACGGAATCCATTCCGGCAAGGAGCGTCCTGCGCGTCGATTCCGCCATATTGCCTTCAAAGATCTTTTCCGGAATATAGCGTCCAACCACATTCCCATCCACATCGCGAAGCTCTTTCATCAAATGGGGGCGGAAAACGCCTTTACCTGTCGCAATGGAACCGGCAAGGACCGCTTCCTGCAAAGGCGTCACGAGCTGTCCCTGCCCAATCGACAGGTTCAAAATCAGACCGCGCGCCCAACGCCAACCATTTCTTTTGTTGCGCGCGTTAAACGAAACGGAATCCGGAAGCCAGCCCGACTTTTCACCGGGAATATCCACGCCAAGCTTATGGCCAAGTCCGAACCGAGAACCGAATTCATTGATGCGCTCCATTCCTAACATCAAACCGAGCTGGTAATAATACACGTCGCAAGAAAGGCGAAGGGCATTCACCAGGTCCAAATTGCCATGAGTACCCCAACACTTCTGATACCGCGCTCCAAACGTAAAGCCACCCGTACAAGGCTTCGGCAAATGCGTCTGCCCCGTCACAAGTTGATGTTCAAGCCCCGCGCCCGAAGTGACCAATTTGAAAACCGAAGCCGGCGGATAAACTCCCGCCACCGCTCGATTCATCAGCGGGCGCGTAGAATCCAAGGCGACTTTCGCCCAGCCCTTGTTCCGTTCACGCCGTTTCAGCGAAAAGATATTCGGATCAAGGCGCGGCGAAGAAACCATCGCAAGGATTTCACCCGTTCGGGGATCCAAAGCGACAACGGCACCGCGAACCGAATCCGGGAACGCTTCCTCCGCCGCTTTTTGAATGTCAAGATCGATGGTCGTCACCATTCCATAGCCTGGAACCGAAGGCACATTCTGCATTCCGTCAATCGTGCCCACTTCGCGTCCATAGGCGTCTACCTGCACATACTTCACACCATCTTCACCGCGGAATTCTCCATCGTACTGCTGTTCAAGGCCTTTCTGCCCCACGCGATCGCCAGAAGAATACCCCGCATATTCCGGACGTTCCAGCTGGTCGTCCGAAATTTCACCCGTATAACCGAGCAAATGCGCCGCCAAAGTTCCATATGGGTATGAACGACGCGACTCCACCGTCGTCGTCACGCCGGGAAGTTCAAACGAGCGTTCCCGCACAATGGAAACCTGTTCTTCCGAAGCGTCTTCCAAAATGCGAAGCGTTCCATGCCCTTTCCACGAAGAACGCTGGAACATCGTATCCACAACCGCGGAATCAAAAATGGCTTCGCCCTGAGAATCCTTCATATGGATCAGGCGGTTGAACAATTCCGCCTTAGCCTCCGGCTTCATCTTGCGGATTTCAGCCGGTTTAATCACAATCTGGTAAGAGGGCCTATTCCCCACCAGCAAAGTCCCGTTCCGGTCGTAAATCAAACCGCGTTCCGCTTTCAAAACAATACGGCGTAAACGGTTTTCTTCCGAACTCTGCAAATTTTTTTCATACTGCACGTATTGCAGATAAAGTAATCTAACGGAAAGGCACGAAAACACAAGCGCAACCGCCGCCATAAAAACAAGCGACTTCAGATTACGGCTTTGTAATTCGTTCTGCGACCGATTATTATGCATTGCGACGATTCACACGGTCAAGACGATTCAACAGCAAAAAGCACAGAATTCCAAACAGCATCGTGTAAATACATTCCGGAAGCGTTTTGGTCAAAAAGAAAGCCGTCACGCTTTCCTGAGCGATTCCAATCAACGCATAGTAGATCAGATCGTTCAGCATAAAGGCAAGCCCGAGCAAAGCCACCTTCGTTGCCAAATTCAACCGCAAAAATTTTTCTTCAAGTTGTCCCACGCCAAAGCCAACGCACGTAAACGCGATCGTCTGCGCACCGAGCCAATCGACCGAAGCAAAAACGTCTTCGGAAAATCCCGCAAAAAATCCCCACAGCATCCCGGAAACAGGCCCATGCGAAAGCGCCATCACTACAAGGAAAATCAGAACAAAGTCCGGTTCCTGACCATAAAAGCTGATCCACGATGCAAGCGTTGTCTGCAAAACGATCGCAATGACAAAACAGATGAGATGTTTAATGAACTTCAGCATCTTTAAGCATCTCCTGCAATTCCCAGTCCGGTTCCTTCTGCATAATGAAAACTTCTTCGAGACGGGTAAATTTTTGGAACGGATCCAATTCCAGTTCCGTCACCACATCCAAGTCGCCCTTGTGCATGGAACGTACAACGCCAACGCCGATACCCTTCGGATAAATTCCACCAAGTCCCGACGTTACCAGCGTATCGCCTTCACGCACTCCCATGTAAGAAGGAACGGAAGCATTTAAATAATTCGCCGAGCCGCCTTCCAAGAAGCCCACAACCCGAGTCCTTTGAACCATCACCGAAACATGCAGGGATGGATCCGGCAAAAGCTGGACCTTGGCATGCGTCTTCGAAACCGTTGCAATGCGACCGACAAGACCATGCGTCGTAAAAACAGGCATATTCGTTTGAATCCCGTGGTCCGTTCCACGGTTCACCACGAACGTCGTCAAAAAACGTCCAGGGTTTCTACCGATAACGCGCGCCGTCACAATCGAATAATCCCACACGTTGTTAAAATGCACGAGTTCACGCAAACGGCGCATTTCTTCCAAGCCTTCGCGCAAATTATCGCGTTCCATTTTCAAACGCGCATTTTCCTTTTTCAGGCTGTCATTTTCATAAGCGACCGAATGGATACGGTTCACCGACGAAACGACCAGCTGTGCCGGATAATAGACAGAGGAAAGCGCTCCAGCTACCACGGTCTCCTTTCCATCTTTTCCAAGATGACGGATTCCGAAGCCGAGCAAAAGCAGAATCAAAAAGAGGACAAGCCCGTGCCCTTTAGAAAGGACGTTTCCAAGAAACCGGAACAGTTGCATGCTCTTACGGGACTGTCGAAATTAGATCGTGGACGAAATCAGGACCGGACGATACTTGTCCAAGTCTTCGAGAATGCGGGCGGCACCCTTGCACACGCAAAGCAGCGGGTCATCGATTACATTCACCGAAAGACCGGTTTCCTTGCGAATACGAGCGTCCAAACCACGGAGTTTGGATCCACCGCCCGACATAATGATACCGCGGTCCAAAATGTCCGCAGAAAGTTCCGGAGGCGTCAAAGCGAGAGCCTGCTTCACAGCGTCGACAATTGCGGTCACCGGTTCGTTCAAGGCTTCTCGAATTTCCTGGCTCGTAATCGTCATCGTGCGCGGAAGGCCAGCCATCACGTCGCCACCCTTCACTTCCATCGTCAGTTCTTCTTCGAGCGGGAACGCAGAGCCGATAGCCCATTTAATCTGTTCCGCAGTGCTTTCACCGACGATCAAATTGTAAGTCTTGCGCAGGTAGTTGACGATCGCTTCGTCCATTTCATCACCGCCCACACGCACAGAAGCGTTGCAGACAATACCGTTCAAAGCGATGACAGCGATATCCGACGTACCGCCACCGATATCGACAATCATATTACCGGCAGGGCCTTCAACCGGGATTCCCATACCGACAGCGGCAGCCATCGGTTCGTGTACCAAGTGAACTTCCTTCGCACCAGCCATACGAGCCGCATCCGTCACAGCGCGCTTTTCGACTTCGGTAATGCCCGAAGGAACGCCAATCACAACGCGCGGTTTCACAAGGAACAGCGGATATTTCTGAACGCGCTTGATGAACGTCGAAAGCAAAATTTCTACCAGCTGGAAGTCCGCGATCACACCGTCCTTCATCGGGCGAATGGCCACGTTCGCACCCGGCGTACGGCCGAGCATCTTCTTCGCTTCGCTTCCGATCGCAGTGACTCGATCGTTTTTACGGTCCATGGCGACGACCGTAGGTTCATTGATGACAATTCCCTGCCCCGCAACGTGAACAAGGGTATTGGCAGTTCCCAAATCAATGCCGATATCGCAAGAAAAAAGTCCGAACAAAGTATGATTTCCTTCTTAATTTTTTGCTATCAAATATAACATAAAAACTGACAGGATACTTAATTTTTATCCACGTCATCCCCAAAATGCCAACGCTTCAAATAACGGTCCCACTGCAAGAAGTAGTTGTCATAGCGATATTTTCTCTCTTCGTACATTTTAATGTCACGATAAATGAAAAAATCCACATCGGCGTAGGCAGAATACATCTTGGAATGTTCCACGTCAAAAAAACGCAAGTCGCGAATTTTGAAATAGGGAGAATCCAACAAGGCACTTTTATCATGGCTCGCCTTCAGCGTTTGCGCCACCATAAACTTCAAGTCTTCTTGCAAATACGCCGAAAGTTTAGCCTCGATGTTTTCTTCGGGCTCAGAGCAGCCCCAAAACAACAGACACGGGAATAATATCAACAGCCACTTACGCATGTTTTAAATATAAAAAAGCGCCGTTTCAAACGAACAGCGCTCTTTTCAAAATCAGGAATTTTCCTTAGAAGGAATACGTGGCATCCAAGCGAGAGAACCAGCGACCTTCACCCTGGAACGGATTGCGGAACAGAAGATCTTCTGCAATCGTCACGTCGATCTTCAGCTTCTCTTCGATGTTAATGCCGAAGCCCCAGCCGACATGGTCATCCATCGTGCCGTTGCCAATCGGATTCGTCGAGAAGAATGATCCGTCGTCAGAGCAAATACCGCTTTTGCCTGCATTATGGGAATCCACAGAGCATTCCGTATAGAGAATGGACTTCTGGCCACCCACGCGGATTACAAACCAATCGTACCAAATGTTACGTTCAATACCGAAGCTGATGACACCTCCGATATCCTTGCGCTTATCCCAGTACGAATGGTCCTTGCTCTGGACATCATAAGTCGAAACGCCCGTGTCATAGTCAAAGCTCCAATCATGGGCCTTTTTCTTATTCCAGACAAAGTCTGCACCCATCCAGAAGAATCCGCGGTCCAAGCCGACGTTAATACCGAGGCCTGCCTGCGCGTGAGTTTCACGGATGCCAGGAGCCTTCAAGAAGTGAGCGTTCATCGCAGGGACAAGTTCCCCATCAATAGCGTCAAGCGTCACAAAAGCGCGGGAATTGACGAGGTAAGAGAAATCTCCGTCGTCAAAGAAGTTCTTGTGTTCCGGACCATACTGGATTCGCGCAATACCGCCAGAAAGTTCCCAGTCCATCGTGTTCGTCAACTGCAAGTTGAGACCTGCATCTGCACGAATCACCGAAGCATAAGAATCGTCATCGACCTGGTATTCGCCGCTTTCCGTTTCATAGCCACCGTCCTGATGTGCCACATAAATGTGCAAGCCAAGAGCATTGCCATCCGAAAGCGTTCCACCGAGGAAGCCGTCAAAATTCGTTACGGTCTTCGGCAAGCTGTGCTTGTTGCCGTTTTCATCCACATAATAATTCGGGAGGAATCTGAACAGAAGTGCGTCTTCACGTCCAAAGAGACCGCCAATCGAAAGACGCGGATCCGGGGCTTCTTCACTACC
>OCVV011286131.1_pt1 | contig 12039 bp, 8 predicted proteins | sample 1539721 | NCBI WGS metagenome assembly OCVV01 (sample SAMN02144230, study PRJEB22623) | gut metagenome | biome: sheep rumen | host: Ovis aries | place: New Zealand | reverse complement strand
GACCAGGCCTGTTTGTTGCTATACGAAGTCGATGACCCATTTTGAGCCAAATTCCAACTATTAAAACCATATCCAGTTCTAGTAAATTTATTATCAGATAAATTAATACTTCCTGAAGATGCTTTTGTATATACAGTAGGAGACATACTACCTGAACCACCATTACTATTATAATTAATAGTAACACTAGTAGCGGCAGGAACATCTAATGTAGCAGTACCAGTTAATGACGAGAACCCGCTAACTGTATAAGTTACCTTAAAAGTAACTGTTTGTGCAGAAGATGTTCTGGATACATCATAATAATTACTATTACTGCCCCCAGCCTTAAACCATTTATAAGAAGAATAAGTTGCATATCCGCTTCTTGTATCTGAAGCTGTTACAGTCCAAGATTTTTTAGATGTTCCATTAACTAATACTTCACCCTTAATTGTTGCTGGTGTTGATATAGAATATGGTGAAGCAGCGTCAGAAGCAGTAGTTTTTAATCCTTCACCTAACCAGTAAATATATACTCTATAATATGTATCAAATTCCTCGTATTTCCAAGAAATACAACCATACATTGCACCATAGCCACCTATGGCATGGTATGACGAAGTTAATAAATCAGCCATTACGATTCCTCATCTCCTATTGATTGCCAAGACATATGTCGTCTATTGCCCGTTTCTACTCTTAAATGACCATTTTTAGTGGCAGTCAATTTAATATTATTAAAATATACTGCATTAGAAAGATTATCTACTAGTATAGCACTCTCTGTTTCATTTGTGGACAAAGTACGAGTACTTAATATTACATTTTGTTTTAATGAAGCATCAAAGGTGCTTGTATCTGGCACACGTACAGCATCTAATAAACCTTTATCTGTATCAACATCTAAATCTCTATCTTCATCTGTGTCATCCCAAACTCCATAAAGTGCTTTTTCATTTTTTCTTACTCGTTCACGAAGTTTCTCATAAGCTTCATCAATAAATTCCTGTACCCTTAACTTAATAGCACCCCAGGAATAATCAATAGGATTAGATGAAGGTGTTTCAGAGTTTGAATAATAAATTCCAAGATAATCACCGGCAACACTTCCTAATGGGTCTTTATCCGTAAATAATGAAATATAATAATCTGAAATAACACCCTCTTGTGCTATTAATTCATAAGACTCAATCTTAACACTATCATAATAATTGAATGAATCTGGAATATCAATTACATTATTATTTGATACAAGAGGATAAGGGTCATAACCATCATGATTTGATGCTCTAATGCTTGTATTTATAGTAAATTTATTTAAAGCATTTACACCATTTTTATCTACTATATTCCAAGCCACGAAACTTGATTTTGGATTTATTGCAATATCCCCACCAAGAACTCTATTTCCTGAAATGGGTGTTGAGGGGTCTACATGTGCATAATCATATAATGATGTAAAAGTAACACCATTATCATTAGAATACTTAATATGAATGTAAACATTTCTATTTTTTATCTTATCTAATGATTCATTAATACTATCTAATTCTTCAGAAACTGCAGGAAGTTTTACTGAAGCTTCCGTTGCTTTATCTGTATATAATAAACCCAAAACAACAGGTCTGCTTACTTCATCATTTTCAAAGGCAACTAATACTACATCACCTACAGAATAATTAACAAGAGTTCCGGGAGCAGAACAAATTATACCAGTAGACAACTCATTATAACTTGCTCCATCATAAGACATCTTATCATATTTGGGTATTCTTACTTTTACTTGATAATCATTCAAAATTGCTTCTACTATTGCTTTTTGAATCATATTATGTCCTCACTCTGCCATCTATTCCGATTGATTCAACATCACTTGCAACTCTTGTAAGTCCTAAAACTGTTGTACAGCCATTACCACTTACAGTATCGGTTTGCTCTGTTATAATATACAACCCACTTGTAATTCTTTTATTTCCAAAATAGTAATTATTAACTCTCATATAAGTCATCAAAGGAATTGGTGCCATTAATCCTTTTACAGTCAATTTAGCTGATATAGGAAATCTTGTAAGTTGTTTCCACATATTAGTATCAATGATGAAATCATTATTGCTTAATGTAGGAGAAAGCAGTACTGATGAAGACTTTTTCAATAAGTTCCCAATATCATCGATTTCATATTTATAATTAGTAATCTTCTGTGCATCTGAATATGCCATAGCCCAAGCATAATCAGTAGTAACAGAAAAATCATACACAAGATTATTGTCTGGATAACCGACATCAACTTCATAAACTAAACTATCTGGGATAATGTTATCTGAAATAACTTCCTGAATGCTAAAAGTATTACCTATATTAGTATAATTATCATCATTAACTATAAGATAATATGTAGACTTATTAGACACACTATCATCTTCATCTTGCATTAAGGAAACTAAATAAGAAATATACTCAAAGATAGTTTTATTCTTTACTGCCTCTATTTGTACCTTTTTATCATTCGTAGGAATTAATCCTAAATCAATAACAGAAGTAATATCCCGCATACCTGTAAAATAATCTGTAACTATCTGTTCTTGATTTTGTACTAAATCTAAAATAACATTAGATGGCTTATCGAATACTGCTGGGAAGTTCAACTTCGTTGTAGCAGTTAAATAAGATAAACTTGTTGCTCTTAATGTATATGTAATATTGCAATTTGCGAAATTAAATGTAGTACCTACACCAATAAGTAATGCATCAATATCTATAAAATATTTTCCCGAATTAGCGTCTCCATATGCTATTTTTATCTTATTATATCCAGTAGCAGACAAAAGTTCTGCTATATAATTTGGATTATCTCCGGGTGCAATCTGATGAATTAATTTTATTGTGTAATCATTTACTGTGCCATTTGTTTTAACAACTTCAATGGATTGAACATAATTTGGATATGTTTTATATTTCTTATATACATTATATGTCCCAAATTTTACACCGCTTAAAGTAATTTCACCAAAAGGTGCTTGAACCACAGTAGGATAAACAGGTAAGGTTGCTCCATGAACTTCATCTTTAAATACATAAGAAGTTGGCTTATTAGGAGTTTTTACATTAACACTACTCACTATTTGCTCAACTGCTAAAGCTGCATTTTTAATAGCAGAAGATATATTTATAGCAGTTGCACTTGATAATGCATCTTTAATTGCCTGGATAGTAGTTTTTCCGACAGTTGTATCAGGCTGTTCCTCTTCTTCTCTTTTTATATAATTATAATTATTTGCAGATACTACCTTTGAAGCAGCTAAATTTAAACTGCCTATACTATCATTTCCATAAGCACCTTCGTACCTTTTATAATATGTTTGTGCAGAAGATTCTCTTCTTGAATAATTTGCATAAGCTTCTGCGGGTCTTTCCCACTCCCGACAAAACTTATCTGTTAATTCAATCAAAGTATAGGAAGTTTCTTGTGTTAAACTTTTATATAGGTCAATATATCCCTTCTTTGTTTCAAAATCAAGAAAGGCACACTGACCCTCCAATGAATCATTAGTAAACCCACGGGCTTTTAAGAAATTTTCAAGAGTAGTTCTTCTTCCGCCTGTCCACTGGCAAATTCCTAATGAACCATAGCCATCGAATGAAATAGCAGTAGTACTAAAACCTGATTCTTGATTTATATTTCCCATCACAGCACAAGTACCCTTATGTGTCCACTTAAGTTCTCTTAAATAGAAATAAGTCCGTGCTTCATTTCCGTATTGAGTTATAAGTTCCTCTTTTGTTGCCATTAACTACCTACTCTCAATAATGATAATGTTGTAAAATAACCATTACCAGAAATTGTATCTGTTTGCCCAGTTACTGCATATAACCCAGATGCTAAATCCTCATTTCCATAAAATAATACATTCACTCTTATATATGAACCTAATAAAATTGGTTTTAATAATCCTTTAACCGTTAAAGAAGCAGTAACAGGATATTCAGTTACTCGTTTCCACCACTCCTTTGCAACTACATTTGGTCTATCAAATTTATTATTTGAGATTAAAGAATTTGTCTGTGTCTTGAAGATATTACCATCATTATCAATATCATATACCCATTTAGGTAAATTTTGATTATACTTATAAACTAATGGGAAGTATACACTATTGTCAATAGAAAAATCTGTTACAAAATTTTCTCCCGGATAGCCGACATCAACTTCAAAATAATTTCCTGCTAATGCTGAAGTATCTGTACTCCCTATTTCAGTTATTTTAATATAAGGTCCACCAAAATCATTTGTAATATCATCATGATATGTCAATGTATAAATAGAATTCGTATCTGCATTGTACATACCGCTTACATAATAATTTAACATTGTAATAGGAGAAGCACCCATCATCGGTTGTGTAGTTACTATCTCATCATTCGTGGGAATCAATCCTGAACTATTGACTAATGTTGTATTTGACATTCCTGGTAAAGCAGAAAGTAATGCTCTACTAGTATCAGATACAGAATAAAATAAATCATGAATTAAATTTGATGGTTTATCTGTCTTTGATGAATAATTCCCCTTAATACTGCTTGCAGATATAATTGAGGATACTGCCGTAATAGTATAGTTTATTGTCTTACTAGAAACGGACTCATTAAATGTAACATCTGTTATTAAAGCCTCATCATCTCTAAACATCTTTAATCCATTAGAGTCACCATACAAAATCTGTATCTTATTAGTAAATCCAGTTCTACTCAAAAGTTTATCAATAAAATTTGGGTCTTCTCCGAACCGTACCTGATAGGTTAAATTTATCCTATATTTGTTTATCTTCCCACCTGTTTTATCAACAGTCATAGAAGTTATATAATTAGGATAAGTATCCCCAAAATTACCATATCCTCCAATAATAACACCATTAAGATTAAGAACAATGGTTGGAGCTTGCACCACAGTAGGATAAGATAAGAGTGTTCCAGCAGTTTTTTCTCGTGGCTTATTTACTGTTTTAGTTGCAATAGCAGTAATATTACCGAGTATAGAATCTAATACTGCTAATGCAGATGATTTAGAGTGTTCTGTTTTTTCTAATACTTCAATCGCAGATTGTTCTGTGTATGGTGGATTTAATGTTTGTAATGCAGTTTTAAAAAGTTCAGTAATTGTATTAGCAGAAGATTTTGTATCATTTACTTCTTTATCCCAATTTATATATGTATAATTATTGGAGGATAAAACAGATGAAGCTGCTCTTTCTATTTCCTCTGTTGTGGCAGTACCGCTATTGCCACCTTGAAGACTAGTGCAAACATAGATACAGGCAAGGAGATTACTCATCGTGTCTTCAAAACAATGCCAACCATCATTTTTACGACCACCTGAATCTCTAGTAAAAAACCAGTGTTTACCACCCTCTATTTTATAATCTGTTGCGGCAACGAAGTGGCCTCCAGCAGTCCAGGTCACGCCCCCTTGAGTTCCTGCACCAAATAAAAGAATTGAGTACTTATAGCCATTCATAAGTTCAAATACTTTACTTGAAGATGGACTAGCAGCAAATGTTGACTCTACACCAAAATGCTTTAATGTTTCAGTTATACCTGCCCAAGTAGAACCACAATTTGCAATAGCATAACCCTTGCTATTCATATATACACCCGTATCATGCGGGGTTATCTTAGGTTTTATAGAATTAGCTAATATATTAGCAATAGAAGTAGGACCACAACCAGAGTTTGCCATATTGTCACCACCATAAGGATAGGGGTCATTTGCCCAAGCATTATCATATTGTCTATATATAATTCCTGAACTACTTGCACTCATCAATTATTTCCTACTCTTACCAATGAAAGTGTTGTAGTATACCCATTACCTGATAAATTATCTGTTTGACCGATAATGGCATAAACACCACTTGTTATATGTCGTATTCCGTAAAACATTACATCAATATTGATATAATCCAACAGCATTATAGGCTTTATCAATCCCTTTATCGTTAGCTGTGCAGTTACTGGAAACTTTACCATTTGTGTCCACCAATTTTTACTTAACTCACACATAGAGTTAAGTGAAGTTGCTAATGAGGGGGATATTGTCCTTGTCAATTCTCCTGCATTGGAAATTGTATAAAAATATTCAGTTGCCTTTTCACTATTTTTATATAATAATTCCCAGGACTCTGTTGTATCTACAGAAAAATTATAAACAATGTCATCTGCATATCCTACTGTTATATCATATATTTTATCTGTTACTGAAAATGGGTCCACATCTGATTTTACTTCTGCAATCTTAAAATATGGTCCATCTGGATTATTATTATCATTATCTATAAAAGTTATATAATAAAGAGAATCATATAAAATACCAGATGTAGTTTCATTACTCATATTTCCAACAAGATAATTCAAATAATCTATTACATTAACATTTCTTTGAGCCTCTAAATCTACTACATGGTCATTATTTGGAATAAGATTATTACTCTCAACAAATGTTCGATTGCGCATACCGGGAAAAGCATCTAATAAAATATCAGAAACAGTTCCAGGAGTATATAGCATATCCCTTATTATATTTGATGGCCTATCAACAACTGCAGAAAATGTAGTTGTATATGACCGTACTAGTTCACCAGTAGATGTTGCTTCAATAGTATAGGAGATATTCATATTAGTATAACTCCTACTCATAGATACATTTGTTATAACTGCATTGGCATCTTGAAAATATGTTCCTGTATTACAATCTCCGTATTTAATTATTATCTTGTTATAATTTACTATAGATAATAACTCATCTAATTTATTAGAATCATCTCCCGGTCTTACCTGATGTATCAATTGAATCGTATATTGATTAATAATGCCATTTTGTTTTGATACACTTAAACTAGAAACATAATTAGGATATATATCTAAATTGCCCCCATAAGACCCAATCTTATAACCGCCTAAATCTAATTCAATAAATGGTGCTTCTACAGTATTTGTACCTAATGATAGAAAAGACTTTTTCTTTTTTATTACCTTTGGTGCAGTCTGTGATACTCGATTAAAAATAGCAGCAAAGGCATCTCCAACAATAGTTGTTATTGTTCGAGAAATAGTATTAAGTACTGAATTAAATGTATTGTTCCGTAAATCTTCCAGAGCAGACTTAAAAGTACTCGTCATTGAATTTGATATTGATGTTGTAGTTGTTTCTTCTTCTTCCTGTTTAATATATGAGTAATTATTAGAAGAAACTACACGAGAAGCCCTTTCTTCCCAGTTAATACTGCTTGTTCCACCTTCAGCGTATCCACCGCTTCCGCTAAAATTAATTGGACAATAAATAAACCCCTGAAATCCATACCCACCATACGGTACATAATTTTGTGATTTAGGTCGGGTCTTTATTTCAAAGGTATATGCATTAAATCCACCTTCGGAAGTTACAATATCACCATTCTCTTTTATTTCCTCAACGATGGCGACATGACCCCAACCAGAAAAATTACCATCTCGCAAACATAGGATAGCCCCTAACTTTGGTGTCGTACCCTTTTCATAACCCCGTACAGTATTATACCAATCTTCAGCATTATTAGTAGGTGTCCAAAATCCTGACCTATCGGTTAAACTGCCCATAATTTCATGAAATCTACACCAAGCATATGTAGTGCAGTTTCCCTCATCTAATGGGCTATATCCCCAGGGATTATTACTTGCTTGATAATATTTATTTGAACGGTCTGGTTTAGTCAGACGAGGTGTGAATTTAGGTAATCCCCCACCGCCATCTGTCATCATTGTATTAGGCATTAGTATTCCTCATACTTAAACCCTGTACCTAAAACTGGAATATAAAGAGTACTTCCTACTTTTGGCTTTTTTAACGGGTCAAGTATTCTATTGAAATCACATATTATCCAATAATAAGTTGGATTATTATAGAACCATAATGCAATAGAATCATATGTATCACCCTTTTGAACGATATAAGTTTGATATGTATTAGTATGGCTTAACCATCTCGATGTTGACATTTGATTCTTATTATCAAGTTTATTATAGTAGTAATAAAATCCATTATATCTTGAATAATAATCACTTGTCTTTGCTGTTCTATTAGTTAATATATTCATCTATATTATCCTTATCTAAAGTGTTACTGTCATATGTTGCACCTCATTATCAAATGTGATAACAGGATAACTATTTGAAGGTGGTTGATACCCTCCTCTATTACCATATCCCGAATAATCTAATGCAGAAGCAGTATTGACAAATAATCTTTCTCTCAGCATAGCAGACCCTGTTTGAGGAATAACTCTAAAAGTCTTGTCTTTAAATGATGCAGGAAGATGTGTGTGTCCAACAATAAAACAATCTGCATCTATTATTGAACCAAAATCAGCAAGTGCATTTATTTTACCCCCAGGTCGTCTGCCACCACCATGACCATGATTAACATAAAGACTATAATTCATTGGTCGTTTTTTATCTTTACGCATACCAAATCGTAAAAAGATTAGTGCGCTTGTATCAGAATAAATATCTTGTAATCCTAACTCTGTTGCCAATAACTGTGTCATATCTACACCAACAGATTTAGATATTCTTTCCTCATGATTACCGGGAATTATTCCTAATATTTTATCCTTAATTGGTAATAATAGCTCACTACATCTTCTCAGTTGTTCTGATGGTTTAAGTAGTTCACCATAAAAATCACTCTTTGAACCTGCTATTGCAGTATTCATTAAATCACCCATAAGTATGGTATATCTATTTTCATTTTCAGCAATATTATTAATTAAAGATTTAATAAGACTTTCCTGTGAAGCTGGGTCACCGATATGTAAATCTGCTAAAGGTAAAATCTCAATAGGTTTATTATGACAATCAAGATTATGAATAAAACTATTTATACTTATTACACCCACTATTACTACCTCGTTTCCATAGTCCAAATTCCGCCACCGCCACCAGAATTGCCACCAGTATTACCACCAGTATTATTTCCAGTACTTCCAGTATTCGTAACAGTTCCAGATGACCCTGTAATAATACCTGATACATTTCTATATTGACCAATACTCGGTAATATACTTGCACTATAAGGAGTTACTTCCTGAACTGAAAAGTTAAACCCTACAACAGCATATTTATTCTTGCCATTATAATTTATAATTGGCAAACTGAATGTGTGCGACATCGTTGTAACAATACCTTTAATAAATATATCATCTCTTAATTTAAGTGACACAACGGGTGGATTAACAATTTTTCCTGCAGAGTTGTAATCAGGAAGTACTGCTTGGTCAAGATTATTTATAAGTAAATCAACTGCATCTTGAGACAAATTATTATACTCATTACATAAATCCCTATGTACTGTGAAGTTTACACCCACACTTCTTGGACCTGAATTTTGGTAAGAATAGATAGGAGCACTTCTACTTAATGGAGTACTTGAGGGGAAACTCGCAGATGTACTATCCGAAATTGCATCTGGGTCTACTGGGATGATTATTCCCAACCCGGTATGATGGAAATAAATATAATTTTCTTCAGGTATGCTTAAATTTTTAGCTACACGAATTGCCATTAATTTCTCCTGTTTAATAAGGCCTCAACATCGCTTGTTACATAGCCATAATTATCATCAATATATTCTAATTGATTATGTTTTGAATATCTGCTTAAAATCTCTCTGTATCTGAAATACCAATAATTTGCATAATACTTCTCATCAGGATTAAGATACAGATTTGCTAATGAACTGAGCAATCTATCCATATCAAGATTTATAGTATCAAGATTATCAATAACATTCCATAATAAGAACTGAATCAAAGTATCAGAAAATGGAATTACCTGCGGAACATTCATTCTCATAAGTCGTATATCATGAGTAAATAATTCATCTAAATAATTCTCTGGATAATTTCTTATATCTAATTGATTATAATATTTATCGGATTGTGTATTTCTATAATCTCCCTCTAATACAACTATATTTGAATCAAAAGAATCGGGAACTTGGATAAGCATATAAAACATATCCTCGATGGTGTCAAACATCTCACAATGAGTATTGTTTATATTATAGTTATAATATGAAGTAGATAAAGCATTAGTTTTAATATAGTAGGTCTTACCTAAATCGACTACAGTATCTTCTGTTAATGTGTAATCATTACCGACTCGTACATACCAGCCTAATGCATTAGGATTCATTGAGCCATCTATTGTGTGTAATCCAACTGCAGTATACTCTATATCATCATTATCAGAAACCATATATTTAACAGTTCTTGTTTCTGGAATGTTATTAAATCGAACAACTATTGGGTCAAAAAATCTCATACCACTATATGTAGATACAACATCATTTGTATGTAATGAGATATATCTGTTCGTTACATCTATACTGTCTCCTATTGCAGTTTTATCCAACACCACTAAATGTTCGTTACGAACAAATGCAGGAGCAAAAGTTGTCTTACCCACATTCTCAATACAAATTGTGTAATCTGTATTAAACCTAATAGGTACTTTGTATAGTTTAGTATGATAATTATAGTGTGTCTTTCTTACACCGTCGCTGAAGATGTGATATTTTGCAAAAGAATTTCTTGAAAAACAATTATACATAGGCATAAGATTTAACCCATACATATCACGCAGTGCTCGTAAATAATCACCTAATCTTTCATGCGTCAATGAATCATAACCTTCATGATTAGATGTAAAGTTCGTACACAGCTTTCCATTCTGTTCACCAAATGTATATTCCCCGATTTGGTGAAAAACTGCTTTAGGTGATAATGTGGCATCTGGATAAGGTAAAACATATCCTGTTTTATCACATCTTATTATCTCACATTTATAAATATATGTTCTATCCTCAATGATATAATCTCCTGCCTGTACTGTTCTAATAACAGGAAGATAAGTAGTATTCAATAATTCTTTTATAAAATTTGAGGTTGTAGATACTTTATTAAATTCTTGCATTAACAACTACTCCTTATTATTTTGCGGTTGAAGTATCACTTGCATAATCTATAAATGAATTATTTTGTGCAAGTGAATTATTTGTAACTTTTCCGCCTTTTATCTCTATCTCATCATCATTTTCAGTAAATATTGATGCAAATGAGGCTAATACAGAATCACTCATTCCCTGTAACTGAACAGCAAAAGCATAATGACCATTCTTATCATCCATCAATGTTTTTTGAAGTTCTTTTAATATCTTTGTATTTGGGTCTTGTTCGGATTCTTTTTGTTCCTGTTCCCAAACTTCTTTTTCTTCCATATACTTATTCTGTGCATTATCATAACTAGAACCATATTGTTGAGAATAAGCATCAAAAGTCTTTAAACCTGCACCCTGGTTAGCAAAATTTCTACTACCCTCACCAAAGTCATACATACCGCCATTTTCACTAAAATCAGCAAGGAAGTAATCAGACAAAGTGTTATTTTCACTACCGATATTACTGAAGCTAGTCTTAAGACCCGCGAGCAAATCATCAATACCACCTAATAAGGATAATCCCCAAGCAACACCACTTGCAAGTGAAGTTGCTTTTCCTACTTTAGTCAATCCAATATCAGATAATGCAGCCCCGGCTTGAACACCATATCTTGAAATGAGATTAGTTGCTAATGCAAGAGGACTACTTGCAATACCAGCCCCCATTGTAAACTTAGCATTCTCAAATAAATTAGTCATTTTTTCACTGAACATTGTACGTTCAGAAACTGCATTTATCTCATTTATTGCTGCCTGCATTGCATTAGTATTATTAAAAGCAGTACTTGCGGCAGCATAATTTCTAAATACATTGTTCTTTGATAAATTCCTAATTGCTGTCATATCTGTAACAGACAGATTGAATAAATTAGCATAGGAAGATTGGAGTACATTATTCTCTTTATTCTGTTCTGTGATTTCTGCCAGATAATCTATGATAGATTGAAGTAATAAATATGTATCATCTTTTGTTAAGCCTTGTTGAAGTATGGTTGCATAATCCATACCTGCTCTATCCATACTTAACA